>Ga0310811_10010786_pt1 | contig 11822 bp, 5 predicted proteins | sample YCmetagenome_FD_207642 | JGI IMG/M metagenome (GOLD analysis project Ga0310811, IMG submission 207642) | Soil microbial communities from experimental microcosm in Duke University, North Carolina, United States - YC | ecosystem: Engineered > Artificial ecosystem > Soil microcosm > Unclassified ...
ACAACACTTTTATTCGCCTTCTAGTCCGACGCCACAACAACAACAACAATATCAGAGACCACCATATCAAGCACCAACAATTGCTACTGTGGCACCATGGATGATTAGTGTACCTCAAACTGCTTTAATATCGCCTCTACCTCCTGGTGTTGGACGTGTATCGCCGAAAATAATATCCTTGACACCAATGCGACATAAAACTCAACCACGTCAATCAACTGCACCTTCGGTGTTGCCACGCAGATCATCGAGTCCAGCCATTCTTCCTTCGACGTCATCAAATATTGCAATGCCTACACCTGTTTCTGCTATACCGCTTACATCACAACTACCGTTATACACTCGTTATTCTACGGAAGAAGCACATCGTTTAAAAAGTTCGCCTGTCAAACGTGCACCATCTAGTAGAAAACGTACAGCATCCAGAAGGCAGGTTGAAGCAACAACAACTACTACCACCAGAAAATCTACAACACCGTCACCTCCACTACTCGCAGAAAAAGAAGAAGTAAAACGTACAACGACTATCAAACGTCCTCGTCCTGTATTGTTAAATAGGGCTGGAGAGGAAGAAGAAGAACTACTGCAGCGCGCACCATCAAAGAAGAAGCGTGTGCCTAGTCAACCCTCTGCGACCATCCCACGTGTAGCGCCACCACCACCATCATCATCCTCAAGTATGCAAGGCATAGAAAAAACTGCATTACCATCGAGGTCTCATTCAACATCACCATCTTCCGTCCCAGACCTTACTATAGAAGAAATCAAAACGATACAACATATCAAGGCAAAATCACCCATGGCTCGCAAGATGCCGTGGACTGATATAAGCACACAACTACCTAATCGTACACCTGAGCAATTAAATTTGATATGGAAACGCTACGAGAGCTTACAAAGACAACTTGCAACAATTAGAGGAAAACAAGCAAGTAATATACCTCTTTTTGCATCGGAAAAGGCCGTGTTAGAGCGTGCTATCAAACAATACCCTCATTTGTTTAAGAAATAAAATTTATATTTATACACTGACAATAGGCCTTTTTGCAGCAGGTGTTACTTCGGCAACAATACTTGTCGCATCTTGTTCAGCACTTCTTTTCTTATTATTACTAATATTTTCATCCAGAGAAGTAGAGTTGGCAGTAATAGTAGCAGCGGCGGCAAAGATACGGTGCACTGCTCGTTGCATGAGTGTGTGGCGTGAGGTGATACCAGCACACACTTGAGTACACAAATTGAGCTCACTTTGAGAGAGACCAAATGTCTGCATGGCAGAACACATGGCTTGTTGACTTTGTTGCCAAGTGTTAGATAGTGTTGTTAAAGCTATATCCAAATTGTTTGGTTGGCCTGCAAGCCATTCACGCGTATTCTTTTCCACTTCTTCGTGTCGAGTGCACAAGAATTGTTGAGAAAAGTAGTTGGTAATAGGGCCTAATTTGGGTAATACTTCTACGCAGACGCGCTTGAGAAGTGTGAGCATATTCAAATACCTACGCCAAAGTTTGACCAATTCGTCGACCGCTATTGGATGATACACAAACGGTACGATGGTCACATAAGTTTTGAACGTTTCTTCAAAATGCACATGTTCAAGTTGCGTCACAAGATTAGGTCGTGACGATAGACTCCAAAGCATAGACGGTGACATGTGCGCAAAACACGACTGGACATTTGTAAATTCACGTGCATCTACCAAAGCAGCATTCACAGCAATTTGAGCTCGTTGCAACAGGTGCGGGCGCATATTCTGTTCAATATTACTGCTTAATGCCGGGTCACCATAAGATAAATACGTAATGCCATTCATTGCTTCAATCACGCTTTTGAGTTTGATCGCATATTCCGCACCTAACAAGACACTGCCCTCAAACGCTTTGGGCGTGAATAACTTTCCGTCACCATTACCAAATAGTTTGGACTTGGTTTTTTCAATTCTGTCCATAAATACCTCAGATGGAATGTTCTCACCATTAGGCGACAGTGGCGGTATGGCAACACATGTGAGTGTTGCATCATTAAAAACATGAGCTGATGGATCAATATGCTTAAACACGTCTTGAATATAACTTGACAAGTATTCGTCATTTGCATAGGTGAGTGATTTTGGATGATGATGATTTTGAATATTGTAGGAGAGCGTCACTATTAAATGAGGCTTATCGAATCCACCTACACCACGCAAGTGGTACATTTTGGCAGTCTTCAAAATATCAGTTACTTTACGTGGCATTTGAAGGAATTCACTTGTACTTATTGTTGTCGTAGGCTTATAATTGCTTGAGTATTTGGCAATTAGACAACCAAGCATATCCTTATCATAAGGCGATATGGTTGATCCTGTCATGTAAATAAGTGTACTTGATAACAACACAGTTAACGCATACAGTTTGCGGTCATAGGCATTACACTCTTTCGTAAATCCAACACATTTTAACACCAAAACGTCCAATTCTTGCAGTCCTTCAGGCACGCCATACAATGTCGATGACCACAATGCACGTTGCTGTTCAGTGATACTTTGCTTTTTTAACGAATACATCCAAATACCAGGCGTTTGTTGTTGTTGAACAGGTTGATCAAACAAGTAATTATGTAAGTCAGATTCGTCCGGTCCGATCATACCAACGAGGACAAGTGGCTTGGCATTGTTATAAAGGTGTTCCAAAGCTTCTTGGCAAAGTGTAAATACACCATGAGCATCAATGTTAACAAGTAACATTGGTTGTTGTGTTTGTTGTTGTGTTTGCTCTGGTGATTCTTGTTGGTTAACGCCATTAAACATTGAACACCATTCATTATCTGTAATGGTTGCCAACTTTACTTCTTCCTCTGTTATCACCGTATCTTCTTCTACTACTACTGTTTCCTCCATCGCTTCCTCCTTCTCTACTACTGTTTCCTCCATCGCTTCCTCCTTCTCTACTACTGTTTCCTCCATCATTCTTTCGATTGCCGCTTCTTCTGTCGCCACCTCCTCAATCAACTCTTTTGGGATTGATTGATTGGGTGTTAGTATGTAAGCTTTTTCTGCGCTCATTATAGTATCAATATTCATATTGCTTTGACGTGGAGTTGTATCAAATACGGCAGTTGTTGTTGGACATGTTTCACTTGTACTACTTGGAGAACTACTTGACCATGCTTCTTCATCACCATCGTCTTCTTCTTCTTCTGTAATAAGAGTTTCAACGGTTGTAGTTATTGGGTTTTTTTCAACCACAATAAACTTTTCCAAAGGCACTTTACACGTTATGTCTTCTTTAGCGCCAACAGAAGGAGGGTGCAGCGTAGGAGATGATAGTTTAAACAAATATTCAAGCCCACTTTCAAGCTGATAAATATCCGCATTCAACGCTGCAAAAGTACGATACCAATAACCATCAATACGTTTTTCAACCAATGCATACAAATTCAAAAGCTCTTGTTCATAGACAGACACTGTTGAAATGGTGTTGTTGAGGTTATGGTGTTTAGAAAAAGAAGTAGCCGCAGATGTAATAAGCCTTTGTTGTGTTTGGAACATGAGTTTGGCACGAATTTCTTGTAGTTTAGCTCGTGCACGAGACCAATCTTCCAAACTCAACATGCTCACCGGTTGCCATAGAGACATTGTTGTAGTAGTAGTACTCGTAGTAAGTTGAGGAAATTCAATTTCCCACGGCGACACATTGGCATCATTTTCTGGATTGTCATCAAAAGCTACCGTAACACTATCTATGAGCTGATAAACGTTTCGGTTCATCAATACACAATCATAGGTAGTGCCTTGAGAAACATCAAATGAAGTATGGTCATTAGAAGCGTACCACACTTTGAGTGGCGCTATGTCTTTTTGACAATGATGCTGATGACAAACTTGTTGATACAGAGAGAGCATTTCGAGCGAACGCGTTACCTTGTCGTACAAGACGAAAAAATCGGCGACATTATGGAAGGGATGATACAAGACATCAAATTCGGGATAGGGTGTTATCGTTGTAAGATTAAGACTACCAGAAGGCAGTGTATGTAACTGAGGTTGTACAGACAAAGGCTTTAACCTTATGATTAATGCGACGATTTGATCACTTTGATGCTGTAATTGTTCTGTTGGTTGGATAATGTTGGTGACGGTACACCTTAAATAGGATGTAGCAATAACAGGCGTGTAGGGTATTTTTACATGGAAGGGTAGTTGTAAAGTAAATTGACCATATAAATCAGACAAAAACAAAACATCGTCATCGATCTGTGGCATATAAGGCGCATGTGGTTCATACTTGTCTTGTTGTAGCCATTTGTACAAGTTGGCCGCAATTTCTGGACGAGAATTGGGGAGCGACATAAATAATTGCCTTGGTGAGTAAAACGGTTTTTAGAAAAATGTTACACGAACACTCAGTCAAACCAGACTGATTTTTTGTGATGACTATCTTTTTTTTTGCTACTCAACTCACCCTGAGGAGAGGGGAAAAAATCTTGTTTTGAACATGTGCGTGTGTATGTGTGTGTGTATAATCTCTGGACTTGTAAGATTTACAAATCTTGTACTACACAAATCTTGTAGTAAGGAAGTGTTTAGTAAGTTCAGTCTTACTTTAACTTGTGTGTGTGTATAAGCTACATTTTTATATACATACACTCATACACCTACAATACAAAAAAAACACCCAAAAAAATAAAATAATGAACGTTCAACCCACTGTGGCGAATGTTACTATTGCCGCCGCCGCTGCTGCTACTGCCACTACTACTATCAAGCCAAATTTAAAAAAGAGAAAACGTGACGATATTACATTTTTTCCTTCAAACAATGGTTCTAATATAGAGAAGGAGGAGGAAGCAAAGGCATTAAAACCAAAACACAAGAAGCTCAAAACAAGGGATGCTACTAAATGTCCGCATAAAATTAAAGTTGTGTATGATGAGATTTTGAAACATCCCAAATATCCGGAACTCAAGAGTGGTACGCGTTTTGCATTTGAACATGCTTGTGTCCGTAATATGAGTTGGTGTACAAAGCAAAATAACGCCTGGTCGCGCAAGATTTGGCATCACCTCTATTTGGGCGAACCACTTGATTAAAAGATGTGTTTTTATACGCTATAAGTAAAATAAATTTGTTTTATATATTACACATGTGCTTGTTGCTGTTGTTTGGAGGAGGAGGAAGAAGAAGAAGATGTTGGAACAGTCATATTTTTTCGTGCAGTACGACGTGCAAACCGAATGGTCTTGCAGTGTGTCTTTGGGACAGAGCGTTGAGCAATCAAAAAATCACCACGCGCCTTCATGTTGAGGCGACGCGCAACAATATTGTGTGTATCGACCTTGGGCATTAAAACCAAACTTTGCGCCAAAACCTCATCGCCATCCACTGCGTCCAACGCCATTTGCGAATAATAACCATCATCGTCATCATCCTTGTGCACAACAATAAATGGCTCAATCATGGCGTTTGACCACCAGTCGTGTAAAAAGTCTTCTGCATGCCACAATTCACTATAAACGTTGATCGATAAAGCATCTCCACTGTTATCACTAAGCCTCTTGTTGTTTGCGCCGCATGACAATTGATAAGACTTGTACAGGACATCTGTGTATTCACCAGGATTAACCAAAAACAAATGTTGGGCATTTAAAGACTTGCAAAACTCAACGGCTTCACGCGCAAACTCCACACCCACATTAGACGCATTGTTTTCAATCTTAATTACGCCTGATTCAACCAAATTCTTTGGAGATTTGAGGAAGAAGATGATGGGTAAGATGGTTGTTGAATCAACAGAACATGGTGCAATCCATGCATATTGCGCCAAATAAGAAGCTCGTTTTAGTCTTTGAGTGCATTCTTCTTGTGATATATCAACTTCTTCAGCAGGTAATTCCAGTGCAGTTTGTTGACATGTCCTAGATAAACAGGGGTACTGTTGTACCAGCTCGTCATAATTATCCAAACCATGTTTTGATCGAATATGGAATTGTTTAACAAGTTTAGGCCACACACGCTTAATCCAAAGTGTGCTCTCCAATGATGATGCTACAAGTTGATTATTATTATTAAAATTGTCATTACCATCATCACATAAACACGGAATTGTCGCCTCATTGATTGGTTCTTCTAAAGTTGTTGATGGCACAGATGTTAAAGAAGAAGTAGAAGAAGGAGGGGTAATGTCGTTGCATTTCAAATTGTGCGTCAATGAGCCAGAAATAATCCAATGACCAAGCATACAGGTACCAAGTTCCATGAGACTTGCCAAATGCTCATTCCATTGAGTATCAACCGCAGTGGTAGCAACAGCAGCAGTGGATGTTGTAAAAGACATCCACTCTGCTTTGGCATCATAATCACTATATATACACCACATACACCAATAGTACGGACATGCATCATAGACACCAGGGCCACCAATAAGCATACCGCGTTGCCAAGGCAACAAACCTCTACTCAACATACGATTCACAGTCTTGATCAAATCAAAATCATCGCCACTACCATAAACACGTCCTACAGCACCATACAAGTGTTGTAATTTGACCATATCTAAAGAAAAGAGCATTACAGGATGACGTTCTGGTACCAAAAATTCACCACAAGCCATGTTGTCTACCTCATAACATGCATAACTTGAGAGTACCGACATGCAAAGCGGCGTCTTCAAAACATGTTGTTCAGTAATCTCGCCTGTGTTTGAAATGGGAGAATCACTACCATCATCTTCTTCTTCTTCTTCGTCATCATTGTTAGATGAAGGCTCAATCAAACATGAAGTAGCCGCATAATTTGTCATGTTTAACCACAAGACGTGACACGTTGAGGCAATGTCGCCAAATACAACACGTTCTAGCTGCGAACGAACCACTTGAGCTTTATCTTCATTGTCTACCCACGCAGGATCCAAAGTCGTAGTCGTCATCATGTTTGATTCATACTTGGGTTCGGTGGTATCACTAATCAACTCTTGGAAGTGAGCAAATCCTTCCGTCAAGTGTTTTGCTGCGTTTTCAGTTGTTACAACGGCGTTGAACGCTCTTAGTTTCATTTGTGCAGATGGTTCACTACCATCTTGACTCATACTAATACCCACTGCATCACCCGGTTCGGCCATGTGTTGCACATAGGTTTCAAAAACCGCGTTAAATACACGAACCAAATCCTCACGATGTTTTAGACGTTGCATCTTTTCACTCGCCATGTCAAACACCAAACTCAAGTGCAATTTGAGCTCAATAGGCCGAGCATTAAGCGAAACATAATCAATATTCTCCATGAGTTGTTTGAGTGCCAACCATTGTGAAGCATGGAGTTGATGTACTTCTTCTTCTGTCATAGTAGTAGATTCAGTAGTATTAATGAGGTGAGAAGCCAAATATTGATCTAATAAATCAGAGGCGTCTATAGAGAGCAAGACTTGTACGCCCGATGCAGCCAATTCGGTTTTGGATTTCATGCCATGATATGGTTTTAACGCCATCGTGTCCAACATTAGACTTGACATTTTGGCCATAAAGTACAAACGTTCTTTACACGCTTCACACAAGCACGCGTTGGTGGTGGTTGAGGAAGCAGCTGTAGTAAAAGAATAATCACAAAAATCCAAATGGACTTTGAGCATATACTTGGCGTGACAGCCATCTCCACCATAACGCAATTGAACAATAGCGGCAGCATCACGTACTGTACCATCATACGCAACTGCTACCGAACCAGCGTGTCTATCGTATTGTTTTTCCTTATAGCCAATGGTACTCATATCAGCTGCGTCATAGATACCAATTCTATCAACCTTGTTTGTGGTAGTAAACTCTCCATCGGTCAAACCAGATACAAATCCATTCTTAACCATGCCTGCGCTCGAAGCCGTTCGTTCTCCAACACGATCACCCGTAGAGCGACGTCGTGAAGCATTCAAATCTTGGCCCAAGATACGACCACGTTTTCTTCTAAAACCTAATGTGGACGCCATGGTCGTTGTGTTCACCGGGTTGCCTTTACTACCCGCACCCGTCTTGGACGACATGAGCATGGCGTGATTTTTCTGAATGTCCGAAAGAGCTTGGTTCAAATCACCCATATAATAGAGCGATTGTTCCGCCCATTGTTGCAGTTTGGCATAAGCCTCATTGATATCGTCTTCTCTTAACTGCTCTAGCACACCAGGTTGTGTCAAGTATTGTGTAAGTTGCTTGTAAGATTCGTCAATCGCTGCCATCAATTTCTGCCGTTGTTCTTCGGCCTTTTCATTTGTTGCCATTGTATCCGATGATAATGACGACGATGATAACGACGAGAATTCCATCTCATTTTTTCTTGTCGAGGTAGTTGTTGATGTCACAGTGGTCGTATCAAGAGGACGTCCAGCGAGCATAGTATCATACAATCCGCATGTAAAACCTCTTATGTGTTCCAAATATCCAACAGCAACCGCAGCAAACTCTGCTTGAACATCCACAGCAGTTTGTTTGCCATAATAACGCCACAAAACGTGAAATAGAGAGCGCTGGCCAATAAACACGTCTTTTGTGCCACGGCCTTCATACCACCAGCCATTCACAATGCGTACTTGCTTCTTCTTGTAATAAAAATCAATTGGCAATACCAAGCTTAGTATGCGATGACCACTCCAATACGGATGACCTGTTGATTCGAAAAAACCATCAGGCGAACCAAGCACGTCTGTGAGATTTAACGCTTCTGGACGATTGACACGTTTTTCTGGGAATTTGTAGTGTGTTGCATAAGAGTCATAAATCTCGGATAACTCAACCAAACTTACGTCACGACCTCTTGTCATGTGCATTGTGTTGAAATACGAGTGTTTTGTAGTAGTTTTACTGTATTGTTCAACTGGTTTTAAAATACGGTCTGTCAAGATTCTGTAGCACTTCAACAAGAAGCGGACATGTTCAGCACTCAATTTGGTAAAAGGTTGAGTAAGCAAATAGCATCCAAGGAGCGAGTTTTGATTGAGTTGAAAGATGGGCGAGTGCGATGTAGTGCAAACGTAGTTATTGGCGACATTCATCAACATAATAGCTTCCACACGCGCCGCTATTGATCTTAGGAAGGTAAAAGCCATCGTATCACCATCAAAGTCGCCATTATAAGGTATGCATTGATCTTCACCCATTTGCGCTGAATTGGTTGGATTGCCTTGCTTGTCCAAGAAATGCGCATTCATACTCGCCTCATGCAAAGATGGCTGACGATTACAAATCACCACATCGCCCTCTTCTAGCGAAACAAAAACAGTCCATCCTACTTTTAACGGTAAGGTAGTAAGCCTTTGCACAATAGATCCATCCGTGGACAAGTCAATAATGCGACCCTTTTCATCCACGATGAGCGACACGATGAATTTGCCTTTAGCAATGTACTCTTGCAGCTGTTTCAAATTAACGTCATTAACACGTATTTGTTTGGACTGAGCTTGGCATACCCAATCCGGTAGAGAGATGGCGCCAGTACGAATATCGGCTTTTGCACTAATCGCGCATCTTAGAGTATAGTTCAAACGTTTGTGCGACAAATTCAACACTCGGCCACCTTTTCCATTCATTCGTTTTATCAAACTCACCGGAATGTTAACGTTGATAAAAATGTGCGTGTTGGCATCGGGTAGTTTTTGTTGCATCATTGTAGGCTTGTTGATTAATGCTAATAATTGCTCTTGTAGTTTTTGTTGTATTGGAGTTGGCTTATTAATCAGCGCTAACGCAGATAATTGTTTTTGCGCTATAGTTGACGCTGATGGTATTGTTAACGTTTGCCACAAGTTGTACATCTTGATCCAACCATGATTCACCATCCACTTCAAGCATGGCTTTACATAAGCATTTTTTTACATTTAATGACGTCTCTTGGTCTTCTTCTTCTTCTTCACCATCAAAAGTCATTTCCGCTGCTGTTGCTCTTTCTTTCATATTATTTTTCAAGCCAAAAATATGCAATTCTTGTGCAAACTGCGCCATAAGTAGAACATGCGGTTTTTGTCGTTTTGCGATTGTCGTACTCGTCTTGGTTGTAGTCGCAGTGCGCGACCTCTTTTTTTGTGGCGGTTGTTGTTGCTGTGACGATGATGCTGTAATAGTAATAGCAGAAGCATCTGTCATTGTAGTTGTAGCAGTAGTAGTTGTATCATCACTACGCATCACATCATCCAAACGTGATTTTTTAGTGCCCATCTTTTTCGTATTGTGACTATTTTTTGTAGTTGTTGTAGTAGTAGTTGTTGTTGATGATGTTGATGCACATATCATAAATTGGCGCTTTAAGCCATCGTACTAATTGGCGGCATTTTTTCACATCATCTACGGATTCAGAAGACGATGACAATTGAATCAACGTATTTAACGCCAAGTATTTTGTACGATACAAATCAGTTCTCACCGTAGCGGACATTTTTAAAATCTCCAAATATTGTCGTGTCAAACCGTCCAAATTCTTCTTCATCTGTCCACTTGTTTGTGTCAAAGCATCTTCCACATCAATAGACTGTGGTCTTACGCCCTTTCCTGCAATAGGCAAATCGCACCACACCAAATCCTCAAAATGATCCCACATTGGATTCAGGCCAAAAAACCAAATGTCCAAATCGCGCAAACCACTCAATATAACCTTGACGTGTGCCGCAGTAAACACATTGGACGTTACAAACTTGACCCACATTTTTGAGTCCAGCAATAATAAAGCTCGCATCAACCAAGCATGCTCTTTATCTTCAGGCACAGCATATTCCATTTGTGCATCCAAAAATTGTTCAATCAATTCATCCATATTCATACATGTTGGCATTGTAGTAGTAGTATGCTGATGATTACTACAACAAGTGAATAATCCAGTAGAAACACGTACAGAGTGCCATGTCGCCAAGATTTGTAACACTCGATTCATCACATCCGCCGGAGGATTTTTACGCCACGCTTCAATTGCTTGCATAGGCCATACAGCACAAATCTTTTCCACACCACTTAGCGTGTACATGGGTTGAGGCATGCCACACCAATCGCAACACTGTAACGTTTTGACTTTTTCCAACTTGTTGGCCGAAATTGTAAAAGGCGTATCGGGCACATTCTTCTTCAACCACGCTTTTTGCTCTTTACGTATATGATTGGATTCGCCTTCACTGAGTTGTTGTAATCGTTCCAACAAGTAAGTATTCTCCATTTCTTCATTAAATTCATCCATGGAATGATTATTGTCATCAAGTTGCATCAAGTATTTGAGATTGTGTTTCATCATGTCTTCATGTGTTTTGGACTTGATTCTCGAGCAAAAAAAGCACGTCTTGTTCAAAAGTTGAAATATAGCTTGTACTGCGTAAACAAGCATAACTGGATGCGCGAGCGGCGCCAAACCACCATGATCACCCGGACACTCTTCATTGGTCTTGCCACAAATATCACAGGTTTGTCGATATGAAGTGCTGCCCATATGTCGTCCATTGAGTTGCATAATCACTGGTGTATAGCGTTTTTCGTTTGCTGTTGTAGAAGTAGTAGTAGAAGCTGCAATAGTCGTAATATCTTTTGGTGCCGAAGGCAAAGTAGCAATACTTTCATAATCAAGTCCGTATTGTTTGAGTAATGCCTTGTGTCGTATGATAAGCGCACTCATATTTGCTTCTACTTCCTTATCTTTTGTGGTTGGTGGTGAATCAACATGATTACGTCCACCCAATGAGCGATACTCCTTTTGTGAGATGCGTGACAATCTGATGCCCGCAATATCCTGCGGCGTCAAAATGTTGGACGGAGCCTCATTAGAAGGCATAAAAACCGTAATCTTACTCATTGCTCTCTTTTTTTAAAAGGTATAGAGTTCAAGATTA
>Ga0310811_10010788_pt1 | contig 11821 bp, 12 predicted proteins | sample YCmetagenome_FD_207642 | JGI IMG/M metagenome (GOLD analysis project Ga0310811, IMG submission 207642) | Soil microbial communities from experimental microcosm in Duke University, North Carolina, United States - YC | ecosystem: Engineered > Artificial ecosystem > Soil microcosm > Unclassified ...
GCTTCCGCAAAGGCACCGTGCGTCCGTTCAGGGAGCCGGAGTATTTCGACATCGCCGCGCGCGAGGTGCAGGGCGCGCTGGAAGCCGATCTCAAGCGGCCGTTCTACATCGACAACAATGTCGGCGGCGGCCAGATGCTGATCGAGATCCAGCTCAGCGACGGCGAGGTGATGGACGTGCTGGTGCCACACCTGCGGCTCACCTTCGGCTCGAGCTTCGCCTACGTGCTGGCCCAGCTCGGACTGGCGCTGGTGCTGTTTGGCCTGGCGATCTGGTTCATGCATCGCGAGCTGGTGCCGATCCAGCATCTCGGCGTGGCGGCCGACGCGCTGGGCAAGGGCCGCGACATTCCCGATTTCGCCTTCTCCGGCGGCACGCGCGAGGTGCGCAATGCCGCCACCGCCTTCCACACCATGCGCATCCGGCTCCGGCGTTCGATCCAGCAGCGCACCGAGATGCTGGCCGGCGTGAGCCACGACCTGCGCACGCCGCTCACGCGCATGAAGCTGTCGCTCGCCCTGCTGCCCGAATCGCCGGAGACCAAGGAGCTGGCCGACGACGTGCTCGACATGGAGCGCATGATCGAGGGCTACCTGGCCTTCGCCCGCGGCGAGGGCGACGAGGAGCCGGGTCCGGTCGACCTCTCGGAGATCCTCGAGGATGTCGCGGCCGGTGCGCGGCGCAACAATGCCGATGTCGACGTCGCCTGGAAGGGCGACATGAACGTCGAGCTGCGCGAGCTCGCCATCAAGCGCTGCCTCACCAATCTCGTGTCGAACGCCTTGCGCTACGGCAACATGGTGCGCCTCAACGCCGTCCGCGGCCGCACCTCGGTCGAGATCACCATCGACGATAACGGACCGGGCATCCCGCCCGACAAGTACGAAGACGTGTTCCGGCCGTTCTTCCGGCTCGACGAATCGCGCAACGTCGACACCGGCGGCGTCGGCCTCGGCCTCACCATCGCGCGCGACGTCGCCCGCAGCCACGGCGGCGACGTCGCCCTCGACGCCTCGCCGTTCGGCGGCCTGCGCGTCATCGTGCGGCTTCCGGTGTGAAGCCATGCACCTCCCCAGCTCCGCTGGGGAGGTGTCCGCGTAGTCGCGGACGGAGGGGTCACAGTCTTCTGGACCAACGGGCGTCCCGCCTGCTCATCTCATGATCAGGAGCGGGCGGGACGCCCGCGGTCCCATGACTCATGACCCCTCCGCCCCGTATGACGGGGCACCTCGCCACTTCGTGGGGAGACACCCAGCACGCCCGGCGCGCACCACGATGCCGGGAAAATGGGGCGGGCTACCACCCCATTTTCATAGGAGACACCCAGCACGCCTGGCGCGCACCACGATGCTGGGAAAATGGGGCGGGCTACCACCCCATTTTCATAGGAGGAGAATGGGTTACCTGAACACATCCTTGCGATGGCGCACCTCGGCGAACACAGCGACCGGATCGCCGCCGGAAAGACCGACCGCGCGCTGCACCGCCGCCACGTCGGCGCGCAGGAACGGATTGGTGGCCTTCTCCTCGCCGAGCAGCGACGGCACCGTCGCCTCGCCGCGCGCCCGCGCGGCGTCGATCGCAGCCGAGCGTTCCACGAGCTTCGTGTTGTCGGTCTCGACCGTCAGCGCGAAGCGCGCATTGGACTGCGTGTACTCGTGGGCGCAATAGACGCGCATGTCGTCGGGCAGGTTGCGCAGGCGGCTGAGCGAGGTCCACATCTGGGCCGGCGTCCCCTCGAACAGACGGCCGCAGCCCAGGGCGAACAGCGTGTCGCCGCAGAACAAGGCCTTCTGCTCGCGGAACGCATAGGCGACATGGCCGCTGGTGTGGCCGGGCACGAAGAACACGTCGGCCTCGGCTTCGCCGAAGCGGTAGCGCTCGCCGTCATCGACCTCGACGTCGATCCCGGGGATGCGCGCGCGGTCGCGGCGCGGGCCGACGATGGTGCAGCCGGTGGCTTCCTTGATCTCGCGGTTGCCGCCGACATGGTCGCCGTGATGGTGGGTGTTGAGGACGTGGGTGATCTTCCAGCGCCGCCTGGCCGCCTCGGCGAGGACCGGACCGGCCACGGCCGGGTCGATCACGCCGACCGCGCCGCTCTGCGGTTCGCGCATCAACCACACGTAATTGTCGTTGAGGACGGGGATACGGACGATCTCTAGGGTGGTGCTCATGCCAGGCGACGCTAGCAAAGCACCTGTGCGGCCGCCATGGCCGTCGAGGCGAGGAATCTGCTAAGATTGCGCCATGTGGACGGACGTCCTCGATCTCAACGATTTCTACCGCAGCACGCTGGGCCAGATGACCGCCCGCCTGCTTCGCGCGCGGCTGCGCGAAGTCTGGCCGAACGTCCGCGGCGAGAGCGTGCTCGGCCTGGGGTATGCGACGCCGTTCCTGCGGCCGTTTGCCGAGGAGGCCACGCGCACCATCGCCTTCATGCCGGCGCAGCAGGGCGTCACCCGCTGGCCGCGCGAGGGCCGCAACCTCACCGCCCTGGTCGACGAGATGGACCTGCCGCTTGCCGACCGCTCGGTCGACCGCGTCGTGCTTGTGCACGCCATCGAATGCACCGAGCGGGTGCGGCCGATGTTGCGCGAGATCTGGCGCGTGCTGGCAGATGGCGGCCGCCTGCTCGTCGTCACGCCGACCCGTGCCGGCCTGTGGTCGCAGATCGATCGCTCGCCGTTCTACCAGGGCCATCCTTACTCGGCCGCCCAGCTCGCCGGCCTGCTGCGCGCCAATATGTTCGCGCCGATGCAGCAGACGCGCGCGTTGTTCATGCCGCCGACCCACTCCCGGCTGGCGCTGCGCATGGCGCCGACCGTCGAGCGCTTCGGCCGGCGCTGGCTCGGCCGCTTCGCCGGCGTCTGCGTCATCGAGGCCGGCAAGCAGCTCTACGCCGGCATCGCCGAGCGCAGCCAGACGGCAGAACGGGCGGTGGCGCGGCCGAAGCTGCGCATCGCCAGCTCGCGCGACATCCATACGGCGCGCAGTTCGGGCGACGGCGAAGCGCCGGCGTCCTGAATTCGTCCGGATACCATCACACCAATCGTCACGAGAGCATTCGCATGTCGCTGTCTCCGCGCGTGATCGCGCTGTTGGGCTTTGGCGAGGCCGGATCGGCAATCGCCCGTGGATTATGCGCCGAAGGCGGGTGGCGCGGCCCAGTCCGGCCGGGCGACAACGCGCCACGCCGCGTCATTGCCATCGACACCGCCCTCGACAGGGACGCGCGCGGCACGGCGCTCGGCAAGGAGGCGCGCCGCCTCGACGTCGCGATCGAAGGCCACTACACGGCAGCCCTCGGCGAAGCCGACCTCGTGATCTGCGCCGTCCAGGGCGAGCATGCCCTGGAGGCGGCCGAGGCGGCCGCACCGCTGCTCAAGAAGGGCGCGCACTATCTCGACCTCTGCACCGTGACCGGCAAGATGTCCGATGAGGACCGTGCGCTGATCGAGGCAGCGGGCGGTCATTACATCGACATCGCCGTCATGGGCGGCTTCTTCAAGCACGGCATCAAGGCGCCCATGCTGGTGGCAGGCGAGGATGTCGAGGCGGCCGTCACCTGGATGAACGCCAGCGGCTTTGACGCCAAGGTGCTGGGCCCCAGGCCCGGCAGCGCCTCGTCGGTGAAGATGATCCGCAGCGTGTTGATCAAGGGCGTCGAGGCGCTGGGCGTGGAGGCGTACGTCACGGCAGAACGCCAGGGCATCCTCGAGGAAGTCATGGGCTGCATGGGCGACGTCGACAAGGTCGGCTTCGCCAATTTCGTCGGCACGCTGGTGCAGACCCATACGGTGCACGCGTACCGCCGCTGGGAGGAAATGGGACTGGTCGGCAAGACCTTGCGCGAGATCGGCGTCGATCCGCTGATGACCGAAACGACCGAGCGAAGTCTTCGCCGCTCCGTCGATGCCGGCATTGCGCCTGCCGACGGCAAGGTGCCGAGCCTCGAAGAAGCATTGAAGATCCTGTCGGAGAAGGTGATTCGTGGCGGCTGATGTTTTCGACCAGCTGGTAGCGCTGCTGAACGACGCCAAGGCAAGGTTTCGCGTCATCGAGCACGAGCCCGAGGGCCGCTCTGAGGCGATCAGCGTCATCCGAGGCAACAGGCCCGACCAGGCGGCCAAGGCGATGGTGCTCGATGTGCGCGGCGGCGGCAGCGGCAAGCGCCACGTGCTCGCCATCCTGCCAGGCAACCGCAAGCTCGACTTCAATGCAGTGGCGAGCCTGTTCGAGGCGCGCAAATGCGGCTTCGCCTCGCCCCACACTGCGCAGGCGCTCACCGGCTGCGTCATGGGCTCGGTGCCGCCGTTCTCGCTCGATCCGGCGCTGGCGATCGTCGTCGAGGAGGACCTGCTGGCCAACGACACCCTGTTCTTCAACGCCGGCCGGCTCGATCGCTCAATGGAGCTCGATACCAAGGATTGGCTGGCGGTGGCGCAGCCGCGCGTCGCCAAGATCGCCGCCGGTGGCTGAAGGCTGGCGATTCGCGCCACCGAGCGAGGCGGATTTCGAGCCGCTGCTGGCGCTGCGCATCGAGGTCATGCGCGAGCATCTCGAGCGCGTCTTTCGCTACAAGCCGTCGCGCGCCCGGCGGATTTTTCGCGAGAGCTTCGACGAGCCAGGCATGCGCCTGATCCTGCTCCGCGAGGAGCGCGTCGGCTGCGTCGGCTTCCGCATCGGCGCCGAAGAGATCAAGCTCGATTCGTTCTATCTCGCGAAGCACCTGCACAACAGCGGACTTGGCACGCGCATCCTCGAAGTGCTGCTGGCCGAAGCCGACGCCCTTCGCCTGCCGGTCCGCCTGGAAGTGCTGCGGGGCAGCCCGGCCGACCGCTTCTACCTCCGCCACGGCTTCGTGAAGATCGGCAAGGACGACATCGAAGCCGAGTATGAACGGGCGGTGCGCTAGAGCGGTATTCTCTTAGGTTGAAGCGGCAAAGGTAAGCTCATCCTGAGGAGCGGCCGTAGGCTGCGTCTCGAAGGATGGGGATCAGGCATGGTATGTGTTGCCCATCCTTCGAGATGCCACGCTGCGCGCGGCTCCTCAGGATGAGGTTACCTTTGTCAACTCGTTTCCACTTGCTGAAAGCCAGGAACGATCTGGCGGCCGCAGCCGCCGCCAATGGTCTCACCGAGGAAAAGCTCGCCGAGCTCCTGAAGCAGCCGGAGTGACGTGGGGCCGACCAAGATTGGAAGAACTTGGAGATCCTTCGCCAGGCTCGCGATGACAGCCTTGTTGTCGCAAGCAACAGTATTGCTGTCATCCCGAGCCTGGCGAGGGATCTTTAATTCTGCTTACTCAATCCCGCCGCAGCATGAACACCGCCTGCTCGCCGAGAAGGTTCGCGGCGAGCGGCGGCAGGTTGATCGGCTTGCTGTTGCGGTCGAGCACGATGGCGCGTTCGATGCGCACGCCCATGTCGTCGCACAGCGCGCGGAAATCGTCGATGCTGCAGAGATGGATGTTGGGCGTGTCGTACCATTTGTAGGGCAGCGACGGCGTCTCGGGCATGCGGCCGCCGAACACCATGCGCAGGCGAACCTGCCAGTGGGCGAAGTTGGGGAACGACACGATGGCGCGCTTGCCGACCCGCAGCATCTGCTGCAGCACCTGGCGCGGCTCGCGTGTCGCCTGCAGGGTCTGGCTCAGGATGACGTAGTCGAAGGCATCGTCGGGGTAGTCGCCGAGATCGGTGTCGGCGTCGCCCTGGATCACCGACAGGCCGTTGGCGACGCAGGCGTTGACGCCGGCCTGGCTGAGCTCCATGCCGCGCGCATCGACCTGCTTGAAGTTCACCAGGTAGGCGAGCAGCGAGCCGTCGCCGCAGCCGACATCGAGCGCCCGCGTCGACGGATCGACCATGTCGGCGATGAGCTGCAGGTCGACACGGATGGCGGCGGCATTCACGGCACCCCCCTCAGGCCCCGCACCGTCGCGGCGCCCTTGAGGAAGCCGGCAATGGTGCGAAACATCTCCGGCTCCTCGAGCAGGAAGGCGTCGTGGCCCTTGTCGCTCTCGATCTCGACGAACGAGACGTTGGCGGCGGCGGCATTCAGCGCATGGACGATGTCGCGGCTCTCGTGCGTCGGGAACAGCCAGTCGCTGGTGAACGACACCAGGCAGAAGCGCGTCGGCGTGCCACGGAAGGCATTGGCCAGCACGCCGCCATGGGCGTCGGCGAGATCGAAATAGTCCATCGCCCGGGTGATGTAGAGGTAGCTGTTGGCGTCGAAGCGCTCGACGAAGGTCGAGCCCTGGTAGCGCAGATAGCTCTCGACCTGGAAATCGGCGTCGAAGCCGAAGCCGAGCGCGTTGCGGTTCTGCAGCGACCGGCCGAACTTGCGCTGCAGCGCCTGCTCGGACAGGTAGGTGATGTGCGCGGTCATGCGGGCGACCGCCAGGCCGCGCGCCGGCACCGTCTTGTGCAGGCGGTAGTCGCCGCCCTTCCATTCCGGGTCCGCCATGATCGCCTGGCGCCCGACCTCGTGGAACGCGATGTTCTGCGCCGAATGGCGGGCAGCGCAGGCGATCGGCACGGCCGAGAACACCCGCTTGGGAAAGCTCGCCGTCCATTCCAGAACCTGCATGCCGCCCATCGAGCCGCCGATCACGCAGAACAGGTCTGCAATACCGAGATGGTCGAGCAGCGCCGCCTGGGCGCGCACCATGTCGGCGACGGTCACCACCGGAAAGCGAAGGTTCCAGGTCGTGCCGCTCGCCGGGTCGCTGGCCAGCGGCCCGGTCGTGCCCATGCAACCGCCCAACACATTGGCGCAGATGATGAAATAGTGCGCTGGATCGAGGACCTTGCCCGGCCCGACCATGCTGTCCCACCAGCCGTCCTTGCCGGTCACCGGATGGCGCTCGTTGACGAACTGGTCACCGGTCAGGGCGTGACAGATCAGCACCGCGTTGGATTTTTCGGCGTTGAGCGTGCCGTAGGTCTGGTACGCCACGCGGTAAGGCCCGAGATCGACGCCGCAATCGAGGTGCAGCGGACGGTCTGCCCCCAGGATGGCATGGTGGCACTGGCCGAGCGCCTTTCGTTCCGCATCGGCGAGGTCGTCGAGCAGGCCGATCGTCCCCTCCATGTCCACTCCCCAGGCCGTGCGCACGGCCACGAAAAAGCCCCCGACCGGCGAAGGGCGGGGGCTTTTTTGGAGCGCTCCGACCTTTTAGCGATGTTTAACGTGGTCGCAAGCCGGTCGGCTCAAATTCCACGGGAGGCCCTCTATACGGATGCCACCGGCGGTGCGCAAGCGCCTTGCGGTTTCTAAGCCTTTACGCGGACCGGCCGGACGTAGTATCGCCGCTCCCGCACAGGAACCACCGGCCTAATGGATTCACCCACCCTCGACCGCTTGCGCCAGGAAATCGATTCCATCGACAGCGACTTGCACGGTTTGATCGAGCGGCGGGCGGACCTGGTCGATCGGATTGCCGCGTCCAAGAAGGGCGGCGGCGGGTTGGCCCTGCGTCCCGGACGCGAGGCGCAGGTGATGCGCCAGCGCCTGGCCGGGCATCGGGGCCCTTTCCCCGCGACCGCCATCTGGCGCATGTGGCGCGAGATGATGTGCGCCTTCACCCTGATGCAGACGCCCGACATCAAGATCGCGATCTGCCGGCCGACCGACCAGCCGGGCTACTGGGACCTGGCGCGCGACCATTTCGGCTGCCAGATCCCGCTGGTCGTCCACGACACGCCGGCCCAGGTGCTGGCGGCGGTGCGCGCCAATCCGACGACGCTGGGTGTCGTGCCGGCGCCGATCGAGGCCGACACGGCGCCTTGGTGGCCGCTGCTTACTGGCCGTGATGCCAGCCTGCCCAACGTCGTGGTCCGCCTGCCCTTCCTGATGATGCCCAACGCGCGCGCCCGCGGCATCTCGGCTTTCGTGCTGGCCCGCATGGAGCCGGAGGAATCGGGCGACGACCGGGCGCTGATCGCGCTCGAGGCCGACACCGGTCTCAGCCGCAACCGCATCGCCGGCGCACTGGAGAAGGTCAGCCTGCCGGCCTTCACCTCGGCGATCGACCAGGTGGTCGGCGGTGTGCATCACTACCTCGTCGAATTGCCCGGCGTGGTCTCCGATTCCGATCCAAGGCTCGGCGAGCTCGGTGCCGCCCTGGGCCTGCAGAATGGTCGTGTCGCCGCCATCGGCGCCTATGCCGCTCCCGCCACGGTGCGGGCCTAGCGGCGCGGACTCCCTCAACCCCAACAGGAGACTGCCATGAGCGCGCTCACTCCGCGGCCGGGCATCATGAAGATCGCGCCCTACGTGCCGGGCAAGGATTCCATCGACGGCAAGGAGACGGTCGCCAAGCTGTCGTCGAACGAGGGCGCGCTAGGCCCGAGCCCGCGGGCGATGGCGGCCTATGCCAAGGCGGCGGCAGACCTGCACCGCTATCCCGACGGCGACACCGCGCAGCTCAGGGCGGCGATCGGCCGTCACCATGGCCTCGACGCCCGGCGCATCGTCTGCGGCGCCGGCTCCGACGAGCTGCTCAATCTCCTGGTGCGCGCCTATTGCGGGCCGGGCGACGAGCTTCTCTACAGCCAGTTCGGCTTCCTGATGTATCCCATCAACGCGCTGGGGGCCGGCGCGACGCCGGTCGCGGCCCCCGAGAAGGACTACCGCGCCGACGTCGATGCCCTGCTGGCCAAGGTCACCGACAAGACCCGCGTCGTCTGCCTCGCCAACCCCAACAACCCGACCGGCACCTACATCACCAAGGACGACGTGCGCCGCCTGCAGGCCGGTCTCCCTGCGAACGTGCTGCTGGTGATCGACGCCGCCTATGCAGAGTACGTCAGTCGCAACGACTACGAATCCGGTGTCGAGCTGGTCGATCAGGCCGACAACGTCGTGATGACCCGCACCTTCTCCAAGATCTACGGGCTGGCCGGCTTGCGCATCGGCTGGATGTACGGGCCGGCCGCAATCGTCGACGTGATGAGCCGCCTGCGCCAGCCGTTCAACGTCAACCTGGCGGCCCAGGCGGCCGGCGTCGCGGCACTCGCCGACATCGCCCACACCGACGCCTGCCGCACCAACAACGACATCTGGCTGCCCTGGCTCAGCGCCGAGCTCGCCAAGCTCGGCCTGGCGCCGCTGCCCAGCGTCGGCAACTTCGTCACCGTGGGTTTCGGCTCCAAGGAACGCGCCGCGGCAGCCAATGCCTGGCTGATGAACGACGGGCTGATCCCGCGCATGATCGCGGGCTACGGCCTGCCCGAGCATCTGCGCATCACCATCGGCACCGAGGCCGAGGTCAAGGCCGTGCAGGCCTCGCTCGCCCGCTTTGTCTCCCAGAAATGACCAAGCCCTCCCTCGCCAAACCGATGTTCGACAAGATCGCGCTGATCGGCATCGGCCTGATCGGCGGCTCGATCGCGCTGGCTGCCCGTCGCGCCGGCCTGGCACGCACCATCGTCGCCGCCACGCGGCGCGCCGAGACCGCCGAGACCGCCAACCAGTTGAAGCTGGTCGATCATTGCGGCACCGATCTCGCGGCCGCCTGCGAGGACGCCGACCTGGTGATCGTCTGCACGCCGGTCGGCGCCTGCGGCGAGGCCGCGCAACTCATTGCGCCGAGCCTGAAGCCGGGCTGCATCGTTTCCGATGTCGGCTCGGTGAAGCAGGCGGTGGTCAACGCCATGGCGCCGCACCTGCCGTCCCACGTGCACTTCGTGCCGGCCCATCCCGTCGCCGGCACCGAGAATTCCGGGCCGACAGCGGGCTTCGCCGAGCTGTTCGACGGCCGCTGGTGCATCCTGACGCCGCTGCCCGGCGGCGAGGCCGCGGCGGCCGACAAGCTCGAGGCCTTCTGGCGCGGGCTGGGCAGCGAGGTCGAGCGGCTCGACCCGGCCGATCACGACCGCATCCTCGCCATCACCTCGCACCTGCCGCACCTGATCGCCTATACGATCGTCGGCACCGCCGACGATCTTGCCGGCCATCTCAACAGCGAGGTGCTGCGCTTCGCCGCCGGCGGCTTCCGCGACTTCACGCGCATCGCCGCCTCCGACCCGACGATGTGGCGCGACGTCTTCCTGAACAACCGCGAGGCCGTGCTCGAAGTGCTGGCGCGCTTCCAGGAGGATCTGTTCTATCTGCAGCGCGCCATCCGCTGGGGCGAGGGCGACAAGCTGTTCGACCTGTTCACGCGCACGCGCGAGATCCGCCGTGCGCTGATCCACCTTCACCAGGCGTGAGCGGCCAACCCGACGAAGCGGCGAGCCGGCCGCGCTGGGTGTTCGGCTACGGCTCGCTGATGTGGAACCCGGGCTTCGCCACGCCCGAGACGCGTTCGGCCCGCCTGCAAGGCTGGCACCGCGCCTTCTGCATCTACTCGGAACATTATCGCGGCACGCCGCGGCAGCCCGGACTCATCCTCGGCCTGCTGCCGGGCGGCGCCTGTCGCGGCCTCGCGCACCGACTGCCCGACGAAGACTACGACGCGGCGCGCCGCTACCTGATCCATCGCGAGATCGACAATGACGGCGTCTATCGCGAGACCGTCCGGCCGATCCATCTCGACGACGGTCGCATCGTGTCGTCGCTCGTGTATCTGGCCGATCGCGGGCACCGCCAGTTCGCCGGAAAGCTGCCAATCGACACGGCGGCGTCCCTGGTGCGAAGCGGCCATGGCGCCACCGGCAGCAACCTCGACTATGTCGAGAACACGGTAAAGCACCTCGAAGAGCTCGGCCTGCGCGACCGGGCGCTCGAGGAGCTGGCGCGGCGCGCCGCCGCGCCGTAGCCGTTCATTGGACCGCGGGCATGAAGACCGCTGCTAGTGCCGCGCGCCGCCGTCGGTGAAGACGGCGCGGCTGATGAAGCGCAGTTCGTCGCGCGCCTGGTCGATCGACAGGCCGAGGCGGCGGCGCAGCACAACCCAGCTTTCCGGCGCGCAGGCCATCGCCAGCGCGTTCAAGGTGCGCTCGCGCGATTCGGGTGGCATCGCGGTCAGCTCGCGATCGAACCAGATAGCCAATTGATGGCGATTGGCATTGTACATCTGGACCACCATGTCCGAGGCGTTGGTCGAGCGGCGCTGCAGCGTCTCGACGAACGTCCACATCGGCAGCAGGCGCTCGCAGCGGTCGCTGTACTGGTTGGTGATCGCGGCGATGCGTTCCTCGATCGACCACGCGGCGCCGAGTTCGGGAAGGTCACCGACCACGGCGGCGAGCATGCGTCCGAGCACGGCGACGTAGAGCTCTGCCGTATCGGAGAAATGCTGGAACACCGTGCGCGCCGAGACGCCCGCCGTCTTGGCGATATCGCGCACGATCGGCGCCACCTCGCCGGCCAATGCCAGCGCCAATGCCGACGCGATGATTGCCTCGCGCGTTCGAGCCACACGATCCCCGCGACCGGCGGTCGGCATCTGCGGCGGGCGGATGGAAGCGACGAAATTCATGCACCAATCTCCCGAAGGCTGGTCGCGACAAGAAGGGCCACGCATATCGCGACGCGCGCCGCTCCAACACAGGTTTCAGATTTGCGGCGCGGCCGGATAGTAATGCATCTACGACGGAAGTGCGACGATGCGCTTTTAAACCGCGTTTGGTGTAAGCAACCCGTAAGGTCACGGAACCCCGACATGAACGACAAGACTCTCGCCGCCGCATCGCTCGCCGCCCAGGCGATGGGCTGGATCGATCCGGTGACCAAGGCCGTCGTCCCGCCGATCCATATGGCGAGCACCTACGTGCGCGACGAGGACAACGCCTACCGATCGGGTCGCATCTACGCCCGCGCCGACAACCCGACATTCGATCAGGCCGAAGCGACGCTGGCGGCTCTC
>Ga0310811_10010789_pt1 | contig 11821 bp, 9 predicted proteins | sample YCmetagenome_FD_207642 | JGI IMG/M metagenome (GOLD analysis project Ga0310811, IMG submission 207642) | Soil microbial communities from experimental microcosm in Duke University, North Carolina, United States - YC | ecosystem: Engineered > Artificial ecosystem > Soil microcosm > Unclassified ...
GAGCAAGATCGGCGAAGCTCTCGGGGTCACCCGCCAGTCCGCATGGGGACGGTTCTCCGGCGAGGAGTGAACGCCCCGCAACCTGCTCACCGGACCGGAACGGAGGGAGCCCTCGGTTCCGGTCCGGTTCCGTCCGGGGCCCGCGAAGTGCCGGAGGGCACACTCGAGGCACATGGCGCCGTGGTCGGCTGCACCGATTAGATGCTCGTGGGGCTTGAATCTTCACTAAAAGGATCATTAGCCTCAATCTGGCCGGTCGGGGATTCCTGTTCCGTCTCGCGGGATAGCCGCCTGGGCACCCGTCTCTTGGTGCCAGGTCTTGGAGGTACGGTGGCCCCCGATTCGATCTCCGCGATCGACCACATCTCGGCCGGATACGACCCGAACCCCGCGTTGTCGATGTCGTTGCACGCCGACGCCTATACCGATCCGAAGTGGTTCGAGGTCGAACAGCGGGCGATCTTCGCTCGTTCGTGGCAGTGGCTCTGCCACGTGGAGAAGCTGAGGGAGCCGGGAAGCTATGTGACGGGCACGGTGGCCGGCATGCCCATCGTCGCCGTCCGGGACGCGGCCGGCACGCTGCGGGCGTTCTACAACGTGTGCAAGCACCGGGCACATGAACTGCTGTCCGGTTCCGGCGTCCGGCGCAGCATCGTGTGTCCCTACCATGCGTGGAACTTCGACCTGACCGGCCAGTTGAGGCGCGCGCGCAACACCGGTGACATGCCGGGCTTCGACACCTCCACGGTGTGCCTGGACCAGGTCCAGGTCACCGAGTTCGGCGGCATGGTCTACGTCAACCTCGACCCGGATGCGGCCCCTCTGTCGGAGCAGGCAGGGGACCTCGAGGCGGAGATCGAGGCGAGGGCGCCGGACGTGGCCAAGCTGACCCTCGCCCGCCGGCTCACCTATGACATCGCCTCCAACTGGAAGAACGTCGTCGACAACTTCCTGGAGTGCTACCACTGCCACGTGGCCCACAAAGACTTCGTGTCCCTGGTCGACATGAGCACCTACAAGGTCACCACCTACGGGATCTACTCCAGCCACATGGCCCAGGCCGGGAGAACGGAGAACTCCGCCTACGACGTGTCAGGTGCGACGGTCACCGAGCATGCGGTCTGGTGGCTGTGGCCCAACACCTGCCTGCTGCGCTATCCCGGCCGGGGGAACTTCATGGTGTTGCAGATCATCCCTGACGGCCCGCAACGGACTCGCGAGATCTGGGACTTCTATCTGGAGACCGCGGAGCCCGACGAGACCGAACTGGACAGCATCCGGTACATCGACGAGGTTCTCCAGGTGGAGGACATCGCCTTGGTGGAAAGCGTCCAGCGCGGAATGCGCACCCCCGCGTTCACCCAGGGGAAGATCGTTTATGACCCCGACGGGTCCGGTTTGTCGGAGCACGCGGTCCACCATTTCCACGGCCTCATCCTCGATGCCTACCGACGCGAGCTTGAACGATCCTGACCTGGGGGGTCCGTCGGACCTCACCAGGGGAGCCGCCCCTGTCGCTCAAGCAGGCCTCCGCGGGTCGCGTCTGACTAGGTCGCAATAGTGATGGTTTGCGCTGTTTTGTGGTGACATGTCGAGCGTGGATAGGATCACCGCGCCCCGAACCTGGGACTAACTCGTGGAGTACCCGTGTCTCAACCCCCCCTCGATATGCCGGAATACCCGAATACAGCCAGCGGCTCGCACCCGCCGTTCGCGCGGCCGGACGGCCCTCCCGAATACCTGGACAGCGGCCAGCCGCCTTACCCCGAATACCCGGGCAGCGGCCAGCCGCCTTACCCCGGCTACCCGCAACCTTCGGCGCCTCCACCGAAAAAGCGTAATGTCGGCAAGATCGCCACCATTGTTCTTGCCGCGGTGGGCGCAGCCCTCGGCAGCACCGTGGTCAATTACGCCCTCAAGGACCACACCGAGAAGACGAACGATGTTCAGAGCGGTATCCGGACGCACGTCGTCGAACCGGCGACACTCGGTGGTCGGCCCAAGATCGTGGACGCCGACCTTCGCGCGGTGAGCGACCAGGTGGTCGCGACAGCGAAGAAGGCGGCGCCGGGAGCGACCGGAACAATCTCCGCCTTCTACGGCGAGCCGGCGAAGCAGGACATGGTCATGATTCTCGGCGTGTCGGCTCACGTCCCCTCTCCGGAAAAGGCGGCCGGCCAGCTCGTCAGCGGCATGGGAAGCGGCGGTGTGAAGGTCACCAACGTGAAGTCGGTCCAGCCGGGACCGCTGGGCGGCGCGGCCAACTGCGGCGACGCCACCATCGAGAACATCCCGACCGGTGTGTGCACCTGGGCCGACGGCAACACCATGGGGATGATCGTCATCTACTTCAAGTCCGGCGATCAGACCGGGACCGAGCTCGTGAAGCTTCGCAGTGAGATCGAGCAGCGCGACTGACTCCGCCTTTCTTGAATCCCCGGCGTCGGGCGTCAACAGCGCCAGCTGATCTCCTGATCGGGCTGGTAGCGGCACGCGGCGCCGGTGGAGACGGTGGCGCGGAGATGGGCGGCGAGCTCGGGGTGGAGCCGGTCGAGCTTCCGCAGGACGTCGCGGATCCGGGCGGTGACCGTTTTGCGGGCCCGCTCGGCCTCGTCGCCGAGCCGGCGGTCACGCCCGCCGAGCCCGGCGGCGGAGCGCAGTTCCGCGAGCAGCGCCTCCCGCTCCCTGTCGAAGTCCGCCGCCCTCCGATCGTCGCCGAGCCCGGCCGCGCGGTCGATCTCCTCGTCGAGCTGGGCGCGGCGGCGCCGGTATCGGGCCTTGGCCTCCTCGTCGAGGATCGGGTCGCCGCCCATCCGCCGGGCCGCGACGACGAGCGGGCCGCCTTCGGGGTCGAGGAGCTCCACGGCGGACACGTCCGTCCCCGGACGGCTCAGCAGGCGGTGGAGATCGCGCAGGCCCTTGGCGTCGGGCAGGTGGACGGTGCGGCCGGCGAATCCGAGTGACCATACCTCGCCGTCCCGCAGGAACGTGTCGCCCCGGGCGGGCACGTGGACGGCCTCCGGCGGGCGCGGGCGCACCTGCAGCCGCTGAACGCTCTCGGCGATGTGCGTCATGCCGATCTGAGCCGCTTCGGTCTCGACGTCGTCGAGAAGTCTTCCGGCAGCCTCCGCGTCCCCGGTCCTGTTCCGCGCGAGCAACGTCTCGGCAAGATGGACTCTCGCCTCGATCGACCAGGGACGGGCCTGCAGGCGGTCGGCGGAGTGCCACGCGGCGGTGAACCCGTCGATCGCGTCGTCCCAGCGCTCCTGGGCCGCGTCGACGAGAGCCAGCCACAAGACCATCGGGCCGCCGATGTCCCATCCGTGCATGGCCACCGCCCAGGTGCCGATGTGCGGCTCGAGGTCGGCCCGTGCCTTCTCGCACAGCTCGGGGTCACGCGAGGCCGCGGCGACCATGGCCTGGAAACGCAGCCACAGGGGCTGCACCGAGCGCTCGCGCGGCTCGCCCTTGGCGGTGGCCTCGGCCAGGTAGCGCCGTGCCGGCTCGACGTCTCCCCTGCGCAGCTCGGTCATGGCCTGAAGAAGGCCGGGGCAGGGGTGCCGGCTCCTGAGGAGGACGCGGTGCACGTCCTCCAGATCCTCGAACCTGCCCTGGAGCAGCCGCACCGCCCAGCGATGATGATCGAGCATGTAGGCGAAGTGGTCGTGCCCGAGGCGTCCGTTGACCTCGACGACCTCGTTCAGGTGGCTCTCCGCCTCGTCGAAGCGGCCCAGGAGCGCGGAGACGATGCTGAGGTCGGAAGACGTGGCCAGGCCGAGGCGGGGAGTGTCGTCACGCCGGCCCAACTCGATGTACGCGTCGAACTGGTCGAGGTAACGGGGATCGCCCTGCTCCAGCAGGGCCACCCAGCGCAGGGCGGCGGCGTAGCTCTCCATCTCCACGTCGGCGGTGCGGCGGGCCAGGGTCAGGATCTCGTCGGTGAGCGCCACCCTCTCCGGCGCGGTGCCGGGACCCCAGATGCTGTCGTGCCGGGCCCACAGGCCGAAGACCAGGGCCTCGTCGTCATCGTCGCGCCTGGCCAGCACGGCGACCTGGACGGCCAGGTCCTGGGCGACGCGGTCGAGGGGCAACGCCTCGGGCGAATCCCGGCGGACGAGCCTGCGGTGTGCCTCTCTCAGCAGGCCGGCGCCCATCTGGCCGATGTGGTCGCGGCCGCAGGTTCCGTGGACGGACAACGCCACCCGGGCCAGCAACTCGGGGTCGTCCGCCTCCTGCGCCACAGCGGCGGCCTCTTCGAAGGCGTGCCACCCGACGTCGCTGTCACCCCAGTGATAGAGCTCGCGGCCGAAGTCGATCGCGATCATGACCCGCCGGCGCGGGCTGCCGTCCACGGCCAGATCGAGCGCCCTGCGGTAGTGGCCGGCCGCCTCCTCCGTCGCCAGACGCCGTACGGCATGGTGGGCCGCGCCGACCAGCAGTTCCACCGTGCGGGCCGTTCCGACGTGGTCGCCGGCGAGGTACGCGTGACGGGCGAGATCGGCGGGGACCGTCCGGACGGCGAGGTCCGGCGTGCGGTCGACGGCCCGGATGACCGCGGCGTGCCGGCGGGGTGCCTCGTCCTCGTCGAGAGACTCGTAGAGCGTCTCGCGGACCAGGTCGTGCGCGAACGCGAACTTCGCTCCGCCTTTCGCCACGACGAGCCGGGCCGTCACCGCCTGGTCGAGCAGCCGGTCCACGTGCGCGACCGGTGCCGCGGCCGTGGCGGCCAGCACCTGGCGGTGGAAGTCGCGCCCGAGCACCGCGGCCGTGGTGAGCAGTTCCACGACCGGCCGGGGGAGCAGGGAAAGCCGGCGCAACAGGGTGTCGCGGACACCGGGGGCGATCGCGGTGACCGACCCGCCGCTGCGCCACAACCGTGCCGTCTGCTCCACGAAGAAGGGGTTGCCCCCGGTGCGCCTGTGCACCTCCGCGACCAGATCGGGGGCCGGTTCGTGGCCGGCGGTGCGGGCCATCAGCGCCCCGACCCCGTCGCGGTCGAGTCCCGTCAGCGTGATCGTCGTCGCCCTCGACGCCAGTGGCAGCAGGAACGGCCGAAGCGGGTGGTCGGCGTGTTCCACCTCGACGTCCCGATAGGTGCCCACGAGCAGCAGTCGCTCGAACCAGGTGTGCTGGGCCGCGAACTCGAGCAGCTTCAGCGACGCGGCGTCCGCCCAGTGCAGGTCGTCGAGGACGACCACGACGGGGCGGCTCTGCGAGATCGACACCAGGGCGCTCGTCACCGCGTCGTACAGATGGAATCCGTCGACGACGTCGGAGTTCGGCGACTCGCCGAGCAGGGCGGCCAGACCGCCCCGCGCGGCGTCCTCGGCCGCCGACCACTCGCCGGGCGTGACGCTCCGCCGTACACCCCGCAGGACCTGCACCCACGGCCAGTAGCCCGGCGCGTTGTCGGAATCCCAGCACGATCCGCCGAGGACCAGGGCGCCCAGCCGTCTGGCCGCGTCGGCCGCGTCGGTGACGAGCGTCGTCTTGCCGATGCCCGCCTCGCCGGTGACCAGGACCAGGCCGCCGTGGCTCTCCGCGGCCCGGCCGATCTCGGCGCGCAGCATCGCGGCGGGATGGTCCCTGCCGATGAGCCCGCGAGTCACGTCGTCAATCCGCATCTCTATAGGAAGGTAGCCGTCCGTCCCGTCCGTGGTCCGGCGCTCACGGCGTTCGCCGGTGACGACGTGGATGTTCGGCGGTGGGCGAGTTCTCGGATTCCAGGAGTTGCCGTGGGGTTCCGGTGAAACCGGTCGACGATGACCGCCGCGGTGAGGTTCTCGATCGCGCCGGTCCTGGCTTCTCCTCGGCGACGCTCATGGGGGTCCTTTCTCCCGAATGCTTAACGTGAAGCAAGTAATTCGGCACGCACGATGACGCCCGCCGGAAATGCCATATTAAGATTTCTGTCGTTTCTTCGCGCAGGCCGATCTTCGTGCTCGGCGGGCACGCCGACGCATCGCCCGCGCGCAGGCTAATCGGAAAGCAACATATCCGCGAATATATGCCGCTTAATAGCGACAAATACCGTCAGTTGGTGGACGTCTTCACGTTCCGCGTGGCCACCTGAACAGCGAGCATCCCCTGCGCCGCGCCGGGCAGATCGTCGCTCGGAAAGTGGCCCTCCGGGCGGTGCCGCACGGCCGGCAGGGCCGTACGGCACCGATCATTCGGGAGGACGGGATCTAGGCGGGATGGTGGAGGAACACACGCTCCTGGACGACGGGATAGCCGGCGCGTGCGAACGCGGCGGCCATCGGAACGTTGCCGAGATCGGTGTCCGCCCCGATCTCGGCGGCTCCGGCGTCCGCCAGGATGTGGGTGGCCTCGACAAGCAGGTCGTACCCGTAGCCGTGGCCACGCTGTCCGGGGACGACGCCGAGGTACCCGATGATCGGGCGCGTGTGGTTCCTGCCGGGGACGCCGAGGCCCGCCAGGTCTCCCTCCCGGGTGTAGGCCAGGCGCCACCATTCGCGCGGCGACGGCATCCAATGCAGGAACTCCAGCTCGTCCCTTGCCGAGGCGTCGACGCCTCCACGCGCCATCTCGGCCCGGGCGTGCGCGTCGAGCGTGCTGTGATGCGTGCGGCGGATGACATCGAGGATCACCTCGTCGTCGGGTTCCGGCCGGAACTCCAACCGACCCGGCCGCCGGGGAAGACCCGCGTCCGGAGTCCACAGGTAATTGAGACGCTCGACCAGTGGCTCCATGCCGGCCTGCTCCGCCGCCGAGATCCGGACCTCGGCCTCCGCGCGGACCACGGGGTCGTCCCGCCATCGCGGCGGCAGGACGAGGCAGTATTCGGCGGTGAACGGAGCGGCTCGGAGCAGCGCCGCGCCGATCTCGACGTCGGATCCGAAGTCGAACCAGTCGAGGGCCGCGGGTCGCCGGTCGTCCGGGCCGCCCCACCAGGCGGCCCTGCCGACGACCTCGCCGTCGCGCAGCGCCACCCAGGTCCACTCGGGGCGGTACTGCGCGGCCGCGGCGACCTCCAGATAGTCGCGGCCGGCCCACGCCATTCCGACGGACGCCGGGGCGGACAGGGAAAGGAAAAGGTGTTCTTCGCCCGCGGTGAGCGGGCGGATGACCAGATCGGTCATGGGGAGCAGTCCTCCAGGAAGATGGGCGCTCCCCGGTCAGACCCGCGTGAACGCCCGAGCGGGAAGGGAGCGCATGAACGGTCGCGTCGACATGGCTCTCACCTCCTTGGTGCTCGAGGGCGTGATCCCACCCAAACACATGCGCACGCGCCTCCTCAACTCATTTGTGATCGGAAAACCGATCGCCTCTCCGCCTGGGATCGCCGGCACACCTGATGTACCGTACGGCCCGGCCTTCGCGCCATCGCGGAGGCCGGCGCGCGGAAAACGGCGTGAACTCCTGCCCGGACATGTCGAGAAGCCGCCGGCGGCTCCGACTTTCTCGTCGAAGGGCGTCCGCCGCGGGCGCCGGACGACGATCACAAGGAGTCGGTGATGAGGAACATCTTCCTTTTCATGATGACGAGTCTCGACGGCTACTACGCCGGTCCGAACGGGGAGATCGACTGGCACAACGTCGACGAGGAGTTCAACCAGTTCGCGGCCGACCAGTTGGCGGAGGTCGACACGCTCCTGTTCGGCCGGGTCACCTATCAGGGCATGGCGTCGTGGTGGCCGACGCCCATGGCGAAGGAGTCCGACCCCGTCATCGCCGAGAGGATGAACGGCATCGCCAAGCTCGTCGTCTCGACGACCCTGGACTCGGCGGACTGGGCGAACACCCGGCTCATCAAAGACGACGTGGAGGGCGAGGTCGCGCGGCTGAAGCGGCGGCCCGGCAAGGACATCGCGATCTTCGGCAGCTCCGAGTTGACGGTGAGCCTCCTGCGCTCGGGGCTCGTCGACGAGTTGCGGATCATGGTGGCCCCCGTGGTTCTCGGAGGCGGCAGATCCCTCTTCGCGACGGTGGAGGACAGGGTCGGCGTGGAACTGCTGAAGACGAGGTCGTTCCGTTCCGGCAACGTCCTGCTCCACTACCGGCCCGACGGGCGCCGGGCCGGCTGATCCGCCGGTCGGACGGTGATCCGGCTACCGCTCGAGCCGGGTCCTGACCACGAGGGCGTGCAGCACCTCATGCGCCGAGCCCACATCGGGGAGCGCGGACGCGTCCCTGGCTCCCTCCAGGTCGGCGGTGAGGCGCTCCACATCGCGGCCGAGCCGTACGAGATCGGGGGCGTCGCCGGGCAGAGCGCCGTGCTCCGCGGACCTCTTCGCCTCGACCAGGTCCGGCAGGTAGGGCGGTGTCCAGCGCCCGGCGTCGCCGTACAGGCGGGTCAGGTCGGCGACGACCTCCCCGGTGCGCATCAGGTGGGCGCCGGTGAGCAGCGTCCTGAAGGTGTAAAGCAGAGGCTTGAGCTCACCGGACTTCTCGAACAGCCGCCACTGCGTCCGGGCGAAGCCCAGGTAGTGGTGCGCGTGGTGACGGGTGACGCACGCGGGGGCGGCCGCGACGAGTTCCTCGTGGACCGGCGACGTGGCGACGACGAGCGGTGAGAGCAGTTGCTCCAGGACGTAGCCGTTGCGGCCCAGCAACATGCGGCAGAACTTGGCCAGGTCATGCGTGACGAGGTCGACCTCCACGCCGTCCCGGTCCCACATGCGGGTGACGGTCTCCTCGCCGTGGCGGAGCCCGACGACCTCCTCGACCGGCAGCACGTGGACGCCGCGCAGGTCGAGGTCGGAGTCGTCGGAGGGGAAGCCGTACAGGTGGGCCCCGCTGACGGTGGCGAAGGCCAGTGGGTGGGTCTGCTCGCGCGGGATCTCGGCGAGCCAGGACGGCAGAGTGGCGGTCATCGTGCCTCGGGGACGTGCGGGGGGAGGGGGGTCACAGAGCGCCGCTCTCGATCGCTTCCTTGAGGCCTTCCTGGGTCTCCTCGTGGGAGGAGACGCCGTTCGTCACCGTGAAGTCGATGAGCAGGACGCTCGCCTCGAAGGTGAGGTGCTCGGTGACGCGGGTCCCGGCGTCGCCGAGGTCCTCGAAGACGATCTTCTGGTGGGTGACCACGTTGGGCAGCGACCAGCTGTCGGTCTCGTAGAAGAAGCCGTCGGGGTGGATCCGCTGTTGTGCGTGGGTCTTGCTCGTGACCGGGATCCCGGCGACGACGGGGATGTCCTCGATGGCCGTGAAGTCGATGTAGTGGGTGCCGGCCTCGGTCCAGTCCTTGTGGGTGACCACGCGCTTCAGGAACGAGTGCAGGCCGAGGTGATTGTTGACGTTCGAGTACGCCGCGAAGACGTGCTCGATGGGCGCGTCGATGTCGATGGAGATGTCACGTTTCACCTGGCTCCTCCCCGTCAACGGCAGGGGTGCGGTCGCGCACTCGTAGAACTTGTAGAAGTCCCACGCGGCCTGCCATTCGGCGGCGAGCTGGGCGTCGGTCTCGAAGGTCTCGGCGTGGACGGGATTCGAGAACGCGCCGAGCACGACTGCGGCCGTGAACAGCTGGATCACGAGAAGTCGAAGGAGCTTCTTCACGGAACCTCACCGAGTTATGACGAAAGTGGCGAATGCCCTTATATCGCACTTGATCAACGTTTATGAAGATGTTTTCGGTGGAGCGCCGCGAGACGCACACTGTTCGGCTCAGTTCTGAGGGAGTTAGGCAACAGAATCGAAACGATAGGTTCACATGCCGGAATCCGTGCCATATCGTAGAGGTGGGAGCGCTCCCATAGATTGGAGTGATGCCGTGACCCCCCACCCGCGCACCGCCGAGTGCCTGTTGCCCGCCGTCGGCGCGAGCGTGTCCCAGGCCCGCGCGCTGGTACGCCGAGAGCTGGACCGCTGGGGGATCCCGTCCCTGATCGACGACTGCACGCTCATCGTCAGCGAGCTCGTGACCAATGCCGTACGGCACGGCGGCAGCGCCCTCGCCCTCAGGCTCGTCGGTGGCCGCGGCTGGGTGTACGGCGAGATATACGACCCAGGCGACGGCGTGCCCCGCCCGCGCGAGGCGGGCGCCGACGCCACGGACGGCCGGGGACTGCTGATCGTGGCGACACTGGCCGGTGACTGGGGGGTCGCTCACCCCTCGCGCGGCGGCAAGACCGTCTGGTTCGTGGCCGGAGAGGGAGCCCCTGCCTGCCGGGCGTCCACGGCGCCCGTCGGGGCCGATTCCCTCACCTCGGTGTGCTGACTCACGGGTCAGGTCGAGCGGACATGCGTGGAATGTGACGGTTTGATCACCCACTGCCGCGAAGGTGTGATTCTTGAGATCATCGCCGGATGATCCCCTTATCGATCGCGGTGGCGACCGAGCCGCATCCTTACCCGCTGATCCGCGGAGGCGGCCTTTTCCTGATCTTCGTGGGGCTCGGGTTCCTGCTCGGATGGACCTTCCCGAAGGTGTGGATTCCCTTCGCCATCGGCGGCGGGGCCGTCGGACTCACCGCCAGCGGCCTGAGCGCGCTGCTGCCCTCGCTCGGAACGCCGTCGTTCATCCAGATCGCGGCCCTGGTCTTCTCCTTCCTCGTCGAACTGGGGCTGATCGCCCTCGTCCTCAACAGGTACAAGAACGCCGACCAGCGGACGCAGATCCTCATGATCCTGCTCGTGGTGGGCCTGCATTTCATCATCATGGGCGTCGCCCACGGCCCGCTGATGGCGCTCCTGGGAGTCGTGAGCGTCGCCAACGCCCTGCTGGGCCTGCGGGCCAGGGCGTTGCCGATCTGGACCTTCGGCGTGGCGGACGGCCTGCTCAAGTTCGGCTTCGGACTGGTGATGCTGCTCCTGTATCCGGCCCTCACCTACACCTGACCGGGACCGGGGCCGCGGGGATCTCGGCTCCGGGTGGCGGGAACCCGCCAGGCTAAGGTCGGAGGCAGCAAAGAACACGGCAGGCACCTGGGGGGAGCGCCGATGGCGACGATGAAGGCGATTCGGCAGCATGAGTTCGGCGGGCCCGAGGTCCTCCGGTACGAGGACGTGCCTCGTCCCGAACCCATCGGCACCGAGATCCGCGTCAGAGTCCAGGCCACCAGCGTGAATCCGGTGGACTTCAAGACCAGGTCAGGGAAGGGCCCGCTGCGCACTCCGCCGTTCACGGTCGGCTGGGACGTGGCCGGCGTCGTCGACGCGCTCGGCGGCGGCGTCACGCGGTTCGCCGTGGGCGACGAGGTGCTGGGCATGCCGTGGTTCCCGCGCGAGGCCGCCGCCTACGCCGAGTACGTCACCGCGCCGTCCCGCCAGTTCGTGCGCAAGCCGGCCTCGATGAGCGTCGCCGAGGCCGCGGCGCTGCCGTTGGCCGGGCTCACCGCCTGGCAGGCGCTCGTCGACACCGCCGGTCTCGAAGACGGGCAGCGGGTGCTGATCCACGCGGCGGCCGGCGGCGTGGGACACCTCGCCGTGCAGATCGCCAAGGCGCGCGGCGCCCACGTCATCGGAACCGCGAGCCCGCGCAACCACGAGACCCTCACGGAGTTGGGCGCCGACCAGCTCATCGACTATCGCACGACCCGTTTCGAGGACGCCGTGAGCGACGTGGACGTCGTCTTCGACCTGATCGGCGGTGAGACCGGGCTCAGGTCGCTGGGAGTGCTGAGGCCGGGCGGGCTGCTCATCGAGGTGCCCTCCGGTGCGAGCGCCGAGGTGCTGGCCGCCGCGGAGAAGGACGGCGTCCGTGCCACCGGCTTCCTCGTCGAACCCGACCCAGCCGGCCTCGCGGGTCTCGTCGGGCTCTACGAAAGCGGCCGGTTGAAGGTGCTCGTCAGCAAGCGGTTCCCGCTTTCCGAGGCCGCCGCCGCGCATGAGGCCGCCGAGCACGACCACTCGATGGGCA
>Ga0310811_10010790_pt1 | contig 11821 bp, 10 predicted proteins | sample YCmetagenome_FD_207642 | JGI IMG/M metagenome (GOLD analysis project Ga0310811, IMG submission 207642) | Soil microbial communities from experimental microcosm in Duke University, North Carolina, United States - YC | ecosystem: Engineered > Artificial ecosystem > Soil microcosm > Unclassified ...
GGCGATGGCCATCATCGCGCGCGCGCTCGTCGCCGCGCGTGGCGGACCTCTGCATGCGCGCGCAGCGCGGCCCGCGCACCGCGAGCTCGCGCAGGCGAGCGTCGCCTTCGTCGGCGCGAGGCTCGCGGAAACGTTGACGTTGTCGACCATTGCGCGCGCACTCGGCGTCACGCCGTTCCATCTGTGCCGCGTGTTCCATGCCGAGACCGGCATGCCGCTGCATCGCTACGTCACGCGCCTGCGCCTTTGCGCAGCGCTCGAGGACATCACGGAGCCCGACGCGGACCTTTGCCGCATCGGCCTCGACGCGGGCTTCTGCAGTCACAGCCATTTCACGTCGGCATTCCGGCGCGAGCTCGGCGTGACGCCCTCCGCGTGGCGCGCTACGGCGCGCGGCGCGTGTAGATCAGGTCGTAGTTCGTCGTCCAGGTCGCGCCCCCGTCGACCGACGACTCGCTGAGCTGCCGCACCCGATCGGGCGCGAGCCGGAAGAAGCCGAGCCGCGTGGGTACGCGCGCCGGCTGGTCCTCGCCGCCCGGCACTTCGCCCGTCATCAGCATGTTCCCCGTCGCATCGGGGTTGCCGCGATATTCGTGCAGGCCGCCGCTCGAATCGACCCACGTCTGGAACCACGCCTTGCGCGAAGCATCGTAGATGTTGAAGCTGCTCCCCGCCCCGCCGGCCGCGGAGCGCCAGTGCTCCTGGACCACGCAGCCGTCGTACTCCAGCGTGATGACGTTCTCGGATGCGGGCGAATCGGGCGCGGCACCGCTCGGCAGCGGCTGGAGCAACGGCTCCGTCGCGGGTTGCGTCGCGGGCGCGAGGCCGCGCTCGACCGCGAGGTCGAGCTGCGTGAAGGCGGCGTCCGTTTCGCCGCGCTGCGCGAGCAGGCCCGCGCGTCGATACGCGAGCGCGCCGGGCGCGACGCCGAGCTTCTCCGCCTTGTCGAAGTGCTCTTTCGCCGCGTCGAAGCGGCGAGTCTCCGTCAACGCGGTGCCGAGCCGCAGCTCGGCCATCGCATCGCGAGGATTGGCCTCGAGGCGCTGCTCGAGCGCAGCGATGGCGTCGTCGAGCCGATGCTCGGCGAGCGCTCGCTCGATGTCGCTCCACGTGGCGCCCCGTGCGACGCCGCACGCGAGCACGATTGCGAACACCGGCCATCGAACCACACGCCGCATGGCGATCCTCCCGCGGCGCACTGTAGGCGCGCGCGCGGGATGCCGCTATCACGAAATTGCTCGAACCGCTATCGCCTTCAAATTGCTCGAAGCGCTCTCGCCCTCAGGGCTGGAGCGTCCACTTGCCGTTCTCGATCCGCGTCATCACACGAGCCCGCGCGTCGAGGCCGAGGTGATCGGTCTTCGACATGTTCACGACACCGTTGCTCACCTCGAGGTTGCGCGTCGCCTCGAGCGCGTCGCGCAGCGCGCGGCGGAATTCCACCGTGCCCGGCTGCGCGGTCTTCAGCGCGGCGGGAATCGCGTTCGCGAGCTCGAGGCACGCGTCCCACGTGTACGACCCGAACGCCGAGACGCTGCCGGCGCCGTACGACGACTCGTACAGCGCGGTGTACTCCAGCGCGCGCTTCTTCGCGGGATGCGAATCGGGAAGCTGGCCCGCGACGATGACCGGGCTCGCCGGCACGAACATGCCTTCGACGTCCTTGCCGCCGACGCGCAGGAAGTCGTTGTTCGCGACCCCGTGGTTGAGGTACACGCGGCCCTTGTAGCCACGCTCGACCAGCGTGGTCGCGGGAAGCGCTGCCGGCGTGCCCGAGGCGCCGATGACGATCGCGTCGGGGCGCGCGCTGATGAGCTTCAGCACCTGGCCCACCACGCTCGTGTCCTTGGGCGCGAAGCGCTCGTTGGCGACGAGCGGGATGTTGCGGCCCTTGGCCGCCTTGTCGATCTCGGCGAAGAACGCTTCGCCGAGCGCGTCGGAGAAGCCGATATAGCCGAGCGTCTTCACGCCGTGGGCGCTCGCGTGCTCGAGGATCGCGCCGGCCATCATCACGTCGGTCTGCGGCGTCTTGAACGACCACGCCTTCTTCGCGTCGACCGGCTCGATGATGCGCACCGACGAGGCGAGCGAGATCGCCGGCGTCTCGCCGTCGGCGAACACGTCGATCATGCCGAGCGAGTTCGGCGTCGTGGTGGATCCGATGAGCGCGTCGACCTTGCTCTCGCCCATGAGCTTGCGCGTGTTCTGGACGGCGGTCGTCGTGTCCGACGCGTCGTCCAGCACGATGTACTCGATCGACTTGCCGCCCGCGGTCTTCGGGCACATCGGTATCGTGTTGCGCTCGGGAATGCCGAGCGACGCCGCCGGACCGGTGGCCGACACGGTCACGCCGATCCGGACCTGCGCGGCTGCGGTCGCGGTGGCGAGCACGAGCGCGCCGAAGAGCGCGCAACGGACGAATGAACGGCCCATCGTGATCCTCCTGGTGATGTTCGCTCGGCCGGATTCTAGGCCACCTCGCGCACCGGTGGCCGCGCACCGCGGTTGAGCGTACGATGCCCGATACCGCCTCACCGGGCGCGATCCCATGAGCGCTGCCCGCATTGCCGTGCTGCTGCTGCTCGCGTGTGCGCTGGTCGCATGGTCGGGCGCGCTCGCCGCGCAGGCCGCGTCCGGCACGCCGGCCGGTGCGCTGCGCGCGCGCTACGCGCAGCTCGAGGATCGCCTGAACGACAGCGCCTTCGGCCTCGCGCTGTACGTCGATTCCGAGCAGCTTCCGCAGCGTCTCGCCGGCGATCTGTATGGCGTCGTCAACGAGCCGTTCACCACGGTGCGAGGGACGCTTTCCGACCGGCCTCACTGGTGCGAGCTGCTGCTCCTGCACATCAACGTGAAGGATTGCCGCAGTGCCAACGTGGAGCGGCAGGACGGCATCGTCGTGTCGCTCGGGGGCAAGAACGACGTCAGCGGGGACGGCGGTGCCGAGCTCGACTATCGCTTCCGGCTCGCGGCCTCGACGCCGGACTACCTGGACGTCGTGCTGTCCGCGGACAAGGGCCCGTACGGCACGACGGACCACCGCATCGCGCTCGAGGCGACGCCGCTGTCGCCGACGCGCACGTTCATCCACCTGGCGTACTCGCACGGTTACGGTCCCGTCGCGCGGCTGGCGCTCGCCGCGTATCTCAACACCGTCGGGCGGGACAAGGTCGGGTTCACGGTGGTGTCGCGCGCACCGAACGGCGAACCGGTCTACGTCGGCGGCGTGCGCGGCATCGTGGAGCGCAACTGCATGCGCTATTTCCTCGCGGTCATCGCGTACGTGCGCGGCGCCACCGCGCCGCCCGACCAGCGCCTCGCGAAGCGCCTCTCCGACTGGTTCGACCTCACCGAGCGCTATCCGCGCCAGCTGCACGAGGTGACACGCGGGCAATATTTCGACACCAAGCTGCAGGAATACCGGCGCATCGTCCGCCCGGTCCCCGACCCGCAGGCGGCACGCTAGCGCGCTAGCTGTTCAACCGCACCGGCAGGTGCAGGAACCCGCGGAAGCGTGCGCGTCCGCCACGGGTCGGCTCCGCCGCGAGCTCGAAGCGCGGGAACCGCGCGAGGAAGCGTCCGATCGCGACGCGACCTTCCAGCCGCGCGAGATTGAGGCCGGCACACGTATGGATGCCGAACGCGAAGGCAATGTGGCGATTGGGGTCACGCGCGATGTCGAGCGTGTCCGGGTCCGCGAACTGTGCAGGATCGCGGTTGGCACCGCCGACGCAGATGGTGATGCGCGTGTCGGCGGGCAGCTCGGTGCCGGCGACGACGCACGGTTCGGTCGAGATCCGGTTGCCGAGCTGCACGGGGCTGTCGAAGCGCAGGAATTCCTCGACCGCGGTGCCGATGCGTGACGGCTCGCGCGCCAGCCGGTCGCGCGCATCGCCCCACTGCGTGAGGGCGTGGAGCGCGTTGCCGATGAGATTGGTGGTCGTCTCGTGCCCCGCATTGAGCAGGAAGATGCATTGGTGCAGCAGCTCCATCTCGCTGAGCGGCGGCTCGTCGGGATCACCAAAGATGAGGCGCGTGAGCACGTCGGTGTCCGGATCGCCCGGCCGCCGCCGGCGCGCGTCGATCAGCCCCCGCAGGTATGCGCAGAAGTCGCTCACCGCGTCGTTGCCGGCGCGCGCGCGCTCGGGTGTGAGCACGGGCTCGAGCGCGCCGAGGATCGCGAGCGACCAGTCGCGCAGCGGCCCGCGCTCGTCGTGCGGCACGCGCAGCAGGTTGCCGATGATCTCGATGGGAATCGTGCCCGCATAGCGATCAATGAGGTCGGCTTCGCCGCGCGCGGCGAGATCGTCGAGCAGCCCGTCGACCAGCGACACGAGGCCCGGCTCCATCGCGGCGATGTGCCGCTGCGACAGCGCGCCGACGATCGCGCGGCGAACCCGCGAGTGCACGGGCGGGTCGCTGAAGACCAGGCTCGTCGTGTGGTGCTCCAGCAGCGGCGACGGGCCGAACTTCGGCCCGAATTCCTTCTTCTTGTCCGAGCTGAAGCGCCTGTGGTCCCGGTACACGGGCAGGACGTCCTCGTGCCGCGTGAGGAACCACGACCCGTCGGGCATCCGCTTGACCGGCGCGTGCTCGCGCAGCGCGCGATAGTACGGGTACGGATCCGCGTAGTAATCGTCCGCGGCGTGCGCGAGGTCGAACGACGCGGCGATGGTGCGCGCCTCGTCCGGCGCGAAGGCACGCGTGCGTGAGCGGGGCGCGATCGCCGTGTTCATGGCCGTGGAGCAAGTATGGCACGCAGCGCCCGGGGCGCGTGGTGGCCTGCGGCTATCATTCGCCCGCCATGGCGTTCGAGCTCTTCCTCGCGCTCTGCGCGCTCATCGTCGGCGTGCTGCTGTTCCTGGTGCTGTTCGAGCCGGGTCTTCGCTATCGCATCGTCACGCCGCTGCCGCACGCCAGCGTGGAAGGCTTCCTGCAATTGATCGGCTCGGTGACCGATTCGCCGGTACGCCACGCGCGCGAGGTCGAAGTGCTCACGGATGGCCCGGCGTTCTACGAGGCCGAGCTCGCCGCGATCCGCGCGGCGCGGAGCAGCGTGCACATCGTCGCCTTCATCTTCCACCCGAGCGCGATCGGCGACCGCTTCCTCGCGGCGCTCACCGAGCGTGCGGCGGCCGGCGTCGCGGTACGGGTCGTGGTGGACGCGATCGGCAGCTTTCCGACACCCGACCGCTATTTCGACGCGCTTCGCGTCGCGGGCGGGCACGTGTCGTGGTATCAGCCGCTGCGCTGGTACACGCTGAAGCGGCTCAACAACCGCACGCACCGCGAGATCGTGGTCGTGGATGGCGAGGTGGGCTTCGTCGGCGGCGCCGGCATAGCGTCGCACTGGTTGCGGCCCGACGCGCCGCGCGACGCGTGGCGCGACACGATGCTGCGCGTGCGCGGCAGCCTCGTCGCGGGACTGCAGACCGCGTTCGTGGAGAACTGGGTCGAGGCGAACGACGAGCTCCTCGTCGACCCGGCGCTGTTCGCGATGAACGACGATGCGCCGGGATCCATCCCGGGGCTGGTGGCGATCGGCACGCCCTCACCGGCGCGCTCGTCGCCCGCCCGCATCCTGTTCCAGCTGCTCCTCGCCGGGGCGCGTGACTCGATCGACATCAACTCGCCGTATTTCCTGCCCGACCCGGGCGCGCGGCGCGAGCTGATCGGCGCCGTGGCGCGCGGCGTGCGCGTGCGCGTGATCACGCCCGGCAGGCTCAACAACCACTACCTCGCGCGCCTCGCGAGCCGGCGCCGCTACGGTGAGCTGCTCGAGGCCGGCGTGGAGATCCACGAGTACGAGCCGCGCATGATCCACGCGAAGATCATGATCGTCGACGGCGAATGGTCGGTCGTGGGCTCGACGAACTTCGACAGCCGCTCGTTCGATCTCAACGACGAGATCAACCTGCTGGTAGCCGATCGCATGCTCGCCGCGGACCTCATGCGGGACTTCGAGGCCGACCGGGCGCAGAGCCGCCGCATCACCCTCGCGGATTGGCGCCGCCGTCCGCTGCACGAACGGGCGCTGGCCACGCTCGGCCTGCTGCTCGAGCGCCAGGAATAGCGACCCTCAGACGGTCTGCCGACGCTTCTGCTCGACCGCGTGCTCGAGGATCTCGACCGCCTGGCGCATGCCGTCGAGGTTCGGGTCGATCGCGAGCGCCCGCCGCGCGTATTCGAGCGCGCGCTCGTACGAGCCCATGTGCGCATAGATCTGCGCGTAGCCGGAAAGGGCTCCGAAGTGATTGGGATTCCGCTTCATCACCTCGTCGCAGTCGGCGAGCGATCGGCGGAAGTCGCCGATCAAAAAGTACAGCGTCGCGCGCTTGTTCCACGCCTCGGCGAACGCGGGCTTGCGCTCGATGATGCGCGTGAAGGTCGCGATCGCGTGCTCGACGTCGCCGGATGCCATCTCGTCGACGCCGCGCCGATACAGCGCGTCGATGGCGTCGTCGCCCGAGCGCGACCAGATGCGCCAGATCGCCTGCTCCGCCTCGGTGCGCACGTCGGCGTCGGTATCGCGCAGCGACGCGAGCAGCGGCGTCACGTCCTTCATGGTGCCGGCCTCGGCGAGCCGGGCGACCGCCGCATGGCGCTCGCGCACGTCGTCGCTCGCGAGCGCGCGCACGGCGTCCTCGGTGGTGAGGGCCTGCGCCGCCGCTGCGCCCGGGCCGGCGAGCAGCGCGGCGACAGCCACGGCTGCGATGAAGGCGCGCATGCGCCATCGTAACGCGTGCCGGCCGCGCCGGCGCAAGCCCCGCTGTCCGGACAGGCTAAACTTCGTCGCGACGGCCCGCGTCGAGGCCGTGCTCACACGAGGAGTCGTTCCATGTCCCCTGGCGTGTCGCTGGCATCCGGATTCGGGCGTGTCGCCTGTGCCGCCGTGGCCGTCATGGCGGCCTGCGTCGCGCGCGCGGAGACCGTCGAGCTCACGTTCGCCAACTGGGCCGCGGCGGAGGGAACCACGCGTCCTGCGATCGAGCAGGTCATCAAGGACTTCGAGGCCGCGCACCCGGACATTCGAATCAAGAGCGAGGCCATCTCGTTCACGGAGATCGCTCGGCAGCTCGTGCTGCGGGTGCGGTCGGGCAATCCGCCCGACGTCGCGCAGGTCGCCGGCAACGACACGATCCTCGTCGCGCTCACCGGCAAGCTCGAGCCGCTCGACAGCTTCGTGACAGGCGACGTCAAGGCCGCGCTCAAGCCCGGCTCGCTCGACGCGCTCCGCTACAAGAACCAGCTCATCGCCTTCCCGTGGACCCAGGCGCCGGCGGGGCTGTGGTACGACAAGGCGTTGCTGCAGAAGGCCGGCCTCGATCCGGAGAATCCGCCGAAGACGATCGACGCGCTCATGAACGCGCTCGCCGCGGTCAAGCGCTCGCAGCCCGACGTGATTCCGCTCGGCCTCGACACGACCAACCGGCCGTTCGCGATGCAGTCCAACTGGCCGTGGATGCAGACGTTCGGCGCGACGCCGATCGGCGAGGGTGCCAGGGGCGCCGACACGCCGCAGATGAAGGCGTATCTCACGTGGATGCGCGAGCTCGCGCAGAAAGGCTATATCGATCCGGGCCGCAAGATCGGCGAGTTCCGCCCGCTCGCGGCGCAGGACAAGGTGGCCTTCCTCTGGGACCAGGTGCTGCTGCAGGGCGTCATCCAGTCCGCGAACAAGATGTCCGACGCCGACTTCTACAAGCGCTGGGGCGTCACGGCGCTGCCGACCGGTCCGAGCGGCAAGTCGTACACGTTCGAGGGCGGTCATCAGCTCGTGATGTTCGCCGACAGCAAGCACAAGCAGGCGGCCTGGACGTTCATCCAGTACCTGGCCACGTCGCCGGCCGCGCTGCGCGCGTACACGCTCGGGCCTGGCGCATCGCTGCCGCCGCTCGCCAAGCTGCCCGACGCGGAGCTCGCGCGCAAGCTCGACACGCCGGTGATCGACGCCTTCGCCACCAAGATCATCCCGACCATCTCGCCGCCGCCCTTCGGCGCGTCGTTCGCGAGTGGATCGACGGCGGTGATGGCCGGCGTGCAGCAGGCGGTCACCGGGACGGAGCCGATCGACGCGATCGCGAAGTCGATCCAGCAACAGCTCGCGAAGTAGTGGCCGCCGGGCGTCGGCCGCCGGGGGCGGAGCCCTGGCTCGACTGGATGGTGCTGCCGACGGTCGGCGTGCTCGCCGTCGTCGTGGGCTATCCGGTCGTCTACACGCTGGTGCTGTCGGCGCAGCACTACAACTTCCTCGAGCCGGAACCGGCTCGCTTCATCGGGGCGGCGAACTACGCGCAGCTCGTCGCCGATCGCATCTTCTGGCAGGCGCTCGGCAACACGGCGATCTACACGTTCGGCAGCGTGCTCGCCGCGGCGCTGCTCGGCCTCGTCCTCGCGCTGCTGGTCGAGACGTACGCGAGCCCGCGCATGCGCCTCGTGCGCGCGCTGCTCCTCACGCCGTGGGCGGTGCCGTTCGTGGTGACGGCGTTCCTGTTCCGCTACATGTACCTGCAGAACGGCGGCGTCGTGAACGCCGTGCTGCTCCACGCCGGCATCGTGCGCGCGCCCGTCGCGTGGCTCAACAATGCGTCGCTCGCGCTGCCGTCGGTCATGGTCGCCAACGTATGGACGATGACGCCGTTCTTCTTCCTTCTGCTGTCGGCGGCGCTGGCCGGCATCCCGAACGAGGTGATCGAGTCGGCGCGCGTCGATCGCGCGCGCGGCATGAGCATGATCGTCGGCATCAAGCTGCCGTTCCTGCGCAGCGCGCTGCTCGTCGGCAGCCTGCTGATGGTGATCTCCAACTTCAACGACTTCGCCAAGATCTGGGCGACGACGCAGGGCGGCCCGGGCTACGCGACGACCACGCTGGTGGTCTATGTGTACCGGCTCGCGTTCGAGAACTTCCAGTTCGGCTACGCGTCCGCGATGGGCGTCGTGTGGCTGCTGCTGTTGATGGGCTTCGCCGTCGCGTATCTGCGCGCGCTGCGCCTGCGATGAGAGCCTCGAGGATCGTGCAGGCGATCGCGCTGGGCCTCGCGCTCGCGTGGAGCCTCGCGCCGATCTACTGGATGCTCGCCACGTCGTTCAAGAACGAGCTCGAGGCCTCGGCGCTCGATCCCACGCTGTGGCCGCACGCCGCGACGCTCGACAACTATCGCGGGCTCGTCGGCGGCACGCTGCCCTTCCCGACGTTCTTCGTGAACACGGTGGTCACGTGCCTCGCGACGGCCGCGGTCGCGGTCGCCATTGCGCTGCCGGCCGCCTACGCGCTGTCGCGCGCGCGCTTCCGCTCCCGCGGCGCGGTGGCGTACGGCATCCTGGTGTCCCGCATGCTGCCGCTCGTCGTGCTGCTCGCGCCGCTGTATCTGCTGCTCCTGCATGCGCATCTGCTCGATTCGAACCTGGGTCTCGTCGTCGGCTTCACGACGTTCGGGCTGCCATTCGCGGTGTGGATGCTCAAGACCTTCATCGACGCCGTGCCGATCGAGATCGAGGAATCGGCGCGTGTCGACGGTTACCCGCGCTGGCAGATCCTGCTGCGGGTCGTGGTGCCGTTGATCCTGCCCGGCGTTCTCACGACCGCGACGTTCGTGTTCATGGACGCGTGGAACAATCTCATCTTCCCGCTGAGCTTCATGACGACCCTCGAGAAGCAGACGCTGCCCGCGGCGCTGGTCGTGAGCTTCACCGGCCAGTTCAAGACCGACTGGGGCGGCATGATGGCCGCGGCGACCGTGACGACGCTGCCGTTGATGGTTGCGTTCTTCGCGGTGCAGCGCTCGATGGTGCGCGGCCTGACCGCCGGGGCGGTGGCCGGTGTCTGAGAACGGACCGCGCTAGCATGGCCCGCATTTCCCTTCGCAACGTCGGGAAGCGCTACGACGACGTCGTCGCCCTGGCCGAGTGCAATCTCGAGATCGCCGACCGCGAGTTCGTCGTCCTGGTCGGGCCATCCGGCTCGGGCAAGACGACGCTGCTGCGCATCATCGCGGGGCTCGAGCACATGAGCGCGGGCGACGTGTGGTTCGACGAGCGGCGGGTGAACGATGTCGACGTCGGCGACCGCGACATCGCCATGGTGTTCCAGAACTACGGGCTGTATCCGCACATGTCCGTGTACGACAACATGGCGTTCGGCCTGCGGCGGCGCAAGCTCGCGCCCGCGGACATCGACGCCCGCGTGCGGCGCACGGCGCAGCTGCTCGACATCGCGCCGCTGCTCGCGCGCCGGCCACGCCAGCTCTCGGGCGGTCAGCGCCAGCGCGTGGCACTCGGCCGCGCCATCGTGCGCGACCCCGCCGTGTTCCTGCTCGACGAGCCGCTGTCGAACCTCGACGCGCACCTGCGGGTGCAGATGCGCGCCGAGATCCTCAAGGTGCATCGCGCGGTAACCGCCACGGCGGTGTACGTGACGCACGACCAGGTCGAGGCGCTCACCATGGGCGACCGCATCGTCGTGATGCACCAGGGCCGCATCCAGCAGGTCGGGACACCCGCCGAGCTCTACGACAACCCCGTGAATCGCTTCGTGGCGGGGTTCATCGGCACGCCGGCGATGGGATTCATCGAATGCTCGGTGGAGCGCACCGGCAACGAGGTCGCGCTGCGCGCGGGCGACGCGCGCGTCGGGCTTGCGCCGCAACGCGCGCAGGCCGTCGATCGGGCGTCCACCGTCGTGGTCGGGGTGCGGCCCGAACGGCTGTCGCTCGTGGACGACGCGTCCGCGCACGCCGACACGCTCACCGTGCGCGGCGTCGTACAGGTGGTCGAGATGCTGGGGTCGGAGCAGTACGTGCACGTCGAAGTGCCGGCCGGCATGCTCACGGCGCGCGTCACGCGCGATCGTCCCGTGAAGCCGGAGGAGATCGTGACGCTGCGGGCCGCCGCCCGGCATCTTCACCTGTTCGACGCGGCGACCGGCGCCGCGCTGACCGCGCCCGTGCGCGGTGAAATATGATGTCGAGCGCAGGGGACCTCGTCTTTCGCCAGGAGGCATCATGCTCCGAATCGTCGTTCGCACGCTGGCCGCGCTCGCAATCCTCTTCGCGGTCGGCGCCGCCGCTCAGGACTACCCGACCCACCCGGTGAAGATCGTCGTGCCGTTCGCGGCCGGCGGGCCGGCGGACGTGTACGCGCGCTACCTCGCGCAGCGCCTGCAGGAGGACCTCAACCAGCCGTTCGTGATCGAGGATCGCCCGGGCGGCGGCTCCATCGTCGGCACCGACTACGTCGCGAAGAGCGCGCCCGACGGCTACACGCTGCTGCTGATGTCGAACACGCACACGGTGAACGAGTCGCTGATGCCGAACAAGCCGTTCGAGCTCATGCGCGATTTCGTCGCCGTGGCGCCGATCAATTATTCGGACCTGGTGCTGGTGGTCGGTCCATCGCTCAAGGTCGGCACGCTGGGCGAGCTCATGGCCGTCGCCAAGGCGAACCCGGGCAAGCTCAATTACGCGTCCTCGGGCCCGGGCACGCCGTACCACATGGCGGGCGAGCTTTTCAAAGCGATGGCGGGCCTCAATATCGTGCACGTGCCGTACAAGGAGAGCTCGGGCGCGCGCACCGGCGTGCTCGGCGGGCAGGTGGAGATGATGTTCGACGCCGTGACGGTGATGAACGAGCACGTGAAGGCCGGCAAGGTCAAGGCGCTCGCCACCACGGGCGCCACGCGCTCCGCGGTCATGCCGGACGTCCCCACGATGAGCGAGGCCGGCGTGCCCGGCTACGAAGCCGTGATCTGGCTCGGGCTCATGGCCCCGAAGGGCACGCCACCCGCCGTCGTGAGCCGCCTGAACGCCGAGGTGACGAAGATCGT
>Ga0310811_10010792_pt1 | contig 11820 bp, 6 predicted proteins | sample YCmetagenome_FD_207642 | JGI IMG/M metagenome (GOLD analysis project Ga0310811, IMG submission 207642) | Soil microbial communities from experimental microcosm in Duke University, North Carolina, United States - YC | ecosystem: Engineered > Artificial ecosystem > Soil microcosm > Unclassified ...
GCCTGTATCGGGACGTTCATCCTGGCGGAGTCCGGGCTCCTCGACAACGAGCGATCGACGACCACGTGGTGGCTCGCGCCCTTCTTCCGGAAACGCTATCCCGCGGTAGTGCTCGACGAATCGGAGATGATCGTGAAGTCCGGGCGATTCGTGACGGCAGGCGCCGCGCTCGGGCATATGGACCTCGCACTCTGGCTGGTGAGGAGCGTGAGTCCACAACTCGCCACACTCACCGCCAAATATCTCATCGTCGACTCGCGGCCGACGCAGTCGGCGTACGCGCTCGCCGACCATCTCGTGCACGACGATCCGATCGTGCAGCGCTTCGAGAGCTGGGCGCGCGGCCGCTTGACGCGCGGCTTTTCGCTCGACGAGGCGGCGAAGACGGTCGGCGCGAGCAAGCGCACACTCGCCCGTCACATGCAGGATGTCCTCGGCAAGTCGCCCCTTTCATACTTCCAGACGCTGCGCGTCGAGCGGGCCGTCCATCTGCTGAAGACCGGCAATGCCAGCGTCGACGAGATCGCTAGTCGCGTCGGTTACGCCGACGGCGCAACCCTCCGCGCGCTGCTGCGCCGTGAGCTGAACGTCGGGGTCAAACAGCTGAGGAGCCGATAGCACCGCTGCTTGGCTCGATTAGCCTATTCTACCCTCAGCACCGCGTTCGGATCGACGCGCGCCGCGCGGCCGGCGGGCGCGACGCTGGCGATCACGGCGACGAGACCGGTGACGACGACCACCGAGACGAACGTCAATGGATCGTTCGGCGTTACGCCGTGCAGCAAGGAATTCAGCACACGGGTCAGCGCGAGCGCCGCCACGATACCGATGACCAATCCGGCCATCGCCTGCTTCACGCCCGAGCGCAGAGCGATCGCCATCAGGTCCATTGGTGTCGCCCCCAGTGCCGCGCGAATCCCCAGCTCGTGGAGTCGCGACGCGACGACTTGCGACACGATGCCGAAGATGCCGATCGCCGAGAGCAGCAGCGCGACGACGCCGAACACACCAAGCGTCTCCATCGCGAAGCGCTGCCCACCGATCGCGGCGTCGACGATGTCGCGCATCGTACGAACCTCCGACACCGGAAGTCGCGGGTCGATCGACCTCACCTGCCCTCGCACGGCCGAGATGAGTTTCTTCGGGTCGCCGTCGGTCTTCACGACGAGGCTCATCGCCCGCCGCGTGTTGCCGGGTGCGACGGCGAACTGCGCGAGCGTCACGTAGAACTGCGGCTTCACCGCTCCGACGAGTGCGTTATGGCGCACATCGTCCACTACGCCGACGATCGTGTATGCCTTCGTCGAATCGGAGCCGCCGATGCGAACGCGGCCGCCGAGCGCGCGGCGTCCCGCGAAGTACTGCTGCTCGAACGCGCGGTTGACGATCATCGACAGTGGCGCGCGCATGTCGTCGCTCGACGTGAAGGTACGCCCTTCACGCAGCGTGAGGCCCATCGTCTCGAAATAGCCCGGCGTCACGATTTGCCAGTCGCCCGGGGCGCCTTGATTGGGCGGCGGCGTGTAGCCTTGGATAGCGAGACCCCAATCGCCCATCTCCGTCGCCAACGGTAACAGTCGAACCGACGCGACCCGTTTCACGCCGGGCAGCGACGCCACACGCCGCTGGAGTTCGTCCCAGAACGCGGCGACGCGCACCGAATCCGGATAGAAAACCGACGGCGTCGAGATGCGCATGGTGAGCACGCCCTCGGAACGGAAGCCCGGGTCGACGTTGAGCAGATTGCGCACCGTGCGAATCATCAGACCGGCGCCGGCAACCAGCACCACGGCGAGCGCGACTTCCACCGCGACGAGCGCCTGTCGCCACCGCAATCGCGCCCGGCCCGCCGTCGATCCGCGTCCGCCTTCGCGCAGCTCGCCTGAGAGCGCGAGATGCGTCGCGTGCGCCAGCGGGAGAATGCCGGTGAGCAACGCCGTCAGCCCAGAAACGACGAGCGCGAAGAGCAGGACGACCCAATCGATCGACGTCTCGGTCAGGCGTGGCAGGCCCGCCGGCGCGTTCGAGCGCAGCAGGCGCACGGTGATCCACGCCAGACCCACACCCATCGCGCCGCCGAACGCGGCGAGGAGCGCGCTCTCCGTCACGAGCAGTCGCGCCAGACGCTTCGTGCCGGCGCCGAGGGCGACGCGGACCGCGAGCTCGCGTCGTCGCGTCTCGCCGCGCACGAGGAGAAGACCCGCGACGTTGGCGCAGGCGATGAGCAGGACGAGCACGACCGCGCCGAATACGACGAGCAGCACCGGACGAACGCGTCCCATCACCTGTTCGTCCATCGGAATGGTGTAAGCATGGAATCCGACATTCGCCATATAACCGAACTTCTCCAGCTCGGCGACGATGTCGTGAAGCTGCCGGTTCGCGACGGCGGCGGTGGCGCCAGGCGTGAGCCTGGCGACTCCGTAGTAGCCGTGGTTCGATCCGCCGCGCGGAAACTCGGGACCGGGAAGCGCGCCTTCGTTCTTCGCGTCGGTGGCGAGCGGGAAGTAGATGTCCGTGTGTTCGCCGGCCGCGTAGTCCATCGGCATTTGGAAGCCGGCCGGTGTCACGCCGACGACCGTCATGTCCGCCCCGGAAACTTGAATGCGCTTGCCGACGATCGACGGATCGCCGCCGAAGCGGCGCTGCCAGAGCTCATAGCTCAACACCGCGACGCGCGGACCATTGGGCCGATCTTCTTCGGCGGTGAAGCCGCGCCCGCGATCGAGGCGCACGCCGAGGATTGGCAAGACATTCATTTGCACGAGTCCGGAGCGCACGCGTTCGGGCGAGTCACCGTCGATCGTCGCCGACGCATCGGTATAGAGCCCGATGTCGGCGAAGGCGCGCACTCGTGCTTTCCATCCTTCCCACTCGTCGTACGAGAGCCAGGTACGGTCGAAGCCCTTCCACGCGGACCATACTCCGACCAGTCCCTGCGGATTCGCGTAGGGAAGGGGTGTGAGGAGCGCGTGCTTGACGACGCCGAACACCGTGCTCGTCGCGCCGATGCCGATGGCGAGCGTGATCGTCGCCGCGGCGGTGAGGCCGGGCCGGTGACGGAAGGATCGAAGCGCGAAGCGAATGTCGCCGAGCGCGTCGAAGAAGGTGCCGGCGCCGCGTTCGTCGCGCGTGTCGTCCTTGTGGCGTTCCATGCCGCCGAACTCGCGCCGCGCCAGCCGTCGGGCTTCCCGCTCCGACATGCCCTCGCCGACGTGCCGCCGCGTCTCCATGTCGAGATGGAAGCGCATCTCCTCGTCCATCTCCTTATCCTGGCGGCGGCGTCCGACGAGCGCGGCCAGCGCGGAGGCGATCTCGTGATACCATGCCATGTCAGGCTCCGGAGAAGGCGTAGCGAAGTACGCGGTTGACAGCCGCCGACGTCCGATTCCACTCCTCGATCTCGGCGTTGAGCCGTTTGCGCCCCTCGGCGGAAATGCTGTAGTAACGCGCGCGACGGTTGTTCTCGCTCGTGCGCCACTCCCCGCGGATCCAGCCCCGGCGCAGCATCGCTTGCAGCGCGGGATAGAGCGATCCCTGGTTGACGTCGAACACGTCGCGTGAGATTTCGCGCAGCTTGAGCGAGAGCCCCCAGCCGTGCATCGACTCCTCGGCGAGGAGCTTGAGGGCGAGCATTTCGAGGGTTCCGCGCAGGACTTCGGCGCGCGGTCCGAGGTTGGATTCGGTCGGCATGGTCCTTTAGATTACCAAAAGGGGAAAAAGGTTGCCAGGCCGGCAAGAGACCGCTAAGGGCGCGAACGCCGAACGGCGCGGCTGCCGAACGGCGCGGCTGCCGAACTTCGCGGCTGCCAGACGGCGCGGCTGCCGAACGGCGCAATGTCTGAGAGCGAGGGCGGCGCAGTTTCAAACGGCGTCGCAGCGCGGTCGTCGTTGGCGTTTCTACGCCTGCGTGGCCCGCGCCTTCCGCCGCTGCGCCATTCGGCAGCCACGAAGTTCGGCAGCCGCGCCGTCTGGCAGCCGCGCTGTCGGCGTTTGCGCCGTCGGTCTTAGCGGGGAGCTGCGCCGAGTAGTTCCATCGCCGCGCGATAGAGTCGGGCTCGCATCGCCGCGCGCTCACTGAGGCGTGTCACGTAGCGCACCGTGATCTCTGCCCCGCCCGGAATCGGCCGCAAGTTCACCGTCGGCGTCGCGGCGAGGGTCGCGAAGTGTGGGGCGCGGGAGGAGCCCTTCCATTCCGCTTCCGCTTCGCGCGCACTTTCGGACGTCGCTGCCTCGACTTCCCCCCGCAGCGCTTCGCTGATCGGATACGGGTCGCGGCTCTCCGGCACGACGATTTGGATGTCGTCGAGCAGCCACTGTCCGGTCGTCGAGAAATTGAAGTAGTGTCCGTGGATGGCGAAGCTGTTGTTGAACGTGACACGCCGCCCGGTGAGATGACTTCCGCCGGAGCCGGCGCCGGTCTCGAGCAACACCGTCTGAAACATGCCGAGCTCCACGACCTCGCCCGTCACGCCATTGATCTCCACGAGATCGCCTGGACGGATGCCGTCGGCGCCCATGAGGACGAACCAGCCGATGAACGCAACAATGAAGTCCTGTAGCGCGACAGTGAGCCCGGCGCCGACAAGTCCGAGGAACGTCCCGAGGTTGCTCGGCGGGCCGAAGATCACGAATAGAATGAGCAGAATGCCGAGCATCTGGAGCGTCACTCGGCCGACCATTCGCAGCGTGTGCATCCGACGGCGATCCATCGTCAGTCGCGACGTCGTCCGCTCGGCCCAGCGCAGCAGCAGGGCGCCGAGCAACACGATGAGCAGCAGCCACGCGACGCTCTCGAACATGCGGTTCAGCGCCGCGAGCTCCTGGCGACGCACGATCTCGGTCCAGGCCGTGAACACGCCGGCAAGTTGTTGATGCGTTTCGACGCGGCGATCGAGCGTGCCGAGTGATTTTTGCCGCAGCGACTGCCGGCGCGCCTCGGCGATCAGGGCCGCGGTCGAGTCACTCGTCAGCGTGTTCGCGTTGGCCTGCAGACGGCGAGCGGCCCGCGCTTGGATCGAATCGTGTCGCTGCCGAAGAACCGTCGCGGTCGAGTCGGCGGAGGATTCGGCTCGAATCAGCGCCAGACGCTTGTCGCGCACCGCTTGCCACGTCGAGAATTCCGCGACGAGCCCAGGCTTGATGACGAGCGGCGTGATCGTGATGCGCAGCGTGTCCGACGCCTTTGACGCCGCCTCGTGCTGACGAATCATCTCGTCGAAGCCCGATTGCGGATTGCCGCCCGCGGTCATCAAGTCCTGCTGCGCGTCGTCCACCTCGTCCTGATCGAGCGTCGCGACGGCCTTCGCGAGCTCGAGCTGATCCTTGAGGTTCTGGGCCTCGGTCGCATTGGCCTTTCCCACGGCCGCGGTCAAGCGATCGACGGTTGCCTTGTCGTTGGCCAGCGTGCGGAGCGCTTCTTGGAGCCGCGCGTTGATCTGCTGTGCTTCGGCCGTCGCCGCGGCGGGTCGCGACGCCATTCTCCATACCGCCTGCGCGAACGCGAGGTCGCTCGCCTTGTCGGCGAGGCGAAGCGCCGACTGCGCCGACTCTCGCTCCTCGGACGCGGTTGGCATAGCGAGCAGCGCCTTTACAGTTTCGAGCGCGCTCTCGTCGACGACGAGGGCGCCTCCCCCACCCTGCGCCCCGCGGCCGCGACCACCTCCACGTCCATCGCCGGAGCCACCAGGCGCACGGGTCGCGGGCGCTCGGGGTTGCGGACGCGTCAAGATGACGGCGTAGACGGCGGCGCCGAGCAGCAGAGCGAGAATCGCGAGAGGAGCGTACTTCCGGAATCGCATGGCTAGCTCGAAGATACCGAACCATGCCTCCCGGCCAAAACATCGTCGTCCACCTAGTCGACGGCACCTACGAGCTTTTTCGACACTTCTACGGTCTTCGCCGTGTCACCGGTAGCGAGGGGACCGACAAGCCGATGGGTGCCGTGGCCGGCGTACTCGGCACCGTCGTCCAGATGCTCGAGCAAGGCGCGACGCACATCGGCGTGGCCACGGATCACGTCATCGAGTCGTTTCGAAATGATCTGTGGCCGGGCTACAAGACCGGCGACGGCATCGATCCGGCGTTGTGGGCGCAGTTTCATCCGCTCGAGGAAGCTCTCGTCGCGCTCGGCGTCGCGACCTGGGCGATGGTCGAGCTCGAGGCGGACGATGCCCTGGCTTCCGCCGCGCACCTCGCCGCGCAGGACGAGCGTGTCGAGAAGGTCTGCATCTGGACGCCGGACAAGGACCTCGCTCAGTGCGTCGTCGGCGCGCGCGTCGTGCAGATCGATCGGCGGAGCGGACAGATTCGCGACGCCGACGGTGTCCGCGCGAAATTCGGCGTGAGCCCTGAGCACATTCCCGATTATCTCGCGCTCGTCGGCGACTCGGCGGACGGATATCCCGGTCTGCGAGGCTGGGGACCGAAAACCGCCGCGCGCTTGATCGAGCGCCACGGCCGGATCGAGGACTTTCCGGCCGAACTACTCGCCGAGAATCGAGAGCCGGCGCTCTTGTTCAAGACGCTCGCGACATTGCGTACCGACGCTCCGCTCTTTGGCGACGTCGACGAGATCCGCTGGCGAGGGTCGACGCCGACGTTCGCTTCGGTCGCCGAACGCATCGGCGATGCCCGTCTCCTCGCGCGGGTTGTCAAGCTGCAGAATTCTTGACGGCGGGCGCCTCCTCCTCGAGCACGGTCAAGGAAATTGTCAGCGCGTGATCCGGGACACATTCCACGATCGGCGCCGGTGACTCTCATTATTGATTAGCAGTCCGGCTCATGAACCCCATAACGGCTTCTATGAGCAAACTCCTACGGACCGCTGCCGGCCCGCTCGCCCTTCTCATTGCTTCGAGCGGCGTCGCACTCAGTCAGAACATTACCGGCCACGTCGTCGTGCGCGTCACGGCGGATAGCCTTCCCGTCTCGGGTGCCAATGTCGTTAGCGGAAACGCAAACGACGCGACCGATCGGTACGGGGTCGCCACGCTCACCCTGCCGACAGGTCGGCGCATCGTTCGGGTCTCGTCGACGGGATTCTTGCCCGAAACGCTCGCGATGAACGTTGGCGCCGGCATGACCCGCCTGACCGTGGCGCTACGACACGAGTCGATGGCGGCGAAAGAGCGCGCCATGGCGACCCGCGAGCTCGCGGCGCCGAAGGCCCTACCGGCAGTTGTGCCGGCTGCGCGCGAATCGGCGGCGCCGAAGGCGCCCGCGGTGATTATGCCGGCTGTCCGCGAATCCGCGGCGCCGATGGAGCTTCCAATGCTGAGCCGCGATGTCCGCCGCGGCGTGGATCAAGCAACGAATGTCGAGATGACCGATCGGTTCGCGATGGACGAACAACTCGAGCGGTCGCCAGGCTCAGTTTCGGAGTTGCTCAGCCACGTGGACGGCGTGCGCGTGCAGCCGCTCTCCGCCGGCTCCGCCGGTGCTGCCTATCGCATCCGCGGGCTGCCGGGCCACTACACGAAAATTCTCTCCGACGGGCTGCCACTGTATGGCGCGTCGACTGAAGGTCTGGAGTTGCTTCAGACGCCCGCGCTTGGCGTCGAACGGGTCGAGGTGATCAAGGGTGTGTCGTCCGCGATCTACGGTCCGAGCGCGATTGGGGGCATCGTCAACGTCATCTCGGCGCCGACGACGTCTTCCTCGGAAGTGCTGCTCAACGGCTCCACGCGTGAGGCGTCGGACGTTGCTGTCTTTCAGACGCACACCTTCTCGCCGCGGTGGAGCGCATCGCTCACCGCGGGCCGGCACTATCAGAATCCGGGCGATCCCGACGATGATGGATGGGCCGAGGTCGCCGGCTACAAGCGCATTGTCGCGCGACCGCGCGTCTACTGGGCGCGGGACAGCCGGAGCAGCTGGTTCTTCACGGGCGGCTGGATGTCGGAGAATCGCCGCAGCGGGACCTTTGGCGCCGCGAGATTGCCCGACTTCAATAGATACAGCGACGATGCCGATACGCGGCGCGGCGACCTTGGAACGGTTGGCCGCATCACGCTCGATACGACGATGTACCTGACTGTCCGCGCGTCGATGACGCGCGAGTGGCGGACGCGCTGGTTTGGCACCGATCACGAAGCCAATCGCCGCAACACGATCTTTGGCGACGTCGCGCTCACGAAGTCGCTGCCGCAGAGCAATCTCCTCACCGGCGGTGTCGGATTCGAGCGCGATCAATTCGCGATGCTGGGCGATCGCGACTTCTCGTATCGCTACACGACGCCGGCGCTCTACGGCGAAGACACATGGTCACCCGACCCGCGCCTCGCGGTCACCGCCGGCGCGCGACTCGACCTGCACAGCGAATACGGCGATTTCGTGAGCCCGCGCGTCGCGGTCGTCGTCCGCCCGTCCGACACATGGACGGCGCGCCTTTCAACGTCCAACGGCGTTTACGCACCGACGCCGCTCACCGACGAGACGGAGGCGTTCGGATTGTCGCACGTTCGCCCGTCGAATCGAGAGGCCGAGCATGCGTCCGGGTCGTCGTTCGACCTAAGCCATGTCGACGGCGCGCTCGAGCTTCGCGGCTCGGCGTACCGTACGGTGATCAGCCACCCGTTGATTCTGCGAACGATCGGCGAAGAGTTGCAGCTCGTCAACGCCGACGAACCGACGCGTATCATGGGTGTGGATGTCTCGATGCGCTATCGCCTGCGTCCGCTGCGTTTCACCGCAACGTATTCATACCTCGACGGCAATCGCCCGGAGATTGGACAGCTGTTCGGTGAGGACTTCGTGGTGGACACGACGATGCGCCGCCCGGTGCTGCTCAACCCTCGTCACTCCGGCACGATCGAGCTGGCGCACGAACGCGAGAACGACCGAGTGATCGGTGTGCAGGCGCACTTCGTCGGACGCGAAGAGCTGCGCGACACGCTCTACAGCGGAAGCCGCCCGTACGTGACCCTCGACGCGCGGCTGGAGAAGCATATCGGACCCGCGATCCTGTTCGCGGTCGCGAAGAACGTGACGGGAGTGAAACAGTCGCAGTTCTTCCCCGTCCTGTTGACGGCATCCGGCCCGGCCGGGCAGTGGACGCGCGACGCATGGGGACCGCTCGACGGGTTCGCGTTGAATGTCGGGTTGCGGCTGAAGTACTAGCCTCGCGCGCCGGGGTCAGACACCATCTCGCAAATTGGAGTCTCGCAAATCGAGTCTGACCCCGATCAGCGAATGGAGTCTGACCCCTAAGGCGGGTTTTTGCGCCACGGGTGGGGCGTTTGTGGGCAACTCCGCGGTTAGTCGTTAGCGGTTCTCGAGCAACCGAACGATCGTGCCGTGGCGGTACTTTCGGGCCCACGCGATCGGCGTCGCCCAAGGCTCAGCATCGGCCTCCACCGGATCGGCGCCGCGCTCCAAGAAGAGCCGCACGAGCTCCTCGCGCCCCCACCGACACGCCCACCCGAGCGGCGTACTCTGAAGCAGATCATCGCGGATATCGAGCCGCGCCCCCGCGTCGAGCAGCATCGTCGCGATCGTGATGCGATCCTCGGGCAGCGTCTCATGACGGTCGCCGGCGAGATCGTGGAGCAGTGTCCGCCCACCGACCCACCCACGCGACCGGTCGCCGTGCGCGCTCGGGTCCGCACGCTCGAGGAGTAGCCGGAAGCACTCGAGCATCGCGTTTCGCTCGGGCTTGTTGCGCCGCGAGCCGATGTACATCGGCTCGCGGAGCATGTTGTACCAATACCACGACTCGCGAGGTTGGTCGATTCGCGCGAGGCACAGGCGGACGATCTCAGGTCGCCCCGCCCCCGCGGCCCCCCAAATCAGCTCATCGGCGATTCGACTGTCCGGCCCCGCTGACCAGGCGAATGCCCTCGGATCGAGCGTGCCCGCCTCTTGGGCGTCCAACAGCTGGCGCGCCTTCGCCTCGAGACCGAGGATGCCGACGGTGATTCCGTCGACGACACCGCCGTACCGCTCGACAAGCGCGATCATCTCGGCGTTCCCGCTCATGTATGCGCGAAACACCGCCGAACCTCCGGAGTACACTTGCAAATTCGGATCGGCGCCGGCTTCGAGCAGCATCCTGGCCATCTCGAGCTTGCCATGCGTCGCGCAGTAGTGCAGCGGATGGCCCGAGGACAGCACTGCGCCGTCGACCTCCGTCAGACGCGTCGGCTCGTTGGGGTCGAGTCCTTTCGCCAGCAGTTCGGCAAGTAGCTTGGGTCGATCGGCGATCACCGCCGCCGTCAGCTCGCCCGCGGGGGGGTCGGCCGTTCCGGTCTCGGCCTCCCGCGTCGGGCGACGCTTGGCTTCCTCTTCGCGAATGATCGCGACAATCTCGTCGTAGCCGCGATCGTGCGCGATGACCAGCGCGGAGGTCGCGTCACGATGCGGATAGATCCCGCGCCGCGCGTCGGCACCGCGACGCATGAGCAGGCGCACCATCTCGGGGGATCGCACCAGAACCGCGTGCTGAATGGCGCGATGCTCATCGTCCCCCGCGACCTCCATGTTCGCGAGCTCGGGCCGCGCATCGATCAGCGCTTCCACCGCCGGGAAATCGTTCGCGCGAACCGCATCCACGAGACGCCGAACTGTCGCGCCGTCGACGTACGTCTTGAGTTTGGGCCAACTGTCGAATCCGTATGAGCGCGCCAACACGAGCTGCGCATCGTGCAGCGCGAACGCGGCGGGATCGACGTTGCGATACCGCGCGCGTACTTCGGCGATCGCGTCCTCGTCGCCCGAGCGAAACGCGGCGAGTAACTCCTTGGCTTGACGCCGGAGTTGGTCGAGATCGGGGCGCGCCGCGAGAACGCGGCTCGCCGGAGCCTTTCGTACCGTCATGATGATCTCCTTTCCTGGCCGTCTATGACGGCCGTCACGCCCGGTGTCCGCTCGCTCGGGCAGAAAAGAGTCATCGAGTTGTCGACATTCAGCTCAGTTGGACGCAGTCCTTTCCGCGGACACGGGGGCGATCTGAAGCGCCTCCCCTAGGATAGCGCGAAGACCCTCCGGCCGCGAGCCGCTACCTGCCGAGCCGTTTTCTCGCCGCGATCGCCTCGTCGTAGCGCGGATTCAGCACGATCGCTGAATCGTATTGCGCGCGTGCGGTCGCGACGTCGCCCTGCTTCTCCCGAATCATGCCGAGGCGATAGTGGGCGTTCGCCCGCGACTGCGGATCGCTCACGCCGAGCAGCGCGAGGAACTTGTGCAGCGCCGCCTCGCCGCGCGTCAGCTCCGCGCCCGAGATCGCCGCCGCCCGCCCGAGCTGATAGATCATGACCGTGTCATTCGGAAAACGGGCCAGCCGCGCGTCGATCACGGCGAACGCTTCGGCGAATCGCTCGCGATTCTGCAACAGCGTCGCGAGAGCCACGACCGGCCGCGCGCTATCGGGGAATGAGCGCATCAGGTCGCGATACTCGCCCTCCGCCTGATCCGACATCTTTTCTTTCTCGGCGATCCTGGCCTTGGCAAATCCGCCGACGTACGCGTTGAGACGCGTGAGACGCGCGGCTTCGGTCTTCGCCTTGTCTACGCCGCCACCGGCCATCCCCGGCGCCTCGAGGTAGAAGTCGACGCGCGTGTCCGCCGCGACGACACTCGTCGAGTCCAGCTCCACCGCTTTGTCGTACTGCGGCCCGATGCGCCGGCCGATGATTCCCTTTCGAATGAAGTTCGCTGTCGCCAGCTGTTTGGTATACGCGTTGCCGAGCCAGAGATGATACTCGGATCGGCCCGGATGGAGCTCGACGGCCCGCTCGAACGCCGTCGCCGCGTCGTCGAACCGGCGCGCTTGGAAGAAGGCACGGCCTTGCTCGAACAACGCGCGCGCCCGAGCGGAATCGC
>Ga0310811_10010793_pt1 | contig 11819 bp, 12 predicted proteins | sample YCmetagenome_FD_207642 | JGI IMG/M metagenome (GOLD analysis project Ga0310811, IMG submission 207642) | Soil microbial communities from experimental microcosm in Duke University, North Carolina, United States - YC | ecosystem: Engineered > Artificial ecosystem > Soil microcosm > Unclassified ...
CGATGGCGCTGCCGGGGCGATCGGGATCGACGCCCCCCAGCGCGTTGGCGAAGCGGTTGAAGTACGACTCGCGCCGCTGCTCGCCGTCGCTGATGACGTCGATGCCGGCGCGCTCCATCTCGCCGACGGCCACGCGCACGGCGTCGTCCTGGGCCTCGTCGAGCTGGGCCGGCGCCACCCGCCACACCTCGGGCATGCGGATGCGGGGGACGACGTTCTTCTTGAAGCGCTCGCGGTCGACCAGCCAGTCCGGCTGCGGATAGCTGCCGACGACCGTGGTGGTGATCATCGCATCAGGCGGCGCAGGCGCTCCTCGGCCGAGGTGATCGGCGACTCGCCGCGCGTCATCTCGCGCGCCACCGTCAGCATCGGATAGCCGTTCTGCGCCTCCTCCTGGAACCGCTGGGCGAACGCGCCGCTGGCGATGTCGGCCATGATCGCGCGGAAGCGCTCGGCCAGCGCCTCACGGTCGAGCTCCATCGTGCGGGTGATGCCGCCGAACAGCGCGGTGGGGCCGTGCTCCTCGGAGGCGCGCAGGAAGCCGCCCTCGCGGAACGCCCGGAAGACGCCCTCCATCTCGCCCGACATGTACATCTCCATGGCCAGCGCCTCGGCCGGGATGCCGGCCTCGGCGCCCACGTCGAAGGCGAGCAGGATGGCGGTGCCGAGCACCGCGCCGACCGTCTGCTCGACGAAGAGATCCAGCGTCGCCTCGGCGGTGGCCGTCATCTCCACCGCGCCGGCGCGCAGCACCCCCATCGCCTCGGCCAGCCCCAGCAGCCGCGTCTGCGCGCGCCCGCTGCGATCGGCCTCGACGCCGACGAACGCCCAGTACCCTTCCCCCGCCACGTAGCGGGATCGCGACTGGCTGCCGGCCATGCGCGGTGCCAGCAGCAGGACATCGATCCCCTCGGGGACCTGGATGAGCTTGAAGGCCAGGCAATAGCCGGAGGCGAAGGCTACCGCGGCACCCGGCTGCAGCCCGGGCGCGATGTCGGAGGCGAAGACGGACGGGATGACCTCGTCGGGCAGCAGGACGAAGACGATGGGGTCGGCCGCGGCCTCGGCCAGCGGCACGACCTCGAAGCCGTCGGCACGCGCCGCGACGGCGTACTCGTCCTCGCGATTGCCGATGCGGACCTTGACGCCGGAGTCGCGCAGGTTCAGCGCGGCACTGCGGCCCAGGTTGCCATAGCCCAGGACGGCGACGGCCTCGCCGGCCAGCCCGCCCGCGGGCGCGTCCGCCGCCCGGTACACCCTCAGCGTCTTCGCTCGACTCGTCATGAAAGGATCACTCGCGCACACTCCCTCAGTAGCGGTTGGCGATGGGCAGCTCGTCGGCCGGAAAGAGCGTGATGATCTGGGCCCCGGCCGGGGTGACGATGACTTCCTCCTCGATGCGGGCCGCCGACACGCCGTCGGTGGCCGGACAGTACGTCTCCACCGCGAACATCATGCCCGCCTGCAGCTCCATCGGGTCGTCGAACGAGTTCAGCCGGCTGATGATGGGCCGCTCGTGCAGGCCCAGCCCGATGCCGTGGCAGAAGTTCAACCCGAAGGCGCCCATCTCGCTGTCGAAGCCGATGTCGGACGCCTTCGGAAACGCCCGCGCGATCCGGTCCGTTCCCACGCCCGGCTTGATGAGCGCGATGGCCTCGTCCATCCACTCGCGCGCCTTCTTGTAAGCGGCGAGCTGGGGCCGGGTGGCCTTGCCCACGCTGAACGTCCGGTAGTAGCAGGTCCGGTAGCCGACGAAGGACATGATGATGTCGAAGAAGGCCTGGTCGCCGGGGCGGATGATGCGATCGGTGAAGTTGTGCGGGTGCGGGCTGCAGCGCTCGCCGGAGATGGCGTTGATCGCCTCGACGTTGTCCGAGCCCATCTCGTAGAGCCGCTTGTTGGCCAGCGCCACGATCTCGTTCTCGCGCGCCCCGGGCTTGAGGGCCTCGAAGATGTCCTGGTAGACGCCGTCGACCATGGCCGCGGCCATGTTCAGGAGCGTCAGCTCGTCCTGGCTCTTGAGCATGCGCGCCTCCAGCATCACCTGCTGGCCGTCGCGTACCGCGACGCCGGCGTCTTGCAGCGCGAACAGGAAGGGCGGCTCCACCACGTCGATGCCGAGCGGCATGTCGGCCACACCCTCGGCGGCGAGGATGTCGCGGATCTCCAGGGCCGCCTTCTTGAACAGGCCGGCCTTCGGCGACACCGCCCCGCGCATGCCGACCATGCCGGCCAGCGACTGCTTGGCCGGGATCTGCGGCGCGTAGAGCCGGTGGTGGCGCGCGGCCGAGCCGAAGTCCCACACCCAGGGCTCACCGGTGCCGGTCAGCAGGCACCAGCGCGTGAGCTTGTCGCGTGCCCACTCGCCGATGACGGTCCCGGAGAGATAGCGGATGTTGTACTGGTCGAAGACGAGCACCGCCCCCAGACCGGAGCCGGCCAGCGCCTGGCGAGCTCGGCCCAGACGGTAGGCGTGCAACCGGCGGAAGTCGACGCGCTCCTCGAAGTCCACCTGCATGTGCCCGGGGGCCTGGAGCGGACGGTCCCAACGATGACGCGGATCCACGTCCTCGGGCACCACCGGCCGGGCTGTCGGGGCTGACTTGCGGGCCATCGCGACCTCCTTCGGTCGGGCGTTACTCTACCGCGAGTTCACCGTGGGAGCCCAGAAGCGGCGGCAGGGCGGCGACTATAATACGCCGCGGAGGTCGTCCCGATGCCCTCACCGTCCCAGCCCGAGCTCTACCGGCCCCGCCTCACCTATCCCGAGATGCCGTACGACGTGATGCTGGATCGGCCGGTGGCGCTCTATCCCGAGCACGAGGCGGTCGCCTTCAAGGACGCCAGCCTCACCTTTCGCGAGCTGGAGGGGCTCGTCAACGGCTTCGCCAACGCGCTGCGTGGCCTCGGCATCGGCCGGGGCGATCGCGTCTGCCTGTTCATGACCAACCGTCCCGAGTACGTCGTGGCGTTCTACGCCATCGCGCGCGTCGGCGGCGTGTCGAGCCCGATGAACCCCTCGTACAAGGAGCGCGAGGTCGCCTACCAGCTCGGGGACGCCCAGGCGGTGGCGGTGGTGGTCCAGCAGGACCTGTTGCCGATCGTCCGGGCGGTGCGCGACGAGAGCCCGCGGCTCAAGCACGTGATCGTCGTCGGCCCCGGCGCCGCCGCCGCGCCCGACCTCGTCCGCTTCGCCGACGTCATCGCCGCGACCACCGCCGCCCGGCCGCCCGCGCTGGCGATTCCTCCCGACGAGCTGCTCGTGCTGCCCTACTCGAGCGGGACGACGGGATTGCCGAAGGGCGTGCTGCTGAGCCACCAGGTGTTCCTCGCCAACAACATCCAGTTCCTGTCGGCGATCCGCGCGACCGACGCCGACACGTTCATGGTGTTCCTGCCCTTCTATCACATCTACGGGCTCATGCTGATGGGTGCGGCCGTGTACGGCGGCGTGCGCATGGTCGTGATGGAGCGCTTCGACATGAGCGAGGCGCTGCGCCTCATCGTCGAGCGGCGCATCACGATCGTCTTCGTCGTGCCGCCGATCCTGCTGGCGCTGGCCAACCGGCCCGACATCGGCCAGATGGACTGGAGCAGCGTGCGGATGTTCATGGTCGGCGCGGCCCCCGTCCCGCCGGAGCTGGCCCGGCGCGTGACCGAGCTGACCGGCGTGAAGGTGGTCCAGGGCTACGGGCTCACCGAGGCCGGTCCGGTCACCCATCTGAACCCCGTGCACGACGACACGTTCCTCACGATCGACACCGGCGGGCTGCCGGTGAACGACACCGAGCAGAAGATCGTCGATCTGGAGACGGGTGAGCGCGCGCTGCCGGCCGGTGAGGTCGGCGAGATCCTCGTGCGCGGCCCGCAGATCATGCTCGGCTACTGGAACGCGCCGGAGTCGACGGCGGCGGCGCTGCGCGGGGGATGGCTCCACACCGGCGACATCGGCCGGCTCGACGCCGACGGCTACCTGACCATCACCGACCGCAAGAAGGAGATGATCAAGTACAAGGGCTTCGGCATCGCGCCGGCCGAGATCGAGGCGCTGCTGTTCGAGCACCCCGGCGTCGCCGACTGCGCCGTGATCGGCAAGCCCGATCCGGAGGCCGGCGAGGTGCCGAAGGCCTTCGTCGTCCGCAAGGATCCCGCGCTCACCGCCGAGGCCTTGCTGGCGTGGGCGCGCGGGCGGCTGGCCGGCTACAAGACCCTGCACGAGATCGCGCTGGTCGAGGCGATCCCGAAGACGGCCTCCGGCAAGATCCTGCGCCGCGTGCTCAAGGAAGAGGAGCGCAAGCGTCTGGGCCTGGCCTGACCCGCCCGGGGCTACGCCAGCTGCATCAGCTCGAGGGCCGCGCGGCCGAGCAGGCCGTCGGCGCTCGCCAGGGTCTCGGGGATCTCGAAGTGGTTGAGGCCGGCGCCCACGAGCAGCCGCCCGAGTTTTCCTGCCTTCTCCAGCGCCGCCGCGAACTCTCGTGATTGACGCTGGAACTCCGGCGAGTCGTGCTCGGCATAGGCGACGACGACCGGGCACGTGATCCGGTCGAGGTGCCGCTGCGGGCTCAGCGCCTGCTCGATGCGATCGTCGAACTTCACGTAGCTCGAGCGCGCGGAGAGCCGCACGGCCCTGAGGTCGTACATCCCGCTGATGCAGAGCCCGCCCTTCACCAGCGTGGGCGAGAGCTCGAAGTCGCGCGCCCAGTCGGTCACCAGCACGGTGCCGGCGAGATGGCCGCCCGACGAGTGGCCGGCGACGTAGATCCGCCGCGCGTCGCCGCCGAAGCGCGCGGCGTTGGCCGCCACCCACGCCACGGCCCGCCGCACCTGCGCGACCATCGCTGCGAGACCGACGTCCATGACCACCGCGAACTCCGGCACGACCCAGTGGGCGCCCGCACCGGTGAATGTATCGGCCGGGTACGCCTGCGCGGTGGCATCGCCGCCCCGCCAGGCGCCGCCGTGCAGGAAGACCATGATCGGCGCGCTGGGCCGGCTCGTCGGGTAGACGTCGAGATGCTCGACCTCGGTGGCGCCGTAGCGGAACCGCTGCGGCGTCACACGCGACCGCACGGCCGCGCTGGCCGCCGCGCGGCGCTGCAGGACCTCCTGCATGTTGGGCGCCCACGCCGTCTGGTCGTAGGCGCGGTCGAGCGCGGCCTGGTCGTAGTCGAGGAAGACCTTCGGGCCGTCACTCACCGCGTGCGGCGCAGCTCGAGGAAGTACTGGTGCGGCAGGAACGACCTCTCGGCGATCAGCTTCAATCCCGCCTTGCGCGCATCGCGCAGGAAGCGCGCGCGGGGGATGCGCCGCTTCGGCGGCGGCCCGAACTCCGAGGCCTCGTCCCAGTCGACGTTGATCACGCGCGCGCCCCGGGCCAGGCGCGAGACCAGCCGGCGCAGGAACGCCGGGGCGCGATGCATGTGATGGTACACATTGATGATCACGGCCAGGTCGCAGCGCCCGGCCGGCAGCAGCGGATCGTCGTCGCGGCTCAGCACCGGCGTGACGTTGCGCACGCCGGCCTGCTTGATGCGCTTGCGCATCACGTCGAGCACCGCCGGCTCGGGATCGAGCGCATACACGTGTCCCGATGGACCGACGGCGCGGGCCAGGCGCGGCGTGAAATAGCCCGGTCCGGAGCCGACCTCGGCGATCACCTGCCCGCGCCGCAACTTGAGCGCCCGCACCACCGCGGCGGGCTTCTGCCACTTCTGTCGGCGCGGTGCCAGCTGCCGCTTCAGCGCGCCCTTCAGCTCCTCAGGCGTCATAGATCTTCTTCAGCTCTCCGGCCGCCCAGGCCACGGCATCCTCGGGCTTCATGCCCTGGATGGACTTCGCGAACATGTCCACGATGATGTACTTCGACAGCGCCTCGGTGGCCTTGCGGCCGGGCGGTCCGGCGTGGCCCACCTGCCGCGCGGAGGCCAGGGTCTCCGGGAACACCGCGGTCCTGGGATCTTTCTTCCAGAGCGGATGATCGCGGAAGGCCTGCGTCGCAGGAATGCCGAAGGTGTCCATCGTCTCGAAGTATGGCTCGAAGCGCGCGCGGTCCATGTAGAAGCGGATGAAGTCCTTGGCGACCTTCTGGTTCTTGCTGTACTTGAGCACCGCCGAGTTCCAGGCCGGCAGCCAGTAGAAGCGTCCGGCCGGGCCCGGCGGGTAGTGGCCGTGGTTGGTGCCCTTGTAGACGTCGGGGAACTTCTGGCGCGCCGCCACGTAGATGCTGGGCGCGTTACCGGTGAGCGAGATCTCGCTGGAGAGGAACGCGCGATTGTTGTTGCTGTCGTCCCAGGCCAGCCCGCCCTCGTCGAAGACCTCCTTCCAGAGGACGTTGTTGAACTTCACGGCCTCGACGGTGTTCTTGCTGTTGAGCACCACCGTGCGGCCGTCGCGCTGCACCTCCATGCCGCCCCACATCCACACCAGCGGATAGCACCAGTTGTTGGGATCGTTGATGCTGTGGCCGAAGGCCTGGCCGAACGGCCGGCCCTTGGCCTTGAGCGCCTTGCCCACCTTGCGGAAGTCGTCCCACGTCTTCGGATACTCGAAGCCGGCCTCCTTGAGCCAGTCCTCGCGATAGGTGATCGCCCACGAGATGATGAACTGCGGCACCGCGATCCAGCGTCCGCCCGCGACGCAGTTGACCTTGGCGTAGTCGTACCAGCCGCCCTGCTTGCCGCCGATCTCCTCGGCCACGTCGCTGACGTCGACCAGCGAGGACTCGTAGAGATGGGCGTGGTTGTTGGCGATGATGATGATGTCGGGACCAGCCCCGCTCTGGATCGCCGCCGTCACCCGTGTCTGGATGTCGTTCTGATTGATCCGCTCGATCGCGATCTCCACCCCCGCCTGCTTGCCGAACTCCTTGGCCTGCGTGTCGAAGAGCGTGTCGGCGGCGGGCACGAAGTGCGACCACTGCAGCAGGTGCAGCCGCGTGCCCTGGGCGAAGGCCGGGGCACGCTGGCTCGCGACGATACTCGCGATGCCGGCAGCGCCCGAAGCAGCGAGGAAGTGGCGGCGACTCAGCGCGCTCATGGGATCCTCCCGCGCGCCCGCTCTGGAAAGCAGACGCGCGAGGAATCCTAGCGCGACGGCGGCGGCGGCGAAAGCCTCAGCGCGGCAAGCCCGTCCGCGGGTCGACGTTGGAGGGCGTGATCGGGGTCCCCGGAGGATTCGCGTTCTGTGGGATCGGCGACGGCGGCGAGGGTGTCGGCGGTGTGGAGAGCGTGCTGCCCGGTGATGCCGAGGGCAGCGGCAGCCCCGTGCGCGGATCGCTCTGCGGCAGGCTGCTCGGCAGCCCCGTCCTCGGGTCGATGGTCGACGGTGAGCCGCCGGGCGGGACCGGCATCGACGGCGGCGCCGGAGCCACCGGCGGGGGCGTGGTCGCCGGCGGGCTGCTGGGCAAGGTCGGCAGCGGACGCGTCTGCGCGGCCACGGAGCCCGCGGCCAGGGCCAGCACGCCCAGGGCGAGCGCGGCGTGACGGATCTTCATCATCTCGTGATGCTCCTCAGCGACCTGGTCCGGTGAGCACGCTCGGTGTCCGCGCCGGCGGCGGGGCGGCCGAGTTGATCGGCTGACCGGTACGCGGATCGATCACCTGACCGGTGTTTGGATCGAGCACGCCCTGGACCGGCGGCGTCGACAATCTGGGATCGCTGGCCGGCGGGCCGGCCTTGGGCAGCCCCGTCGGCGGACCGGTGAGCACGGACGGCGTGCGCGCGGGCGGCGGCGCCGACGTGACCGGAGCCTGGGCCTGGGCCAGCACCGAGCCAGCCGAGAGCAGGACCAGCGCACCGGCTACCGCGAATCTCATGAACGCACTCATGCAGACACCTCCATCGGACATAGGGAGCAAGGGCGGTGCCGGCGACCCAATCAGCCCTCGCGAGCGCTCAGCGTCGCTGGGCGCGCAGGAAGGCTCCGACCGCGGCACTGTAGCTGACGGCCGCCACGATCGGCGCAGCGTGGCCGCCGGAGTCGAGCGTCACGAGCCGCGCGCCCGGCACCAGCTTGGCGAGCTCGTCGGAGTAGAAGCGCGGCGTGATCATGTCGTCCTGCGCCACGATCACCAGGGTCGGCACCCGCACGTCGGACAGGTGGGCGCGGCGGTCGTGGCGGAGGATCGCGTCGATCCGGCTCGCCGTGACCTCCACGGGCGCGGCCTCCGCGAGCGCGGCCTTGTGCTGCTCGTCCAGCAGCGCATCGTTGGCGCTGATCCAGGCCGGCGGCGACATGTACAGCGCCGAGGCGCGCAGGTACGCTTCCACACCCTGGCTCAGCAGCACGCCCTTGCGCGACTCGAACAGCCGGCGGAAGTACGCATCGGGTCCCGCCCACGTCGCGCTGAGCACCAGGCTGCGCAGCCGTCGGGGATGCTCGAGCGCGATCACCTGACCGATGGCGCCACCGGTGGAGTGTCCGACCAGGTGCGCGGCGTCGACGCCGAGCGCGTCCATCAATCGCAGGACGTCGTCCGCCATCTGCTCGACCGAGTAGCGGATGCGCGAGTGCGTGCTGCGCCCCGTCCCGCGGTGATCGTGGACGATCACGCGGAAATCCCCCGAGAGCTCCGTCACCTGGCTCGCCCAGAACGATCCGCGCCCGGAGAGCCCGGGCACCAGCAGCACCGGCTCGCCCTGGCCGGTGACCTCGTAGTAGAGCTCGGCGTCGTCGATCCGGATCGTCGGCATCGCCGTCGAGGCTCAGCCGTCGGCGCGCGTGTCGTTCATGCCGAGCGCGCGCTCGATCGCGACCACGTCCGTCGGCCGGGCGAACGGCGCCGGCGCCGCCTCGCCAGGGATGCGGGGCCGGCCGATGGCCTTGAAGAAGTCCTCCAGGCCCGGCGGCGTGATCACCCAGAGCATGACGAGGTCGTCGGGCCCCTCGTTGACGAGCTCGTGCTTGACGTCGTAGCCGAGCAGGCAGGCGGTCCCGGGCACGAGCGGATGCCGGACGCCGTCGGCGACGACGTGGCCCTGGCCCCGGAAGCAGATCTGCAGCTCCACCTGGTCGCCGTGCGAGTGCTCGCGCACCCGGCCGCCCGGCGCGATGGTCTGGTAGCCCATCGCGAGGGTGCCGAAGCCGGTCGATGCGGGGAACAGCGCGGGATCCGCATGGCCGCTGGCGGGGACCGGCTGCCAGTAGGACGGCCCCTCCCCGGGCTGGACGACGACGGCACGGCCGCGAACGCTGTCGGCTGGGCTCATGGCGACCTCCGTGTGGTGGCGCCCAAGTGTACCCCTACCGAGCCGGTGCGAGTCTGTCATGCGCTGGACAGTCGGGGGTGACAACGGGTCAGAAAAACGCTGGGCTCGTGCGCAGCGAATCCTTAAACTCTCGGCATCTCGTGAGCGCCGAGCCCATCGAACCTGGCATCGCCGCTGCACAACCGCGCATGCTCACCTTCCGGCGCGGCGCTCTCCGCTACCATTTCTCGGGTATCGCCGGCGCCGGGATGAACCCCCTGGCCCAGCTGATGCGCTCCCGTGGTCACCAGGTCCAGGGCTCCGACCGTGCGCTCGACCAGGGCAAGAGCCCGGAGCTGGCCGCCCGCCTCCGCAGCCAGGGCATCGTCCTGTACCCCCACGACGGCTCGGCGGTCACCGCCGAGCTCGACCGGTTCGTCTACTCCACGGCGGTCGAGGCCGACACGCCGGAGATGCGCGCCGCCCGCGGTCTGGACATCACCCTGGTCCCTCGCCCGGCTCTGCTGGCCGAGGTCGTGAACTCCGGCGCGCCGGGCGTGGCGGTCGCCGGCACCAGCGGCAAGAGCACGATCACCGCAATGCTCGGCTGGCTGCTGCGCGAGCGCGGAGTGCCGGCCACGGTCATCGGGGGCGCCGGTCTGGCGCGCGAGGGCGGCAACAGCTTCTTCACGGCCGGACCGGCCAGCGGCCCGGCGGTGGTCGAGGCCTGCGAGTCGGACGGCACGCTGGTGGGCTACGAGCCGACGATCGGTATCGTGCACAACATCAGCCGCGATCACGCCGAGCTGGTCTCGCTGCGCGCGCAGTTCGGCGCCTTCGCCAGGAACTGCCGCAAGCTGTTCGTCAACGCCGGCTGCAGCGAGGCTGCCGCGCTCGGCCACCGCTTCGGCGGGACGTCGTACGGCACCGCGGACGACGCCGACGCCCGGCTCGAGGTGCTGCGCACGGGCCCCGATCGCGCGCGGGCGTTCCTGAAGCTGCCGTCGGGCTCGGTCGCCCTCGACATCCCCCAGCCCGGCCAGCACAACCTCGAGAACGCCGCGGCGGCGGCGATGGTGGCGATCGAGCTGGGCATCCACCCCGACGACATCACCGGGCTGCTCGGCATGTTCCCCGGCGTGTCGCGCCGCTTCGAGGTCGTGGGCACGACGCCGGCCGGGGTGCGGGTGGTCGACGACTACGCACACAACGCCGAGAAGCTGCGGGCGACCTTGACCACGGCGCAGAAGGGCGGCCGCGTCGTCGCGGTGTTCCAGCCGCACGGCTTCGGCCCGGCCCGCTTCCTGCGCCCCGAGCTCGCCGCCCTGCTGCCCACCATCCTGCGTCCCGAGGACCGCTTCTGCTACGCCGAGATCTTCTACGCCGGCGGCACGGTGGCCAAGGACATCTCCAGCCGCGCCCTGGCCGCCGACCTGCCGGCCGCGCTGCGCTGCGGCTACGCCGCGGACCACGACGCCGTGCGCGACTGGGTGCGCGCCGAGGCGCAGGCCGGCGACACCGTGCTGCTCATGGGCGCGCGCGACCCCGACCTGCCCCGCCTGGCCCGCTCGGTCTTCGAAGCGCTCACCTGCGCTTGACTTCACACCGCTCCCGCGACTAGCCTCCCCCATCCGTTCGATCGCGGCTCGCTCGCAGGAGGTCCGTGATGACCTACGCCTCGATCCAGGTCGAGAAGCTCACGCCCCACGCCGGCGCCGAGATCCGTGGCGTCGATCTCTCCCGGCCCATCGAGGAGTCGCTCTTCAAGGAGATCCACGCTGCCCTGATCGACAACGGCGTCATCTTCTTCCGTGATCAGCACCTGACGCCGGAGCAGCACAAGGCGTTCGGACGGCTCTTCGGCGAGCTGCACATCCACCCGGCCGCGCCGGCCCCGGAGGGCCATCCCGAGATCCTGGTCATCCACGCCGACGAGAACTCCAAGCACGTGGCCGGCGAGAACTGGCACTCCGACGTTTCGTGCGACCTCGAGCCACCGATGGGCAGCATCCTCTACATGCACGAGCTGCCGCCGGTCGGCGGCGACACGCTCTTCGCCAGCATGTACGCCGCCTACGAGGCGCTCTCCGAGCCGATGAAGCGCTTCCTCGAGCCGCTCACGGCCATGCACGAGGGCGAGCACGTCTACCGCGGGCGCTACGGGCTGGACGACCGCGGCAAGAGCTTCCCCAAGGCCGAGCATCCGGTCGTGCGCACGCATCCGGTGTCGGGCCGCAAGGCGCTCTACGTCAACGGTGGGTTCACGACGCGCATCCCGCAGCTCAAGCGCGCCGAGAGCGACGCCCTGCTGCAGATGCTCTATCGCCACGTCGAGACGCCGGAGTTCCACTGCCGCTTCCGCTGGCAGGTCAACTCCGTCGCCTTCTGGGACAACCGCTGCATGCAGCACCACGCGATGTGGGACTACTACCCCCAGCGCCGCCACGGCCACCGCGTGACCATCAAGGGCGACAAGCCGGTCTAGCGAGCGGGGCCGGCTCCCGCTACAGGCTCTGGAGGAAATCGCCGAGCACGCGGTTGAACGCCGCGGGCTGATCGAGGTTCGACGAGTGCCCGGCGCCGGCAATGACCTCCAGCCGAGCGCCCGGAATCTTCTTGGCCATGTACTCGCA
>Ga0310811_10010794_pt1 | contig 11817 bp, 10 predicted proteins | sample YCmetagenome_FD_207642 | JGI IMG/M metagenome (GOLD analysis project Ga0310811, IMG submission 207642) | Soil microbial communities from experimental microcosm in Duke University, North Carolina, United States - YC | ecosystem: Engineered > Artificial ecosystem > Soil microcosm > Unclassified ...
GAACTGGACGGAAAGCATGTGGTGGTGACGGGCGGAGGCAGCGGCATCGGCCGCGCGATGGCGGCGCGGTTCGCCACGGTCGCCGCGGGGGTCGTCGTCGTGGACCGCGACGGTGCGGCGGCCAGGAAAGTGGCGGACGAGGTGGGAGGCGTGGCGATCGCCGCCGACGTGAGCCGGGAGCGGGAGATCCTGCGAGTGATCGCGGAGGCGGAGCGGGTCTACGGCCCCATCGACCTCTTCTGTTCCAACGCGGGCCAGGCGCAGCCCCTCGGCGCCCTGGACGCGGCGGACGAGGGCTGGCTGACGCAGTGGAACGTGCACGTCATGGCGCATGTCTGGGCGGCTCGCGCGCTCGTTCCCGCCATGGTCCGGCGGGGTGGCGGTCATCTGCTCAGCACGGTCTCCGCGGTCGGCCTGCTGATGGTCCCCGGCGCCGTCCCCTACACCGTCACCAAGCACGCCGCGCTGGCCCTGGCCGAGTCGCTGGCCGTGCTCTATCGGGGGTCGGGGGTCGGTTTCTCGTGCCTGTGCCCCGCCTTCGTGGACACGCCGCTGACCGCGGGGGTGCACGACACACCGGTCGGCCGGTTCCTGCGTCTCAACGGTGAGTCCATCGAGCCCGCGGCGGTCGCCGACATCGTCGTCGAAGGGTTGCGGGAGGAACGCTTCCTGATCTTCACCCATCCGGAGACGGAGTCGGCCGTGCGCCTTCGGGCCACCGACCACGAGCGGTTCCTGGATGTCACGGCGGACGTCTGGGCGGCGGCGAACACCGCCGAGAGACCGGCGGGGTGATCCATCACGAGCGGTCCGCCCTCGTGCACCGGCCGGCCGCCCGGCGCGTTCACGACGGCGAAACGGCCAGCCGTCCCCTGACCATCATGGCGGCCCCCGCCACGGCCCCCGGCATCGCGACGACGACGACCAGCGGCACGAGGAAGGCCAGGAAGACGGGGATGCCGAAGCCCAGCGACATGGCCAGGTTGGAGCGGAGCAGGGCGAACCGCTCCTTGCGCGCGACGCCCCGCCGCTCCAGGGCGAGGGCCGTCAACTCCACGGTGAGGAAGAACCCGGAGACGATCGCGCCGAGGACCGGGACGACGGTCTGCCCGATGACCGGAACGAAGCCCAGCACGAACAGGGGAACGGTGAACATCAGGACGTAGACGAGCGTGATGAGGCTGTCGCGGATCGACCGGAAGAACGTCCGCCAGAAGGGCAGGTCCACCTCACCGGGAAGGCCGCCGAGATCCTCCTCGACCTTCTCCGACAACTTCTCGTAGAAGGGCTCCCCGATGGCCAGGGCCACCGCCGTGAAGGTCACGACGGCGAGCGCGAGCCCGCCCACGAAGATCATGATGCCGACGAGGGTGCGGAAGACGTCACGCCAGCCCCAGTCGTCGGCGAACGGGGTGACCCACTCCGCCACATCGGACGCGTGCGTGCCGAGCCATATCAGTGCGAAAACGTAGAGCACCAGGGCGATCAACGCCGGGATCAGCCCGAACAACCACCACCGTGGATGCCTGGCCACCCAGCCGGCTCCCTTGAGCACGAAGCCGATGCCGTCGGCGAAACCGCCGACTCCCCGCCGTCCGATGCCGCTCATGCCCGGCAGGCTAGCGCCACAGGCTCGTGACGGACACACCCAATTCACCGAAAAGACGGCGCAGCAGCGGAAGCGAGATGCCGAGGACGTTTCCGTGGTCGCCGTCGATACCGTCGATGAACCAGCCGCCCAGTCCGTCGAGGGTGAACGCCCCGGCGACCCGCAGAGGCTCCCCGCTCGCCGCATAGGCGGAGATCTCCTCGTCGGTCGGCGAGCCGAACCGGACGACCGTGGCGCCGACCTCGGAGATCGCGCGGCCGGCCTCGACATCGATGACGCAGTGGCCGGTCAGGAGCCGCCCCTGCCTGCCCCGCATCGCCCGCCACCGCTCGATCGCCTCCTTGGGCGATCCCGGCTTGCCGTACGCGACTCCGTCGAGTTCGAGCACCGAATCACAGCCGATGACGATCCCCGACTTCAGGGATTTCGCCACAACGGACGCCTTGGCCTCGGCGAGGGCCCGGCAGAGGCGCTCGGGCGAGTCGGCCACGACGGCCTCCTCGTCGAATCCGCTGACGATCACCTTCGGGTCGAGGCCGGCCCCGCGCAGCACACCGAGACGAGCAGGGGAAGCGGATGCCAGAACAAGCTGAGTCACACCACCAGAGCCTAGTGGCCCCTAATATGAGTCGATCAATGATCGTATTTGTCCGGAGGAGCTGTCTTTTGTCGAGGGCGACTGTCAGGGAACGCCTGAGGTACTGGTTCGACAACACCATGGCGAAGGGCACGGGTGCCCTCATCGGCTGGCTGGCCCTTCTGTCGGTCACCCTGATCCTGGCCGTCAGCGGGCTGGTCCTGTGGCTGACGCCGGGCGAGGTGAACGCCCACGAGGGCTGGACCGGCGTGTTGTGGATGACGCTGATGCGTGCCCTGAGCCCCGGCAAGATCGCCAGTGATACCGGCACCGCCCCGTTCCTCGGCCTGATGCTCGTCGCGTCACTCGGTGGCATCTTCATCGTGAGCATCCTGGTCGGCGTGCTCTCCACCGGCCTCAAGGGCAAGATCGAGGAGTTGCGCAAGGGCCGCTCGCGGATCATCGAGAGCGGCCACACCGTGATCCTCGGCTGGTCCGAGCAGGTCTTCACGATCGTCTCCGAACTCGTGAAGGCGCACGCCAGTCAGCGGGGGTCGGTCATCGCGATCCTCGCGGACATGGACAAGCCCGCGATGGAGGACGCCATCCGCACGCGGGTCGGCGACACCGGTAAGACGCGCCTGGTCTGCCGCACCGGGCGGCCGACCGAGCCCGCCGACCTCGACCTGATGAACCTCGACGCGGCGCGTTCCGTCGTCGTCCTGTCCCCGCAGAGCGAGGAGCCGGACGCCCATGTCATCAAGACGCTGCTCGCGCTGGCCAAGCGGGCCGGCGACCATCCGCCGGTGGTGGCCGCCATCGCCGCCTCCGGCAACATGGCGGCCGCCCGCCTCGCCGGCGGCCCGGGGGTCCACCTGGTCGACTCCGTCGACACCGTCTCCCGGCTGATCGTGCAGTCGTCCCGGCAGTCCGGCATGTCGGTCGTGTGCATGGACCTGCTGAACTTCGACGGCGGCGAGATCTACCTCCGTTCCGACCCGGCGCTCGCGGGCCAGCCGTACGGGAAGACGCTGGGGGCCTACGCCTCCGCGACCGTCATCGGCCTGCGCACAGCCGGGGGCGTCATGCTCAACCCGCCGATGGACACCCTGCTGGGCACCTCCGACCAGATCATCGTGATCGCCCAGGACGACTCCCTCATCCGGCTGGCGGGAGACGCCGCCGCGATCGACGAGGAGCACATCCGCGACCACGAACGCGCGCGGCCGGGACCCGGGCGGACGCTGCTGCTCGGCTGGAACGCACGGGCGGCCCAGATCGTGCGCTACCTCGACGGGTACGTCCCCGCCGGGTCGGTCCTCGACGTCGCGAGCGACCACCCCGGAGCCGGTGACGGGCTGGTCGGCCTGCACAACCTCACGGTCAGCGTCAAGGACTGCGAGACCACCGACAGGTACGCCCTGGAGTCGCTGGAGGTCGGGCTCTACCAGCACGTGATCGTGTTGTCGGACGACCGGCACCATCCCCACCATGCGGACACCCGCACGCTGATGACCCTGCTGCAGCTTCGCGACATGCAGGCGACCCTGGGCGAGCGGTACTCGATCGTGAGCGAGATGCACGACGAGAACAACCGCACGCTGGCGGAGGTGACCGAGGCCGACGACATCGTGATCAGCGACACGGTCGTCGGTCTGCTGCTCGCGCAACTCGCCGAGAGCCCGCACCTGAGCGAGGTGTTCGGCTACCTCTTCGACTCCCGCGGATCGGAGATCTATCCGCGCCCGGCGGACGACTACGTCACCGGGGGCGCGCCGGTCGCCTTCCCCACCGTGGTCGAGGCGGCCCGCCGGAGGGGAGAGACCGCGATCGGGTATCGCCTGGCCGCGGGATCGGGCGAGGCGCCGCACTTCGGCGTCGTCCTCAACCCGGACAGGTCACGCCTTGTGGCTCTCGGGCCCGGCGACTCGGTGATCGTGCTCGCGGAGCGCTGACCCCGCGTCAGGGCACCTTGATCCCGGACACCACACTGTTGATGTCGCGCCAGGCCTTCTTCTGCGTGTCCGGGATGACGGCGTAGACCAGGGCGGGCTTCTTGTTCGGGACGTCGATCACGACGACCGCGGCCGACGAGGTCCGCTTCTTGCCCTTGACCTTGTAGTGCGCGTTGAAGCCGAGCACGACGGCGTCCCTCTTGCCGATGGTGAGGTCGTCCATCGCCGTCCAGGTCAGCGTGGTGCCCTTCGGCTGGTACTTCAGCGTCCACCGGGCGGCCAGCAGGGCGGTGTCGCGCATGTCGTCCTGCGCCGCGACGGGCAGGGGGCAGGAGATGACCATGCCGCGGACCGGTGACCCCTTCACCTGGGGGAGATCCTGCCGCGAGCCGAAGGCCTTGGTCTTCACGGGCCGCCAGACCTTGGTGAACTTCGGGACGGAGACGCCCGACCGGCGGTCCTTGAGCACACCGTGCCTGGGGGCGGGCTTCCCCGGCAGCCGGCCCAGCTTCTTCTCGGTGTCGGGCAGTTCCTGCAGTCGCGAGTCGGCGAACGCCGCCGCCAGCACCGCCGGGATCGTCGGTGTGGGGGTCGGTGTGGGAGTCGGCGACGGGCTCAGGGTCGGAGTCGCCGTGGCCATCAGCGGGGAGTGCGCCGGCTTCGCGGCGGCCGCGTGAGGAGGCTCGGATCCGGTCTTGCCGAGGACCACGATGGTCGCCACCGTGCCCACCCCCACGACCGCGGCGGCGCCGGCGATGATCCGGTAGATCACCCGCATCGGGAGGTCGCCGAGCCCCTTGCGCCCGCCCGGAGGAGCCGGCGGAGCCAGCGGAACCGTGATCTTCGGGAGGGGGGTCGTCTCCGCCTCGGCCGCAACATAAGTGGGAACAGCTTTCGTCCCATAGTCCCCAGGTGCCACGGATCGGAGCGTACGGCATATCCCGGTATTTCGTGTCCGATCTCGATCACACTTCGAAAACGCCCAGCCGCAGCCAGGGGGCGTCGGCGACCACCGTCGCGGAGCCCGGTTCGATCTCCGTGAAGCCGGCGTCCCTGACGACCGGGAGGCCGCTGTCCACCAGCGTGGACCACTTGTCCGGACCCGCTGTCCGCACGGCCGTCGCGAACCCGCGGTCCCTCCACGCGGCCCGGGCGGACTCGTCGGATCCCCACCACGCGAGCTGCGCGCCGTGCCCCGCCTGAGCCATCGCCTTGCCGGCGGTCATGTCAAGGTGCGGGTTGATCCAGAGCACCGGCCCGTCCGCGGCCGACGGCGGCGGCGCGGAGTCGGCGAGATCGGTGCCGGAGACCTGCAGGCGCGACAGGTCCTTGGGCCAGTCGTCCAGGGGCACCGGCGGATGGACGCGGACCTCCGCGGTGCGCACCGTCACGGTGATGCCGGGCAGCGCCAGCACGCGCCGCCACTCCGCGCCCCGCGCCCGTCTGACCACCTTCCGGATCCGGTGGTCCTCCCATTCGGTGATGGCCTCGTCCCAGGCGTCCCTCTGCTCCTGGAGGGGGTCGAGCAGGCTCAGCACGGCCGTCGCCGCGGCCTCGAGCGCGTCGGTGCGCTCCGGTGGGGCGGCGCGCTCGATCCTGACCACGAGGGGAAGTACACGTTCGGTCACCCGACCAGGATCGCAGCCTTCCGGTTCTGCCCCGTCCCGGTGATGACGCGGAACGACATCAGCGCGGCGAACAGGCACAACACTCCCGCGCCATACCACGCGAGGTCGTAGTTGCCGAGGTGGTCCCTGGTCACACCGGCCACGCTCGCCGCGATGGCCGCGCCGACCTGATGCGAGGCGAACACCCAGCCGAAGACCACCGACCCCTCCTGACCGAAGATCTTGCGGCACAGGGCCACCGTCGGAGGCACGGTCGCCACCCAGTCGAGGCCGTAGAAGATGATGAACACCAGCATGCTCGGCTGGGTCGTCGCGGCGAACAGATGCGGCAGGACCAGCAGCGACAGACCACGCAGCGTGTAGTAGAAGGTGAGCAGGATCCGCGAGTCGACCCGGTCGCTCAGCCAGCCGGAGGCGACGGTTCCCACGATGTCGAAGACGCCGATGACCGCGAGCAGCGACGCGGCCGCGGTCTCGCCCATGCCGTGGTCGTGCGCCGCCGGGATGAAGTGGGTGCCCACCAGCCCGTTCGTGCTGGCCCCGCAGATCGCGAAGCCGCCCACGAGGTACCAGAACTGCCTGCGCCGCGCCGCCTGGCCCAGCACCCTGATCGCCCGCGCGGCCGCTCCCCCGCCGGCGGGCCGTACGGCCGGCTCGGTGGCGCCGAGCGCGGTCAGGCCGACTTCCTCCGGAGTGTCGCGGAGCAGGAACCACACGAGCGGGACGACGGCGAGGGCTGCGGCCGACACGGTCAGCGCCGCGGTCCGCCAGCCCTGCATCTCGGCCATATGCGCGAGCACCGGAAGGAAGACGAGCTGACCCGTGGCGCCGCCGGCCGTCAGCACCCCAGTGACGAGGCCGCGATGGCTGACGAACCACCGGTCGGTGAGCGTGGCCGCGAAGACGAGCGCCATCGAGCCCGTTCCCGCCCCGACCAGCACCCCCCACAGAGCGATGAGCTGCCAACTCGCGGTCATGTAGACGGTGAGGCCGCTGCCCGCCGCGACCAGCAGCAGGGCGAGGGTCACCACCCGCCGCATCCCGAACCGGTCCATCAGAGCCGCCGCGAAGGGCGCGAAGAGGCCGTAGAACATCAGGTTGACCGAGACCGCGAGCGAGATCGTGCCCCTCGTCCACCCGAACTCGTCCTGAAGCGGCGTGATCAACACGCCGGGGGTGGCCCGGAAGCCCGCGGCCCCGATGATGGCCACGAAGGCGACGGCGGCCACGATCCAGGCGCGATGCAGCGATCTCATGGGCCCCAATCCTGAACGGCGCCGCTCCGCCCGGCCAGTGGCCGGATGGCCAATATGTGAAAGAATCAGGCCATGCATCGCATCGCCGTAGTGGTCCTGGATGACTTCGCGACTCTCGACGTCGGCATTCCGGGCCAGGTGTTCTGGTGCGCCGTCGATCCGGATCCCCTCTACGAGGTGGTCACCTGCACGCCCGGCGGGCTGCCGGTGCGGACCTCGGCCGCGGGATTCAGCGTGGTGCCCGACCACGACCTCGGGGTGCTGGCGAGCGCCGACACGGTGGTGATCCCGGGGGTCCACAGCGGCTCGGTCATGACCGACGGCACCATCGACCCCGACCTGCGGGACGCGCTGCGGGAGGCGGCGCGCCGCAGCCGGATCCTGTCCATCTGCACCGGCGCGTTCGTGCTGGCCGCCGCGGGCCTGCTCGACGACCGTCCCGCGACGACGCACTGGCGCAACGCCGACCTGTTCCGCGCCCTCTACCCGCGTGTACGGCTCACGCCGGATGTGCTGTTCGTCGACGACGGCGACATCCTGACCTCGGCGGGCGTCTCCTCGGGGATCGACCTGTGCCTGCACGTCATCCGCCGCGACCACGGCAGCGGGGTCGCCAACCGGACGGCCAGGCGCTGCGTGACCGCGCCGTTCAGAGAGGGAGGCCAGGCGCAGTACATCGAGCGCCCGCTCCCCGACCCGGCGGGCACGAGCACGGCCGCCACCCGCGCCTGGATGCTGGAGAACCTGCACGACCCGCTGGACCTGGCCGTCCTGGCGTCACACGCCCGGATGAGCGTCCGGACGTTCACGCGGCGGTTCCGGGAGGAGACCGGCCTGAGTCCGGCCAGGTGGCTGACCCGGCTACGGGTGGAGCACGCCCGCCATCTGCTGGAGACGACGGACCTCCCCGTGGACGTGATCGCCCGGCAGGCCGGTTTCGGCACGGCCGTCTCGTTGCGGCAGCACCTCCACACGGCCGTGGGAGTCTCGCCCCTGGCCTACCGTCAGACCTTCCGCACGCCGTTCGCCGACGTGGTCCCCTCTACCGGCTCCCCAGCCCTTCGATGAACAACGTGATCATGCGGTCGGCGAGCTCGGGTGACCGCTCCGTCGCGACCGACAGGGCGTGGATCACCTTGAACAGCTCCGCGACCTCCAGGTCCTCGCGTACGGCTCCCACCTCCTGTGCCCTGCCGAGCAGGAGACCGGCGGCCCGGTAGAGCATGTCACGGCAGGTGGCGAACAACTCCGACTCCGGGCCGAGCGTGGCCACGAGCGCCGTGTTGAGCCCGCGCTTGGCGACGGAGTGGGCCAGGGTCGAGTGCAGCCACGTGACCAGCGCCTCCCCCTGATCCGGGTGCGAGGCGAGCTCCTCCGCCTCCGCGGCGAGGATCTCTATCTGGTCCCGGTAGACCGCCTCCTGGAGTGCCTGACGTGTCGGGAAGTGCCGGTAGAGCGTCCCGATCCCCACACCCGCGCGGCGGGCGACCTCCTCCATCGGCGCGTCGGGACCGTCCTGCCCGAACAGCTCCCGGGCCTGCTCCAGCAGACGGTCGTAGTTGCGGCGCGCGTCGGCGCGCATGGGCCTGCTCATAGTCGACACCCTTGCAAAGCGGAGGTAGCCTCCGTATATTGCGATTCGGAGGCTTCCTCCACTTAATCTCCTGGAGGCTCGTTTGTCGACGCTCACCGTATCCCCTCGTACGGCGGCGCACCCCCGCGTAGCCCTGGCGATCGTCGTGACCTGCCAGCTCATGATCGGCCTGGACTCCACGATCGTCACCATCGCGTTGCCCGAGATCAAGCAGGACATCGGCTTCTCCCCCACCGGCCTGTCATGGGTCATGAACGCGTACCTGCTCGCGTTCGGCGGCCTGCTCCTCCTCGGCGGGCGGGCCGGTGACATCCTCGGCCGGCGCAGGGTGTTCACCGCCGGAGTGGCGGTCTTCACCCTCGGCTCCCTGCTGGGCGGCCTGGCGACCGCCGAATGGGGTCTGCTCGCGGCCAGGGCCGTACAGGGCGTGGGCGCCGCGATCGCCGCGCCGAGCATCCTCGCCCTGATCGCCACCACGTTCACGGAGGGAGCCGCACGGAACCGCGCGATCAGCGTCTACTCCGCCGTGACCGGCGCGGGAGGGGCGATCGGGCTCATCCTCGGCGGCGTGCTCACCGACGCCGCGTCCTGGCGCTGGGTGTTCTTCGTGAACGTCCCGATCGGGATGGCGGTCGTCGTGCTGGCCCCCCGGTTCATCGCCCGTTCGGGCACGCATCCCGGCCGGTTCGACCTCGCCGGGGCGGCCACTGTGACGGGCGGCATGGTGTCGCTGGTGTACGCGCTGATCACCGCCGCCGACAGCGGGTGGCGCGAGGCGCTGCCGGGCCTGGCCGCCGCGCTCGTGCTCCTCGGGGCGTTCGTCGCGGTGGAGACCCGGGCACGGCAGCCGATCATGCCTCTGCGCCTGCTGGCGGACCGTGCCCGCTCGGCCGCCTATCTGATCGAGTTGCTCCTGGCGGCGGGCATGTTCGGTTTCTTCTTCTTCATGACCCAGTTCGTCCAGTGGGTGCTCCACATGGACCCGCTGGCGGCGGGGCTCGCGTTCCTGCCGATGGCGGTCACCCAGTTCTCGGTCGTCCGGGTCGTTCCGCGCCTGCTGCCGCGTTTCGGGGCCAGGCGGATCGTCCTCGCGGGCGTCACCGTGAGCCTCGCCGGGATGGCGTGGCTGACTCAGGTCTCCGCCGGCACGGGCTACCTCGGCGGTCTGTTCGGCCCGATGGTCCTGCTCGGGCTCGGCGGCGGCCTCAGCTTCATGCCGCTCAACGCCACCATCCTCACGGGAGTCGCCCCTCAGGAGTCCGGCGCGGCCTCCGGACTGGCGCAGACGACGGTCTGGGCCGGTGGGGCGCTGGGCTCCGCGGCGCTCGTCACCGTGTACGGCTCGGCCGTACAACACGGGCCCCTCGTCCACGGCATCGCGGTCGCCTTCGGCGGCGGCGCGGTGTTCGCCGCGCTCGCCCTGGTCACGGCGGCCCTCGCCCTCAGACCGCCGCGCCCGGTTAGCTGACCCGCGACCTGCGTCGGCCGCGGTCGGACGGCCCCCGGTACATGGAGGGGTCGCGAGGCCTGCGGCCCGGCTCACGCATGCCGGGGGCCCGTCCCTCACGGTCCGCGCGCCTCTTCCGCATGATCCACCAGCCGATGCCGAGAAGGATGAGGCCCAGAGGCGTGCGGGCCAGCCAGCGGGTGACGAAGAGCTGAAGTATCCGCTTCATATCGGTTCGACTACCCGTGGCCTGCCCTTTCATGTGGCCGTCAGCAGTCGCAGGCGATGCCGCCGACGGGAGCGGTCAGGGGGTCGGCCGGCCGGCGTTCCACGCCGTGGTCGGTCTCGACGGGGAATCCCTCCCGTGCCCAGTACTCGAAGCCGCCGATCATCTCCTTGACGGGATAGCCGAGCCTGGCGAACTCCAGCGCGGCCCGGGTCGCGCCGTTGCAGCCGGGTCCCCAGCAGTACGTCACCACGGTGACGTCCCGGGGGATGATCGAGGCGGCCCGCTCGGCGATCTGACCGGTGGGCAGGTGCACGGCCCCCTTGATCCGGCCCTGCCGCCAACTCTCGTCCCCGCGGGAGTCCACGACGACGATGCCGGGCTCGCCCGCGGCGAGGTCGGCGTGCACGTCGGAAACATCCGCCTCATGCGACAGGCGCCCGGAGAAGTGCGCGACCGCGGCTGCGGCGACGGCGGCCGGAGTGCTCGTGACGAAGGACATCTTCCGCTCCCAGATCTCGGTTCGTTCTGGAAGCAAGGATCCCGGGCGGGGCCCCGGCCCGAGGAGTGGCGTGAATGCCCTATATCGCTAATATCCAGCCATGCTCGAGCGCCGCGGCAACCGTACGGTCTCGGTCCTGGCCTTCGACGGGATGAGCCCCTTCGAACTGGGCTGTGTGGTCGAACTGTTCGGCCTGCCCCGGCCGGAACTGGGCATCGCGTGGTACGACCTGGAGGTCTGCGCCGAGTCCGCCGGGCCGCTCAGAGCCGTCGGAGGCTTCACGATCCAGGCGGCCCGCGACCTGGAGGACTTCGCCGCGGCCCGGACGGTCATCGTCCCCGGCGTGCCCGACGTCCGCGGCGAGGTCTCCCCCGGCCTCATCGCGGCGTTGCGGACGGCGCACGATCGCGGAGCCCGGATCGTCTCGATCTGCTCGGGGGCCTTCGCTCTCGCCGCGGCGGGGCTGCTCGACGGCAGGGAGGCGACGACCCACTGGAAGTACGCCGGCCTCCTCCAGGAACGTTTTCCCGAGGTCAGGGTCAACCCCGGCGTGCTCTACGTGGACGGCGGGGACGTCCTGACGAGCGCGGGCAGCGCCGCCGGGATCGACCTGCTGATCCACCTCGTCCGGCGGGACCACGGGCCGAGCGTGGCCAACGCGGTCGCCCGGCGGATGGTCGTCCCGCCGCACCGCGAAGGCGGTCAGGCCCAGTTCATCGAGGCCGCGGTCACCCCGGTGCAGGAGGACGACGCCGTCGGCCGGGCGATGGAGTGGGCCCTGGCCCATCTCGCCGAGCCGATCACGGTGGCCGTGCTCGCCGGGGTGGCGCGGATGTCGCCGCGGAGCTTCGTCCGCCATTTCAACCGCCAGACCGGGACCAGCCCGCTCCGGTGGGTCATCTCGCAGCGGATCACCGCCAGCCTGCCCCTGCTGGAGACGACGGCGGTACCGGTCGAGGAGATCGCGACCGCCGTCGGCTTCGAGAGCCCGGTGACGTTCCGCCACCACTTCACCCGTTCGAT
>Ga0310811_10010795_pt1 | contig 11817 bp, 4 predicted proteins | sample YCmetagenome_FD_207642 | JGI IMG/M metagenome (GOLD analysis project Ga0310811, IMG submission 207642) | Soil microbial communities from experimental microcosm in Duke University, North Carolina, United States - YC | ecosystem: Engineered > Artificial ecosystem > Soil microcosm > Unclassified ...
CACAAGCTGGTCGTCTTCATTGAACATGACTTTGACCGGCAGCAACGGCCCAGTCACTTTTAACCCGGCCGGTAATGACATCACGCTTTCGGGCATTCTTTCCGGTCCCGGCGGATTGACGTTGGCGGGCGGCGGCACTTTAGAATTGTCGGGAGCGAACACTTATGCCGGCGACACGACGGTCGGCGCGGGCAGCACGTTGCAGTTGGATGTGACCGGCAGCAGCGCCGGTGCCTTCCGGGTGGCCAATGGGGGATTTTTGAATTTGAATTACAGCGGCACCTACGCGGTTGGCAATCTTTACACCAACGGAGTGGCGCTCCCGATCGGGACTTACAACTCCGGGAATCTTCCTGGTTTCATCACTGGCTTTGGCGACTTGCAAGTGACGAGCGGCATCAGCAGCGGCCTCTGGACTGGTGCCGGGGCGGATGCCAATTGGAGCACGGCAGGGAACTGGGACAATAACGCGGTGCCGATTTTTCCGCACGCTTTGACCTTTGCAGGCACCACGCGGTTGATCAACAACAACGATCTTTCGGGCATCGCTTTGAGTAGTCTCACGTTTGATGCCGCTGCGGGAGCCTTTGAACTAAATGGCAATGACGTGACTTTGAACGGCAGCCTCGGTTTTAACGGCAATCCGCCTGCGTCCGTCACGCAAACCGTCAATCTCAACATGACCTGGCTTGCTGACAAGACGATTGACGCCCCCACCAACGGCAACCTTGTTTTGGGCGGCTACATCTACTCCGGAAATAGTTTAACCAAGACGGGTGCCGGCGCGCTGACGCTGGGTAATTATGATTCGTTCTCCAGCCTGATTCTCAACGGCGGCATCACCACGATCACGGGCACTACCACGATCACGGGTGCTGGCGGCTCGTCCTATTGTTTTCTGGGCAATGCGAACACCAACTACAACGGCACGCTTGTCATCCAACCCGGGGCGGCGCTTTATCTCAATGGGACTTTTGGGGATAACTTTGTGATTGGCCGCGATGGCGGGAGCGGCACGCTCATCCAGAATGGCGGCACGCTGACTTACGGTGGCAACCAAAACTATTTCTTTGTCGGTGCGACCAGTCATGCCGGCACACGCGCGGAATATGACATGAACGATGGCGTGTTTGACATGCAGGGCAAAACCCTCGTCATCGGTTTTGCCGACGGCACGACCACCACCGGCATCGTGAACCAGCTTGGTGGAGAGATTGACAATGTGTTTTCCCTCGCCTTCTATGTGGCACCTTTGCCGCCGGGATCCGGTCATGGCGTCTATACGCTCAACGGCGGGAGCATCGCCATTGGCCTCGGTGGTATCGTCAGCAGCAGCGGCACCCATGAAATCAATCTTGGCGGGGGAACCGTCAGCGCATCATCGAGCTGGTCGTCATCCCTGAACATGAACCTGACGAATCTCAACGGTTCGGTCACATTTGATCCGGCAGGCAATGTCATTACCCTGTCCGGTGTGTTGTCAGGGAATGGCGGTTTGATGCTGACCAACTCTGGCACGCTGGAACTTTCCGGAAACAACACTTACACGGGCGATACGGTGGTCAATTCTGGCACCATCCTGCAATTGGATGCGGCCGGCAGCAGCCCGAGTCCGTTGCGTATGGTTGACGGCGCTTATTTGAACTTGAACTACACGGGCGAATACGTCGTGACCGCTTTTTACACCAATGGCGTGCCGTTGGCCAACGGAGTCTATAATGCGAGCAACCTGCCCGGATTTATTTACGGCTCCGGCGATTTGCGAGTGGCGGGACTGGTGTTCTCCACCCAGCCGCAGAATCAATTGGTCTATTTGAATAACGGCCAATCCGCCACCTTCACGAGTTCAGTGACGGGCGGTTCGGCCACCTACCAATGGTATTTGAATAACAGCCCAATATCGGGTGCGACGGGCAGCAGCCTGACCTTGTCTGATCTCCAGATCACTAATGGTGGAAATCTGTATGTCGTAGCCACCGGCAGTTCCGGTTCAGTCACCAGCAGCGTAGTTGCGCTGACCATTTATGCCGTGAACAACAGCGTGTTTGCCTATGACGGTTTTGCTTATCTTGCTGGCTCGGTTGACGGCGTCAGCCAGGACGGAAGCTTCGGTTGGAACGGTCCGTGGCAGCAGGTGGATGGCAATGGCGTCATCATCACCGCCGACAACTTGGTTGGCGGAATCAATGTTCCGGCTGGTTTTGATTCCCGCTCCGTCAGCAACAACATTGAAGTTCCATCGAATGCCCAGACCCGTTCCGGGCGCTTTTTCGACACCTCCACAAATTCGGAACTGTTCAAGCAAGGTTTTGTTGATGGCAACGGAAACATCGGCGCTGATGACAAGACAGTTTACTTGAGCTTTCTGCAGCAGCCGGATCGCACTTCCGGGTTTTATGAACTGGAATTTCACAAGGGCAACTTGAGCGATCCAGGCCGGATTGGCGGCATCGGCAACGACACCGGCACTGCGAATGTCAACCTGCGGGCGCCCAACGGAGTCAACAATCGTTCATTGGGAGCAGGCACCACAGGTGTCAACTTCTATGTCGTGCGTATTGATTACAAAGCTGGCAACGATGACGTGTTTGTCTATCGAAATCCGACTTCCATAACCGAGCCGGGCACGCCGACCTTGATTGCGTCGAATGTAGCAGACATGTCGTTCAACGGCGTCTCCGTGGCGGCCTACAATGGCCCCGATGTGAAGACTGACGAAATTCGGCTGGGCGCGACTTGGGCCGACGCTATCGGTCTGGCGGTGTCCAACTTGTTGCCGCCGACCAAGACCGCCAATGGTTACGCGGTTCAGTTTGCCGCCACGCCGGGCTATACTTACCGAATTCAACGGGCGACCACCTTGACGGGACCGTGGACCGGCATCAACACCAACACGGCTCCCGCCAACGGTTATATTGAATACGAAGACACCAGCGCGCCGACGGACGATGCCTTTTACCGGACAGTCACTCCTTGAGGAAAGCCTAAAGTTATTTATAAACTGAACCCGGATGGAACACAGATGAGTTGCCGGAGCCATTACTCCGGCAACTCTTTGCTAAAATACATGTCTCAATTCGCTTTTCCTAAAAAAATTCTATTACCACTGCTGGTCGGTCTAACGGTGTCTCCTTGGCTGCCGGTGCGCGCCGATCTTTTGGGATACGAAGGATTCAACTACGCTGCAAACGCCAGTCTGACTGGGCTAAACGGTGGGGTGGGGTGGAAGAATGGCTGGGTGAATGTCGCCGGCGGCAGTTCAGTCAATGGCGGTAATCTGATTGCCGGCAGCCATGCACCGGATGGTTACGATGCGCGTTCGGCGGGCAGTTCGGCATTCGTCAACGCCAATAGCCGGGCCGGGCGTCTATTGGATTGTTCTGCGAATGGCAACTTTGGCTCGCACGGCTACCTCGACGCCAATGGTCGGATTGGCGCGGATGGCAAAACGCTGTATGTGAGTTTTCTTCAGCAGCCCAGCGACACGGCGAAATTTTATGAATTTGAATTTCACCGAGATGATTTGGGCGACCCAGGGCGCATTGCCGGCATTGGCAATGATTTCAATTCAACGACCGTCAACCTGCGTGCGCCTAATTCAAACCAGACGCCAATCGGGCCGGGCAGCACCAATGTAGATTTTTATGTGGTGCGGATAGGTTTCCAGCCGGGCAATGACGATGTTTATGTTTATCGCAATCCGACCGGCAATACCGAAGCCGACAACGAGCCGACGCTTACCATGTTGGGCGTGGCGGACATGTCGTTCAACGGAATTTCCCTGGCGGCATTTCTCAACGGCGTGACGGTGAAACACGATGAAATCCGCCTGGGCGAAACGTGGGGGGATGTGCTCGGCGGGCCGCCGCTTTTTACCGTTCAGCCGACGAATCAAAATCTTTACGTCGGACAAAGCATCACGCTGACCGCGCTGGCCCAAAGCGAGCAGCCGGTCAGCTATCAATGGTATCGCGGCACGAATTTTTTGCCGGGCGAGACGCATTCAAATCTGCTGCTGTCCAATTTGCAGCCTGCTGATGCGGGCAGTTATTCCGTTGTGGCTTCCAATGCGCTGGGCGTCGCCACCAGTTCGGTGGCGACGTTGTCGGTTCAGGCGATTGGGATTTCTCTTCCAGCACAAAACCCGGTTGTAGGGCCGGGCAGCAATCTGGTGATTGCCGCGACTTACGGCGGCGCTCAACCGGCTTCGTTTCAATGGTTCAAAAATGGCAAGTTGATCCCCGGAGCGACTCATTCAACTTTTTCCGTGAGCGATGCTGATTTTTTTGACGCCGGAGAATATGTTCTGGTGGCTGAAAACGCCTACGGTTCGGTCACTTCCTCGGTGGTGTCGGTCTGCGCCAACCTTGGTGGAATTCTGGCTTATGACGGCTTTGATTATCCGCAAGGAACGGGAAATCTTTCCGGCCAAAACGGCGGGCTGGGTTGGGCCGGTGCCTGGGCCAGTCTGGGCGGTTCGGCGAATGTCATTCCAGGAAGTTTATCCGCCGGAACCAACGGACCTTCCGGTTACGACAATCATTCCGCAGGCAATGCCGTATTCCAACTGAGCGGCAGCCGCAGCGGACGTTTCTTGGATTGTTCGCCCACCGGCGACTTTGCCTTGCATCGTTATATTGACGCCGACGGAAATGTTGGCGCGGATGGCAAGACGCTCTACATCAGTTTTCTGCAACAGCCGGGCAGCACGGGCCAGTTTTATGAATTTGAATTTCATCGCGGCGACCTGGGCGATCCCGGCCGGATTGCCGGGATTGGCAATGACGTGGGAGACGGCCATGTTCATTGGCGCAACGAGGTGCCGGCGGGCGGAACTTCGACTTTTTGGGATCTCGGTTCCGGCAACACGAACGCGAATTTTTACGTGGTGCGGATTGACTACAAGGGCGGCAATGATGACGTCACGGTTTATCGCAATCCAACCAGCACCAACGAAGCCGCCAATGTGCCGGCGGCGACGCTGCCCGGAGTGGGAAACCTGTCCTTCAACGGAATTTCTTTCGCCGCCTATCTGAATAACGTGACCGTGGCGCATGATGAAGTCCGGCTGGGCATGACGTGGATGGATGTGGTGGGCAATTCCGTTTCGCAATTGCAAATGACGCAGCGGGTGGACACCAGCTCACAGTTGCGTTTGGCCGGCTCGCCTAATTACGCCTACGAACTGCAAGGTTCGGCGACGGTCAACGGGCCGTGGACGAATGTCGCCAGCCTGATCATGCCCGCCATTGGCGTCGGCACGTTCATTGAGACAAACGTGCCGGATGCGCGGCGGTTTTACCGGGCGGTGGCTGAACCTGTTATTCCCGCTTCCGCCGCGTCGGGAACTGTCATCGCTGATTTCGATGGCGCAACCTATGGCGCGTGGGCAACCACCGGCACGGCCTTTGGTGCCGGTCCGGCAACGGGCGCATTGCCGAATCAGAATCCCGTTTCCGGTTATCAAGGAACCGGGCTGGTGAATTCGTATAACGGCGGGGATTCTGCAACCGGCACATTGACCTCGCCACCGTTCACTATCACGGCGAACTGTATCCAATTCCTGATCGGTGGCGGGAATCATCCGGGGCAGACGTGCCTGAATCTTCTGGTGAATGGAGTCGTGGTGCGGACGACCACCGGCCCAGATAATGAAACTTTGATTCCCATCCAGTGGGACGTGAGCGCCTTTGTGGGGCAATCAGCCGTGTTGCAAATTGTTGACCAGGCAACCGGCGGCTGGGGACACATTTTGATTGATCAGATCGTGCTGACTGATGTTTCGTTTCCCGTTTTGTCGCGGTCAATGCTCTTGACGAACGGCCTGCTCAATCTACCGGTGAAAAACGGCGCGGCCATGCGCCGCGTCACTGTTTCAGTGGATGGAAAGGCCGTGCGCGATTTCAATATTCAACTCGCCGCCGGCACGCCGGATTGGTGGTCGTTTGTGGATGTCTCCGAATTTGAAGGCCACGCCGCCACCGTATCGGTGAACAGCCTGCCCGCCGGCTCCACCGGATTGAGTTCGATTGTGCAAACCAACGGCATCGTCGGTGCGACTAATTTGTATCAGGAGAAATTGCGTCCGCAGATTGATTTCTCCAGCAAGCGCGGCTGGCTGAATGACGCGAACGGAATGATTTATTACCAAGGCCAGTATCACCTGTATTATCAACATGACCCGTTTAACTGGGACGGATCGGGCCAAAAATGGTGGGGCCACGCGGTTAGCCCGGACATGTTGCGCTGGCAGGAATTGCCGGAAGGAATTTATTCCCACAGTTACGGCGATGACGTCTGGTCCGGCAGCATGGTGGTGGATGCGGCCAATACCAGCGGATTTCAAGCGGGCACCAACGAGGTGATTGTGGCCGCTTACTACAGCACCGGGCGGGGCGAGTGTATCGCGTATAGCAATGATCGCGGGCTTACCTACACCGACTATACCAATAATCCCGTCGTCGTTCATGCCTCGGTCGGTCGTGATCCGCATTTGCTCTGGTATGCGCCTTCCAATTATTGGGTGATGGCGGTGTATGATGACACGGGTGGAAATGGCGTCAGTTTTTACTCGTCGCCCAATCTACGGCAGTGGACGTATCACAGCAAAATCTACGGCTTCTTTGAGTGCCCTGATCTTTTCCAGATGCCGGTGGACGGCGACACAAATAATATGGAGTGGTTGGTCTGCGACGCGAGCAGTGGTTATATGCTCGGACAATTCGACGGCGCAACCTTTACCCCCAGCACGGCCAAACTGCCCGGCAACAGCGGAGTGGGCTACTACGCCTCGCAGACTTTCACGACCATGCCGGCTGGCGACGACCGCCGCGTCCGCATTTGTTGGGCGCAGATAAACATGCCCGGCATGCCGTTCAATCAGATGATGTATTTCCCGACCGAATTGACTTTGCACACAACCACAAACGGCGTCCGCCTCTTTTCGCAGCCGGTTCGAGAAATTCAAAATTTGCACGAGAATGACTATTCCTGGACCAACCTCAACCTCAGCCCTGGCAGTAATCCACTATCAGGAATCCGGGGCACGTTGTTCGATGTGAACGCGCAATTCACCCCGGGAACGGCCCGGCAGATAACCTTCACTTTTCAAGGAGTGACGGTGGTTTATGACGCATCAAGCCAGCAGATTTCCTGCAACGGCAAAACGAATCCTTTGCCGACAATCAACGGCGTAGTGCAATTGCAGATGTTAGTGGATCGCGATTCCATTGAAATTTTCGGCAACAACGGCCAGCTCTATATGCCTCTGCCGGCCAGCAACCCGATGAGCACGTCTCTGATTTCACTTGTCTGCACCGGCGGCACAGCCGCCTTCAATTCGCTGACCGTTTCCAAATTAAAATCGTCCTGGTCACAACCTTGAGAGGAAGGTTTATCATGCGACCTAGAACACCTGTTCGCAACCTTAAGCGGCGGCGCTGCCGTTGCCAGCACTGGCCAATCCCTGAACACCACGATGAACCAGCAAACGAATCGTAAAATGGTGGTCGGCCTGGGCGAAGTGTTGTGGGACATGTTGCCGGGCGGGAAAAAAATTGGTGGCGCTTCCGCGAATTTTGCCTATCACGCAAAAACACTGGGAGCGGAAGCGTGGCTCATTTCAAAAGTTGGCAATGATCCGGCCGGGCATGAGATTTTGGAACATCTTTCCGCCATGCAAGTCCCGGTGGAAGGCGTGGGCATTGATCCCCTGGCTCCCACTGGAGCTGTTTCGATCAAGGTTTGCTCCGATGGCCAGCCAAAATTTGCCATCCGTGAAAATGTCGCCTGGGATCAGATCGTGGTCACTGATTTAACCCGTAGAATCGTTGCCCAAGCCGACGCAGTTTGTTTTGGTTCGTTGGCTCAACGCAATGAAATTTCCCGAAATGCGATTCGTTCGCTGGTGGCGGCGACTCGTCCAGAGGCGCTCCGCGTTTTTGATGTTAATCTGCGCCAAAATTATTTTTCAAAGGAAATCATTGAGGCCTCTTTACGGCTGGCCAATGTTCTAAAAATCAACGATGACGAACTCACGGTGCTTGCGGAGTTTTTTGGCTTGCAGGGCGCGGTGGCTGGACAACTCGCCGATCTGGCAGAGTGTTTTCAACTACAAATGGTGGCGCTGACCTGTGGTGCACGCGGCAGTTTGTTTTATTCACGCGGGTGTTATTCCGAGGCAAAAGGCCTGACGGTCAAGGTTGTGGATACCGTCGGAGCGGGTGATTCGTTCACGGCTGCCCTGACCATGGGCATTTTAGCCGGCTGGAATCTTGACCGGATCAATCTTCATGCCAATGAGGTGGCGGCTTACGTGGTTTCGCAACCCGGAGCGACTCCGCAATTGCCGGAACGCTTGTTTTTACCGCCGCCTTTTTCGTTGAATGCCTTATAAGGGATGTGCCATGTTCAACCTGCATCGCTGATACCGAACAAATTTTTTATGCCTCACGAATCGAAGCACCACCTGATATATCAGGCTCTCGCGACAGAAATTGGTGCGGGAAGGTATCGGGACAAGGGCAAGCTTCCAAGCGAAGCTCAACTTGTCAACCGCTTCAAAGTATCACGTCCGACCGTAATCCGTGCGTTACGCGATTTGCAGGCCGACGGGCTGGTGACGCGCCGGGTTGGCGCCGGCACGTTTCTGGCCACCGTTCCGCCTCAACCGCTGCCATTGCAGCCGTTGCGGACACAGCCGCTTTCCAGCCAAGCGTTGGAACTCGGCCTGCTCGTTCCCGGAGTCCGCAAGGCCGGCGAGATATTTGAGGTCATGGCCGGGGAACTGGCCCGGCTGGCCCGTTCAGCGGGCCACATGTTTTGGTGGACGGGTGGGTCCTCTGAGGATTTGGATCCAGTCGCCACGCTCGCCAATGCGGAAAAAATCTGCGACCAGTTCATCCAACGCCGTGTGGCCGGGGTGTTTTTTGCCTCCTTCGAACACATGGCCAAGTGTGAAACGACCAATGTTACTTTGGTGAACCGCCTGCGCGAGGCTGGCATCACGGTCATGTTGCTGGACCGCGACATGCTCCCATTTCCCTTGCGCACGGAACTGGACCTGGTGGGCATTGACAATTTTCTGGGCGGCTACATTCTGGCGCAACACCTCATCAAACTGGGCTGCCAGCGAATCAAATTCCTCGCCGTTCCTTATTCAGCGCCCACGGTGATGTCCCGGATGGCCGGCGCGCGGGAAGCGATGCTGGCGGAAAACATTGAAGTCCCCCGCGATTTTTTCCAGGTGGGTTATCCTGAAGATCCCAAACTTGCGAGGCAATTGACTGCGGCGCGAATGACCGATGCCGTCATTTGCGGTAATGACCATACCGCCGCCGCGCTGATCCGTTCGGTGCACAACATCGGGATCAATGTTCCAAGGGGGCTTCGGGTGGTGGGTTTTGACGACGTGCATTACGCCACGCTGGTTTCGCCGGCGCTGACGACCATGCACCAACCCTGCCGGGAAATTGCCACCATGGCTTTCAAGTCCATGTTGAGTCGAATTTCTGATCCGACCACGCCACCACGAACCATCATGTTATCACCCAGCTTGGTGGTGCGTGAATCCTGCGGGGCGTATCTGGCTCAATCTGGAAATGATCTGGCAAAGAAAAAAACAATCCTGAAAAAGCGAACCGCGAAAGGTAAGCCTGCTTGAATTGTCCGAATGACGTCGCGTCGCGGGCTTTGATTTATTTCAATGCCTTCTTTAAAAATTTCAATCCGTTGAAAGCGATTTCATCGCGGGTCTTTTCCATGCGCCGCCAGATGCCGGCGCTCCGCGCAATGTTGGGAACATCCAGGGTGACTGATTCGATCACCACATCATCTTGATAACCCACCGATTTTAAAGCCTTGGCGATGCACTTCCAATCAATGTGATCTTTGCCAGGCGTGCCACGATCCGCGCCGCACGCGTGAATATGGCCCAGCAGCTTGCCGGCTTTTCGGATGGCGACGTCTTGAAATTTTTCCTCAATGTTCGCATGAAAAGTATCCAGGTGCAGTTTGAGCGCCGGACTGTTGACATCCGCGATTAAACGAAGCCCTTGTTCAAACGTATTGAGAAAATCAGTTTCAAACCGGTTCAACGGTTCGATACAAACCAATTTCCCCCGTTCAGCGGCATATCGGGCAACGATTTTCAAATTTTTCACCACAGCCTTCCACTGGCTTTTTTGCTCTGTGAGAGAGTAAGCCATCGCCCGGCCCACATAAGAATATACCGGCCCGCTCAAAACCCGCGCATCGAGCGCTACCATCTGGTCAATCAGGGAGCAGAGATATTTGACGCCATTGCGCTGGCTGGCGGTGCTGCCGCGCAGATCACGTCCGGGATTGATGGCGGCCGCAACGGATCCGCAGACCAGTTGGCGTCGGTCCAACTCGCGTTTTATAAATGCCGGATCAATATGCGCTGGATCCTCAACGAGCAGTTCCACGGCATCGAATCCCCATTGCTTGAACCGTTTGAACAGATGAATATCTTTGTTTGTGAACGGCGAGACGAACAAGACCGTGTTGATGCTGAATCTCATTTCAGCCGCGATCATGCTGGAAAACATCTGCCGTCTCAACTGGTTTTGATTGTGGGCAATCTTAAATTTTCATTGTGCGCATGAAGTTTGGCGATGGCGGGCGGTTTCACATCGTCGAACCTCGAAAATGATTTGGATTTCGCCGCATCGGTTTGCTGAAGATTTATATTGGGTAAGGCAACATATATTTGCCATGAATTGCGCAATCTGGTTGCGACGTTCAGAACGGACATGGCAATAATTCTGTTTGCGAAGAGTGGCCCGTCGGTGGCCGGCTGTTTTCCTCACGTGATCCCCGCTACCTTGAAAAGATTCTCATGGCGAACGGCTATCACTGGCTTTCGTGCCTTCGCCATCCGCCGCACGCCTTGAGCGGGCGGGAGCATTCGTCTCGTATTCACGCACGAGCTGTAGAAGCGAATAAAGATCCACCACTTTGATTTTTTCACCGGCCAGCCGGTGAAGTTCCTGTTCAACCTCCGCGTGCCAGGTTGGAGTTTTAAGGATGGATCGGAAAACAAAAAATTGATGCGATGAATCGCTGGTATGCTTGAGAATCGCACGGGCTGCTTCCGCCGGGCTGCCATCAATGTCGGCCGACATTTGCACGAATGGCATGTTCTCGTGAACGCCTTCATACTTGTTCTGATAGGCGACGATTCCATCTGGTGAAAAACGAGCGTAGGCATCCAATCCTGCCTCCATCAGTTTCGGCGCATATCCATCAATGATGAATCCGGTGAGGCTGATGTCCCACTGTTTGTATAGTTGGTCACAATGTTTTTCCCAGACGGCCAGGCCGGAGGGCAGGCCTGAGAAACGGCGGGGCGGCGTCAAATATCCAGGATTCAAATAGCCGGCACCCGAATCTCCCGCGACAAACCAGTCGTTCGTCGTGCGGTGTTCGCGTGCCCACGCCATGCCGAGCGGAAAGCGTTCGCACAGGTTGGGGTTGAACGCCCACGAAAGCGGCGTGGTGCCGCGTGCCGGGTCGCGCCACATGGCGGGCAACATCCGGTAAAGCCAGGCTGCCGAATCATAATCGCCTACATAAATCGCCACATAAGTGCGTTGCACGATCCGGCCGCCACCATCCAGCAGGCCTTGTGCGGCGAGCGTGGCGCGGGTTGGTTTGGGATTTTGCGGATAGCGGTCGGCCAAGGGATAGTGTTGGTAAAATGAGGCGTTTGCCATCGCGCCCAGCCCGAGCGCGTCGGCGTCCATGTAAGCGTTGAAGCACGACAGAATTTCCGCGTAATGCCATTCGGTTGGCACA
>Ga0310811_10010796_pt1 | contig 11816 bp, 9 predicted proteins | sample YCmetagenome_FD_207642 | JGI IMG/M metagenome (GOLD analysis project Ga0310811, IMG submission 207642) | Soil microbial communities from experimental microcosm in Duke University, North Carolina, United States - YC | ecosystem: Engineered > Artificial ecosystem > Soil microcosm > Unclassified ...
ATGCAACTGCTGAAGAACCCGAAGCAGTTCGACGTGATCCTGACCGGCAATATGTTTGGCGACATCCTCTCGGATGCGGCCTCGATGTTGACCGGCTCGATCGGCATGCTGCCGTCGGCTTCGCTCAACGAAAAGAACTTCGGCCTGTACGAGCCGATTCACGGTTCGGCACCGGACATCGCTGGCAAGAATCTGGCAAATCCGCTGGCCACGATCCTGTCGGCCGCGATGATGCTGCGCTACTCTTTCGCTATGGGCGCTGAGGCTGACCATATTGAGGCTGCGGTCAAGAAGGTGCTGGCCCAAGGTTATCGCACCGGCGACATCAACGAGGCCGGTGCCAAGCTGGTCGGCACCAAGGAAATGGGCGACGCCGTGCTGGCGGCGCTGTAATCAACGCATATAGAGAGAAGGCAATGAAGAAGGTCGGTTTGATTGGTTGGCGCGGCATGGTGGGTTCCGTGCTCATGCAACGCATGCGCGAAGAGAACGATTTCGCCCTGATCGAGCCGATTTTCTTCACGACCTCCAGCCCCGGCAAGCCCGGTCCCGATGTGGGGCGTGGCGTTGCGCCGCTGAAGGATGCGAACGACATCGCCGAACTTTCTGCGATGGACGTTCTCATCTCCTGCCAGGGCGGTGATTACACGACCGAGATTTTTCCCAAGTTGCGCGCTGCCGGCTGGGATGGCTACTGGATTGATGCGGCTTCGACGCTACGCATGGAAGATGATGCAGTCATCATCCTCGATCCGGTTAATCAGGGCGTGATCGATGCTGCCTTGAAGAAGGGCATCAAGAATTACATTGGCGGCAACTGCACGAACTCGATTCTGTTGATGGGCGTTGGTGGTCTGTTCAAGGCCGGTCTTGTTGAATGGGTCAGTTCCATGACCTATCAGGCAGCGTCGGGCGGTGGTGCGAATCACATGCGCGAACTGGTCAAGGGTATGGGTGTCGTGCATGCGGCCGTTGCCCATGAGCTGGCCGATCCGGCGTCGGCGATTCTCGAGATCGACCGCAAGGTGGCCAAGACGATTCGCGACGATGTGCCGCGTGAATACTTCCCGGCACCGCTGGCCGGCGGTTTGATTCCGTGGATCGACAAGCAGCTCGACAACGGTCAGTCCAAAGAGGAGTGGAAGGGCCAGGCCGAGGTCAACAAGATTCTCGGCAACGTGGCACCGATTCCCGTGGATGGCCTCAATGTTCGCATCGGTGCGATGCGCTGTCACAGTTTGGGTTTGACGCTGAAGCTCAAGAAGGACGTGTCGCTGGCCGAAATCGAATCCCTGATCAAGTCGGGCAACGACTGGGTCAAGTTCGTACCGAACGAACGCAGCCTCACTGAACGGGAACTCACGCCGGCATCCATTACCGGCACGCTGCAAATTGGCGTTGGCCGTGTGCGCAAGCTCAATATGGGGCCGGAATACGTTTCCGCCTTCGTAATCGGCGACCAGTTGTTGTGGGGGGCCGCCGAACCTTTACGCCGGATGCTGCGCATCTTGTTGGCATCCTGACCCTATTAAAACCCGCGCATCGTCGCGGGTTTTTACCAAAGTTGTTGCGAATTCTCCTCAAGTAAGGTTGGTTGAGGAATTTCATGCGGGGGTTGAACTTGCTCCGCTAAGGGCATGATGTTATTTTGAAAGTTGTCACTGTTCCCTTGTGGGAGGCGTTGTGCCCAAAAAAATTACAAAATTTCCCCTGAAGGCTTCGGTATTTGCCTTTGCGCTCGCGGGTATGTCGACGGCTTATGCCGCCGGTATTGGCAAACTCACCGTGCTGTCTGCGCTGGGGCAGCCTTTGCGCGCAGAAATTGAGCTTTCCGCGACTCCAGACGAACTGAACTCTGTCTCTGCAAAATTGGCGAGCCAGGATCAGTTCCGTACACAGGGTATGGATTACACCGCTGCGGTGGCTTCCCTGCATCTCAGCGTTGAGAAACGTGCAAATGGCCAGCCTTATGTGCGTTTGAGTAGCGACCGGCCGATCAATGAGCCATTCCTCGATATTCTGGTCGAATTGACATGGGCATCGGGCCGTCTGACGCGCGAATATACGTTCCTGCTTGACCCGGTCGATCAGCCGCAACCCGCCAATAGCAGCGTGACTTCGCCGAATGTGGCCCCGGTAACGCAATCTGCCGCACCTGCGGTGTCGAGTATTTCGAATACCCAAGCGAATACGAACACTCAGGCTCCGGCAAAGAGCACCAAACGCTCCAGTACAAGTCGCCCAGTTGCACCTGCGCAGCCTGCCGCAGCATCAACCCCCGCGTCGACGTCATCGGCCGCTGTGGCCGCACCGCTGAGTAACGGTGCAACGATTGAAGTGAAGCGCGGCGATACGCTCGGCAAGATTGCTGCCGGTGCGACACCTGATGGTGCCAGCCTTGACCAGATGTTGATCGCGCTCTACAACAGCAATCACGATGCGTTTATTGGCAGCAATCTCAACCGCCTCAAGACCGGCAAGATACTGAATGTGCCGGATCGCGATACGGTGCTTGCCGTTAATGCGGATGAGGCGAAGAAAACCGTTGCGTTGCATGCACAGAACTTCAATGCCTATCGCAAGCAATTGGCGGATGTTGCTGCTACAGGTGCACCGACTGATACGGCGCCGACACAATCTGCCAGCGGCAAGATTACGCCCAAGGTCGATGATAAAGCCCCAGCACCTGCGGCAGGGCAAGACAAGCTTGAGGTTTCCAAGAGCGAATCTGGCGCGTCTGGCAAGGCAGGCGGTAATGCCGCCAAGGCTGCCATCGAGGCCGATCGCACTGCGGCAGACAAGGCACTCAAGGATGCGGAAGCACGCGTTGCGGCATTGGAAAAAAATGTTGCCGATCTCAAGAAGCTGAACGATCTGCAAAGCCAGAGCCTGGCCGATGCACAGAAGAAAGCCGAGGCTGCCAAGTCAACGCCAGCGCCTGCTCCGGTTCCAACGCCTGCCCCTGCAGCAGCCAAACAGACTGATGCGGCAAAACCTGCGGATACGCCCAAGGCTGATACTGCCAAAAGCGCCACACAGATTTCCGATGCTGCCAAGGCTGCCGACAAACCGGCTGACACCAAGCCCGTTGCAGTAACGCCGCCTCCGCCGCCAAAGAAGAAGGTTGTATTGCCTCCGCCGGAGCCGGAACCAAGCTTCATGGACGAATACGGCTCCTTCCTCGGCCTTGGCGCTGCCTTGGTCGCGTTGATTGGTGGTTTCTTCGGGTACCGCGCATATCAACGCCGCAAGGCAGAGGAGTCACTTGATACGCCGACGATCAGTCAGTTGGACGATGTGACGTCGACCAGTTCGGTGTTCGGCAATACCGGTGGCCAAAGTGTAAATACGCAGGATGTATCGCTAGCCAGCGATTTCAGCAAGGCCAGCCTAACTGATGGTGAAGGCGCAACCGGTGTCGACCCGGTTGCCGAGGCCGAGGTCTACATGGCATATGGCCGTGACGCCCAGGCCGAAGAAATTCTGCTTGAAGCGCTCAAGGCCGAGCCGACCCGCCAGGCAGTACACCTCAAGTTGCTTGAGCTCTACGCTTCGCGCAAGAGCCCCAAGCCGTTTGAGAGCGTGGCGCGTGAACTTAAGCAGCAGACCGGCGGCAGTGGTCCGAATTGGGATCGTGCAATTATGCTGGGGCAAAGTATTGATCCAGAAAATCCGCTTTACGGTGGTCTGAATGTCGCTGCCGGAGATTTGGGCGGCACCGGTACGATCGTCATGCAACCCGGTGCGTTGGCAAAGCTGGCAGCTGAAGCAGAATCGAACCCACCTTCCGTCGAGACAGAACCTGCACCGGCTGCAGAAGCCGAACGTTTTGATCTTGATCTGGGAAGCGATGCGCCGATTGCATCGTCGGAGCCTGAGCATGCGGACGCTGTTGCGCCGCTGGATTTTGACCTGGATCTTGGTGCGGCAGAAACGTCACCGACTGCGACGCCGCCCTTGGCCGATATTGAGATACCGCCTGCCCACACCGAGGCGTCAGCTGCGGCACCGTTGGATATCGATTTCGATCTGGATCTACCGACAGCGCCACCTGACATGACGCCTGCTACCTCTGCAGCAGCACCCGCGATTGATCACGGCCTCGATTTTGATTTCAATCTTGATTTGCCGCATGCAGAAGAGGCGACGGCGGCCGAATCACATGCAATGGCTGCTTCTGCACCGAAGGCCGATTTTTCCGGCCTCGACCTTGATCTTGAAACGCCAAGCGTTACTGCTGCGCCGACAGTTATTGCGGATGAAGCGTTTTCTCCGGCCGAAATTGCTCCGGTCGACGAAATCGATAATCCGGAAGTCGCAACCAAACTCGAACTGGCTCAGGCCTACGAGGAAATGGGTGACAAGGAGGGCATGCGCGAGTTGCTGCAGGAAGTACTTGCCGAGGGAAATGCGGCGCAACAGGAGCTGGCGCGAAGCAAGCTGGCCTTGCATGGCTTCTGATAGTTGATCGATGCGCCACAAACAAAAACGCCCGCCGATTCGGCGGGCGTTTTTCATGGCGTCTATTTCTTTGATTCATGTATGCGCACTGTGCGGGAAATGTGCCGCGATGTGGTCTTCGTGGCGTTGCTCCGCCAGTTCGACCTGCTTTTGCCGTTCGGCATAAGAGGCTTTTTGTTCGTCGCTCGTCTTGTCGTGACAATGTGCGCAACTGATGCCCTTGCGATAGTAAGGTGATTGCCGATCTTCGGTATTGAGTGGAAAGCGGCAGGCGCGGCAAAGTTCGTAATCGCCCTGCACGAGGCCGTGGCCGACCGAAACACGTTCGTCAAAAACAAAGCATTCGCCGTCCCAAGTGCTTTGCTCGGGCGGGATTTCTTCCAGATATTTGAGAATTCCGCCCTGCAGGTGGTAAACCTCGTCGAAGCCTTGTTCCTTCATGTAGGCGGTGGATTTTTCGCAGCGAATACCACCGGTGCAGAACATGGCAACACGCGGCTTGCCTTTCAGTCGGCCTGCTTCGGTTTCGCGGCGCACCCAATCTGGCAGTTCGGTAAAGTTTTTGATCTCCGGATCGATGGCGCCTCGGAAAGTCCCAATCGCGACTTCATAATCGTTGCGCGTATCCACGACCACGACATCAGGCTGGTGAATCAAATTGTTCCAGTCCTGAGGTTTCACGTAGGTACCGACGATATGGCGCGGATCGATGCCGGGTACGCCCATCGTTACGATTTCCTTTTTCAAGCGCACCTTCATTCGATGAAACGGTAGTTCGTGTGCCCAAGACTCTTTATGTTCCAGTTCGGCAAGGCGCGGATCTTGACGCAAGCACGCCAAAACCTTGCGAATGCCCGATTCTTCGCCAGCAATCGTGCCGTTGATTCCTTCGGCAGCGAGCAGCAATGTACCTTTGATCCGATTCTCCTCGCAGACGGCGAGCAGTGGATCGCGCAGGTCGGCGTAGTCGGGGAGGGCAACGAATTTATAGAGGGCGGCGGTGAGAAACATGACGTGCTGCAAATGAGGCAAAGACAAGATTATCCCGCATCCGCGGGGCAGGCTGCGCGACGTGGTACAATTCGCCCCGCGTTGGTGCATTGCTTCAGTCTTGCCGGCGCGTCGCGTTGAGACTTTCTTTCCGCGCCTTTCCCTTTGGAACCTCACATCTAGACGAGCGTGCGCTCCCCTGACCGCAATGGTCATCTGCGCGCAGATGGGTTCCTGGAGTTTCACCATGCTATTTACCGAACTCGGCCTGCGTGCCGAGATTTTGCGTTCCTTGTCTGAACAGGGTTACGACACGCCTACACCTATTCAGCAACAAGCCATTCCCGAAGTACTGGCCGGCCACGATCTGATGGCGGCTGCTCAAACCGGCACAGGCAAGACCGCCGGCTTTACGTTGCCGATGCTGCAACGCCTGTCGACCAGCGAGTCGAGCTTGTCCATGGCGCGTTTCCGCACGCGTGCGTTGATCCTGACCCCGACCCGCGAACTTGCGGCACAGGTGTATGAAAGCGTGCGTACCTACGGCAAGCATTTGAACCTGCGCTCGGCAGCCATCTTCGGTGGCGTCAGCATGGTGCCGCAGACCAAGTTGTTGCGTGCAGGCGTTGAAATTGTTGTTGCCACACCGGGCCGCTTGCTCGACCACGTGACTCAGCGCAGCATTGATCTGTCCGGCATTGAAATCGTCGTCCTTGACGAAGCCGACCGTATGCTGGACATGGGTTTCCTGCCCGACATCAAGAAAATCATGAAGCTGCTGCCGGAAAAACGCCAGACGCTGATGTACTCGGCGACTTTCTCCGACGAAATCCGCCAGCTCGCCAAGCAGTTCCTGAACAACCCGCACCAGGTTGAAGTCGCGCGAGCCAATTCGGCTGCGGATACTGTTGCCCAAGCCGTTTACAACGTTGATCGCAACAAGAAGCGTGACCTGCTGGTCAAGCTGATCGAAGACAACCAATGGCATCAGGTACTGGTGTTCACGCGTACCAAGCATGGTGCCAATGCGCTGGCCGAAAAGCTTGATAAGGGCGGGATTCGCGCCGCTGCAATTCATGGCAACAAGAGCCAAGGTGCGCGCACCAAAGCATTGGCCGATTTCAAGAACCTCAAGCTGCACGTCTTGGTTGCAACCGATATCGCCGCGCGCGGTATTGATATCGATCAATTGCCGCACGTGGTGAACTACGAGTTACCGAATGTGCCGGAAGATTACGTGCATCGCATCGGTCGTACCGGTCGTGCGGGTGCCAGCGGTGAAGCAGTATCGCTGGTGTGCGTGGACGAACATAAATTGTTGCGCGACATCGAGCGTTTGCTGAAGCGCCAGCTTGAGAAGCGCGTCGTGCCGGGTTTCGAGCCTGATCCGAGTGCCAAGCCGCAGCCGATCGAAAATGGCCGTCGTTCGCAAGGGCAAGGCCGTTCGTTTGACGGCGGTCGTGATTCGCGTCCACGTCACAGCCATGGTGATGGTCGCAAGCCGCAGGGCGAGCCTCGTCGTGGTCATGGTCAAGGCGATGCCCATCGTGGTGGTGGCAAGCCGCAGCCGAGTAGTGCTGCACGGCGCGGCAGCTCATCGGGCCAGAGTGCTAATCGCAACGAAGGTCAGCGTGGCGGTGGTTTCCGTCAGCGCTAAGTGAAGTAAAAAGCCAGCGAAAGCTGGCTTTTTATTTTCAGGCACTCATTCCGGTAGTGGCCACCAGATGCATCTCTGCCAGCCTTCTGGCGAGCAGGCCATATAGTTTCCGCCATTCGCGTTTTCGTGCCAGTCACCGAGTACATGGCGGACGCATTTCTTGCCATCGATATCGTAATAGTGGCTGGCAAGGCGATGCGTGTGGCCGTGGATCATGGTTTGCACGCCGTGGCGACGGAAGGCATCGCTGACGGCATTCAGATTGACATCCATGATCGCCATCGACTTTTGCTGCTTCTGCTCTTCGCTGTTGCGGCGCGCAGCTTCAATCTGGGCCTTGCGAGCAGCGAGCGGCAGAGCAAGAAAGTTCTTTTGCCAATCCGGGTTGCGCACCATGCGGCGGAAGTCCTGATAGGCAACATCGTCGGTACAGAGCGTATCGCCGTGCAGCAGCAGCGTAGGCGTGCCGGCAATGTCGTGGACAATTTCGTCCGGCAACAGTTGGCTGCCCGTGGCCGCTTCGAATGCCGTGCCGAAGAGAAAATCGCGGTTGCCCGGCAGGACGTATTTCGGCAGATCGCAGGCCTTGATGGCGGTGCAAATTCGCGTGTTGAACGGATCGGCCAGATCGTCGTCGCCTGCCCAGTATTCGAACACGTCGCCGAGCAGGTAGAGCGCTTCATGGCCGGGGACAACATGCTGCAGGAAGTCGAGAAAAAGGCCGGTCAGAACCGGCCTTTCTTCGCATAGATGCAGATCGGATGCGAATAGTACGGTCATCTCTCTCAGACGATCTCGGCACGCTCGATGATGACATCCTGTGCCGGTACATCGCGGTGGAAACCGCTACGGCCGGTCGGCATACTCTTGATCTTTTCGACCACGTCCATGCCTTCAACAACCTTGCCGAACACGGCGTAGCCCCAGCCATCCTGGCCCGGGAAGTCGAGAAAGTCATTGTCACCAACGTTGATGAAGAACTGCGCTGAAGCGGAGTGAGGATCCGAGGTACGCGCCATGGCGAGCGTACCTTTGGTGTTCTTAAGACCGGCAGCGATGCCTTGCTTGGCTTCGTTTTCAATCGGTGCCCGCGTGGCCTTTTGCTCCATGCCTGGCAGGAAGCCGCCGCCCTGGATCATGAAGCCATCGATGACGCGGTGGAAGATGGTGCCGTCGTAGTGGCCTTCCTTAACGTATTCGATGAAATTCTGGGCGGTCTTGGGTGTGTTTTCGGTATCGACTTCGATGCCGATGACGCCGAAGTTGGTGTGCAGCTTGATCATGGTGGGCTCCTGGAAATTATTTTTTATCTGAATTGTCAGGCAGGATGGTTGCCGATTCGATGATGACCGGTGTCGCTGGAACATCGTCATAAGGGCCAACGCTGCGGGTGGAAACGCTGCGTATCTTCATTACGACATCCATGCCTTTGATGATCTTGCCGAATGCAGCGTAGCCGTAGCCATCCTGACCAGGATAGTCGAGGAAAGAGTTGTCCTTGACGTTGACGAAAAACTGGGCGGTGGCTGAGTTCGGATTGCTGGTGCGCGCCATCGCGATGGTACCGAAGCTGTTACGCAGACCGGCCATGCTGCCGATCTGGGCCTCGTTCTGAATCGGTGCGCGGGTGGTTTTTTCCTTCATGTCGGGCGTAAATCCGCCGCCTTGAATCATGAAGTTGGCGATGACGCGATGAAAGATGGTGCCGTTGTAGAAACCGTCCTTCACGTAGCGTAGAAAATTGTCGGCCGTCTTCGGCGTTTTGTCCGGATAAACCTCGACGATGAAGTTGCCTTGATTGGTCTTGAATTCGACTTGTGGATTAGCAGCCCAAGCCAGGCTGCCAACACATAGCGCCAGAACGGCGAAAACAAATTGCCTCATCAGGCGGCACCCTCGTAGATGATTTTCCACTGTCCGTTTTCCTTGAGCCAGTACTGGCGCTTCATCATTGAATTGTTCAGGTTGTTGCTCTTGTAGTCCTGCATGAAGGTGGCGACGACCATGTCGTCCTTGCCCGGGTAGCGGAATAATGTGAGCTTGTCGGTATCGACGCGAATCCACGATTTACTTGCGTTGACGGCAAGTTTTTGTGCGGTCCAAGTGGTGTAGTCGATGCCATCGGCATTGAAGGTTGTCGAGTAGTGACTGGCATAGCGCTGGCCATCGCGGCTTTCCCAGTCGCGACGCCAACTATCGATGGCACCGAGAATGTCCTTGCGTTCGCTTTTCCATTCATCCGGCGTCAGCCAGTCCACGCTGCTGGCAATAACGACTGGAGTCAGGCCGATTTGCAAGTGCGAGGCCACTGTATCGAGATCAGGATTGGCAAGCACGACACAGCCGTTGGAGGCCTTGGGCGGGCGCGAGTAAGTGTCAGATGGCACGCCATGCAGCCAGATACCGTGGCCGTTGCGGCCGTTACGGCGATCCCAGTCGTTCGGATAGTTGAGCGGCCAGGCACCGCCGCCATAGAAGTCACCGATCTTGTCGCGCGTCAAGTTGCCGACAATGCGATAAACGCCGAGCGGCGTCTTCTGATCACCTTCGCGGAACTTGTCTGCGCCGAGCTTGCCTTGCGAGATGTAGTAGTTGTTGATCAGTTTGGGCGTGCCATCGTCGTTCTGATAAAGGTAGAGACGCGAGAGCTGTGTGTCCACCACGATGGCGTATTTCTGTTCCGGCTGCAGTTGGAGCAGATATTCGGGAATCGAATTGGCCGGCGGCTGGCTGCGATAGGCACGCAGACGAGCAAGTGCTTCATCGCGCAGATCGGCAAGCTTGTCTTGCGGTGCATTGTTCACATTGCCGAATGTCGAGATAGGTTGCGCACGCGCCAGCAGCAGATCACCCTTGACCAGTTGGCCGAGACGGAAGGTCGGATATTTGTCCGTCAGTGCTTCGGCTTGTTCCAGCGCGAGATCAAGCTGGTTCTTCTCAATGCGTGCGAACACTTGCGTCAACTGTGCTTCCGGCGTATCGCCCGGAATCGGCGTGAGCTGCGTCTGTGCTTCACCGGCCTGCGCCGAGAATGTATGGGCAACCGCCTGCGACAGCTTGCTGCCAAAGGTGTCGCTACTGAAAAAATAGCCTGCGACGAGGATGCTGATACCCGCCGGGATGGCCAGACTGCGCATGCGCATTACGAATTGCCTTTCACGTTACCCACCCACGCGTTCCTGCAGAATCAGCCATTTGCCATCGCGCTTGACCAGCACGAGAGTCTTGGTAGCGGATGAGCTCAACGTGGCTGACTTGTAGTTTTGGCGGAATTTTACAGTGACCTGATCGGCGCTGTCAGCGGAAACCTTGATGTTGTCAACGCTGACGGCGATCTTGCCGGGTTTGCCGACGCGCTGGGCGCGTTCGGTTTCCCAGGCAGCACGGCTACCGCCGCCTGGCACCTTGAAGTCTTTGGCGTAACGGGCCAAATAAGCCTTCACGTCCTTCTTCGACCATGCGGCCGCCCATGCCTCGATGGCACGTGCGACCTCGGCATCAGGCTTGGCCTCAGGTTTGACTTCCGGTTTTGTCTCCGTCTTGGGCGGCTCAACCTTGGCAGGTTCGGTCTTGCTCGGCTCCACCTTGGTTGGTGCAGGTATGGCTTCGGCCGGCTTGGTTGTTGGCGCGGCGGCAATTACCGGCGGTGTAGTTGTAGGTGGCACAACCGGTACGGCAGGCGGCGTTGCCGGTTTGTGTTCGGGCGTGATACTGGGAGGCGTGGTTCTGCTTGTGGTACTGGTCAGTTCACGGATCAATGCCAATTTGGTTTGTGCGCTGCCGTTAGATGAGTCGAGCTGCAAGGCTTTGCCGTATGCCTGGCTGGCAAGGCGGGCATAGATGTCACCGAGGTTTTCCTGCGCCGTGGCATAGGCTGGATTGGTACGGATAGCTGCTTCCAGCGCCAGACGAGCCTTGTCGTATTGCTTTTGCTGCGCGTAGATCACGGCGAGGTTGTTGTAGGGCTCAGGTAGCGTCGGATAGTCTTCGATGAGTTTATTAAAGATTGCGATCGCATCATTGGTGCGGCCCATTTCGGTCAGCGCCGTTCCCTTGATGAAGCGTGCCTGCGCATCTTTTGGCTTGTCGGCAAGGTATTTGTCAACTTGCTCAAGCGCTTGTGCCTGTTGGCCTTGGCGCAGCAGACGGCTCGCATCTTGCAGCGTATCGGCGCAAGCGAAATTGAAAATACTGAAGTTCAGGCCGGCAATCAGGCCGAGGGGGGCTAGGGCGGTCAGGGCGCGACGCACGGTCATGTTATACTCGAATGCAGTTTCCGGACGGGGAAAATCCCGTGTAACGGTCTGTATTTAAAAGAAATTTGTGTTCGTGTTGTAGTGTTCGATGTTGTTTTTCAAAGGCTGTCGAATCGAACATGAACACCGCCCATGATTCTACCAATAAGCCGACCTCGGCAATCGTTGAAATGCATGCTCTTTTCAGGATTGACCGGGCTTTGACGCTGGCGACAGCCTGACGACATGCAGAAAATCCACAATTCTCTGACCCGCAGCAAGCAGGATTTCACACCCATTGAACCCGGGCATGTACGCATGTACGTCTGCGGCATGACGGTTTACGATTTTTGCCACCTTGGTCACGCTCGCGTCATGGTGGTGTTTGACATGGTGGCGCGCTGGCTGCGTGAGCGCGGCTACAAGGTCACGTACGTGCGCAATATCACAGACATCGACGACAAGATCATCAA
>Ga0310811_10010797_pt1 | contig 11816 bp, 11 predicted proteins | sample YCmetagenome_FD_207642 | JGI IMG/M metagenome (GOLD analysis project Ga0310811, IMG submission 207642) | Soil microbial communities from experimental microcosm in Duke University, North Carolina, United States - YC | ecosystem: Engineered > Artificial ecosystem > Soil microcosm > Unclassified ...
GGCCTGCGCTGCTGGGACAGTCCGAGAGCCCGCTCGACCTGATCGAGATCCTGATCGGGATTGGCGCGCCGCAAGCCGCGGTTGACCTGCTGCTGGCCCTGAAGCGGAGCTGCGATACCAGCGCCGATCTGTATTTCCAGCTCGGCTCCGCTTACGCCGTGCTGGGCGATGGCAAGCGGGCGGTCGCGTCGTTCCAGGCGGCGCTGGCACGCGATCCCGCCCATGCCGACGCCCATCTGCGGCTTGGCTATCTGTTGTCCGAACGCGGCGCGATCGGGGAGGGGTTTGAGCACTTCATGACCCGCGCCCGGATTGTTTCCGGGGACAATGCGCCCGGCAAGCCCGGTGCGCCGTTGCACAAGGTGCGGCACGACCAGGAGCAGCGGGAATATCTGTCTTCGCTGGGCGTGCCACCCACGGAGAGCTTTCATGTAGGCGATGGCGCGCGTATCGCTGGCCCGGTGATCAACCCGGCCCATACCGAAGAAGCCATCATCGCGCGGTGGCGGCAGGCCTCACCCCAGTTCGTCATCCTGGACGATTTCCTCACCCAGGAGGCGCTGGAGAAGCTGCGGGGTTATTGCCTGGAATCCACGGTGTGGCATCGCATCTATGAGGCCGGCTATATCGGCGCGATCCCGGCGGACGGCTTTGCCTGTCCGTTCTTGGCGCAACTGGCCGAGGAGATCGCGTCGCGCTGGCCGCGCATCGTCGGCCCGCACGCCTTCAAATATCTGGGCGCGTTCAAATATGACAGCGAGCTGTCGCGCGGCACCAACACCCATGCGGACCTGGCGGCGGTCAATCTCAATTTCTACATCACCCCGGACGAGGCGAACCTGGATCTGGAGAGCGGCGGCATGGCGGTGTGGAACGCCACCATCGATACCGAGCCCCTGATGCGCCAGCTCAATGGCAGCGAACAGGCGATGCAGGCCTATCTTGCCGCGCGCAAGGCGGTGGTGACCAAGATTCCGCACCGGGCCAACCGGGCGGTGATTTTCAAGTCCAGCCTGATCCACAAGACCGACGATTGCGAATTCAAGACGGGCTATGCCAACAAGCGCATCAATGTCTCCCTGTTGTTCGGGGACTATGGCGCCTCAACACGGGTTTGAGATCGAGGGACTATGAGCAACGGGTATCGACATCTTGCCGTGGCGGGGCTGCTGTCCTGCCTGATCGCCGCTGGCTCTGCCCCGGCCGTGGGCGCCCCCGGCGATCTGGAGGCGCTGACCAAGGCGTCAGACCTGGACCCTGATCCGGCCGATGCCAAAGCCGTGGCCGCGGTCTGCACGGCCTGCCATTCCTCGGCGCAATTTCTGACCGCGGCGCGGCCGTATCTGCGCTGGGAGCAGACGATGCAGGACATGCTGGACCGGGGCGCGGTGGCGACCGACGACCAGCTCGACCACATCCTGTCCTATCTGGTCAAGAACATCACTATCGTGAACATCAACAGCTCGCCGCCCGATCAGCTCGGCATGACCCTGCAGATTCCCAGCACCGTCGCCGATGAGATTGTCGCCAAACGCACCGCGCATCCCTTTGCCAATGTCGATGAGTTGAAAGCCGTGAAAGGCATCAACGTGGACGTGCTGCAGAAGCTCAAGGCGAAAAAGCTGGTCGAGTTCTAGCCTGGAATGGGCGCCATAGCCGGTTTTTGTGCCTTCCCGTACGATCCGGCTATGGTTAAGCAAGACTGACGAAGCCAGCCAGGAGCCCGCGTTTCTCGTTCCTTAAATGTTGGGCGGCTAACCTCGCGTTGCATTCGCGTCTGGTCCTCCATCATGTCCGCCCGCATATTTCGCTCGTTGACCGGATTGAAGGGGGCATCCACCAGCCGGGTGCTCAACCTGCAAGCCATCAGCGCCCAATGGGCCGATAACCCGGCCACCCCCGGCGCACAACTGTTTTCCTCGCCCGCGCTGAACAGCTCCATGATCATCAAGCATCGGATCCGCCCGACGGAGGTAGATCTGATGCCGCGTGGGCGAAGCGTCTGCACCAAGATCATCGTTCCGTTCGACAGGAATGATCTGCGCGCCGGGGGCCGGTCGCTGCTGATCGGGCAGCACTATTATGAGGAAGCGCTGCGCGATGCCGGCCAGTATTACGGCAAGTACGATATCGATCGCGACATGCGCGTCCTGAAATTGCTGGACGACATTCCGTCCCTGGACCCGTTCCTGCTCAGGGAAAAGCTGCGCTCCCACGGGATCACGCCCGATCCCCGCTACTTCGCCATATCGCAAAACGACCAGAAGCGGATGTTCGATTACACGGCCGGCGAGCTGGATCGGCTGACCGACCTTGCCGGCGGCAGTGAAAATGCCACCAGCCGCATGGTGGCGGCATTGCTGTCGAATGAAGTGGACGAGAAACTGGAGCCTCTGCGGCTGACCTTGAGCCTTGGCCAAAGCGAGTTCAAGGAAGGCGTGTTCAGCTGGCGCGGCTTCATCTATTACAAATGGTGCCTGTCGGAAGTGTGGCCGCACCTTCTGGGCTGCTTGGCGCATCTGAAATCGCTTCAGCCCGTGGGGCCTGTCGATACGGAACAGAAAGCCTATTTGAAAAGCGTGCGGCAGAAAATATTGCGGGGCGCGAAGGAGAATAACGCCGCCGTGCGGCAGCTCCTGCAAATCTATGACGATGCCTATACCAGCCTGCTTTCCGGCCGGGACCCGCAGCAATTCCGGCAATTCCTTCTGAATGCGCCCGGCCTGTTCCTGGAGATCGGCGAAAAGATGGGCGTGCTTTCCCATATCGCCAGCTTTTGGCGTTTCCGCTTTCCGGACCCGGCCAGAGCCGCCGTGGATGCCGAAGAACTGGTCACCATTTTCCACGACTTCTCAAAAGGGCTGCCGACCACGGTCCTGGAGCTGCTCTGAAATTGCTCAAGGCGGAACGGTAAGCCCAATGGCCTCCGTTTTGCCATCCGCACCCAGGAGAATCCGCCACTGGGTGGCGTGGTTGTCGAATACCACGTCATAGATATCCGCACCGCCCGGTCCGACGCCCGTGAAGGTGACGGACTTCAATGCGCCGAAGCCATTCACCATCCCGTGAAGGTCGGATAGCTGCAGTTTGGTGATAAAGGCCATGTTCGGGCTCATCCGGTCATAGTCGGGCTTGCCGGCGCGCACTTCGTCAATGGTTCGCCGCAGCGCGGCTTCGGTCGCGGGGTCCTGGGTCTTGTCCTTCACTTTCGCGGCCAGCGCGTCAGCGATCTGTTTGGCCTCGGCGGCGCTGATGCGGGGGACAGAGGTGTCCGTATCATTCGCATGCCGGATAAAGGCGATCGGGGTGCCGTCGGCGCCGACCTGAAAACTGAGCTGGGCAGGGCTGGCGGTGAAAAACCAGTCGCGGTCGCTGGCCGGATAAAGGTCGCCCAGGTCCTGCGCCCCCTGCTTGACGGTCAGATGATCGCCGCTTCTGGTGACGTTCACCACGGCGAAGCGGCCCTGGCGATAAGAGCCGGCATAGGCGTCCAGCAGTTGCGGCGGCACCTGCGCGACCTCGTTCTCCTTGGGTGCAAAATCCGGCCAGTGATACTTCCGCGCGATGGTGCGCATCAGCTCGTCCCCCAGCCGGCCGCCATTCAGGCTATTGGTCATGATCACGGCGCCGTCGCCATGGTCATAAGCGGCGATATAGCTGATGAAGCCTTCGTCCGCGCCGCCATGATCGAAATAGGGATGATCGGGCTTGCCACCCACATGCGGCCCCAGGCCGTATTGGCCCATGCCGACATCCTTGACCATTTCGGCGGCCGTGGCTTTGGAGAGGATGCGCGACTGGCCGGCCAGGGCCTTCTGCACCCCGATCGCATAGCGCGCCAGGTCCGATGGCGTGGTCCAGAGGCCCGCCGGGGCCATTTCGGGATAGGTGTGCGCGCCGCCCACGACCGCCACGCCATTCTGGTCGTAGGGCGTTGCCGCGTCCGGCTGGCGGGCGGCGGGAAGCGGCTGCTCATAGGTGCTGTGGGTCATGCCCAGGGGCCCTAGCACCGTGGCCTCCATGAAGGCGGGGAAGGATTGGCCGGTCACATCCAGCAGCATCTGCTGGGTGATGACATAGCCGCCGCCGGAATAGCGCCACAAGGTGCCGGGGGCTGTGTCCACCCGGATGGCGGGCGTGTTCGCCGGCTTCTCGCCATTCAGCACCTGCACGAGGGTCGGCACGGCCGTGCCGCTGGCATAGCCGGGAAAACCGTGCACGGTGACACCCGCGGTGTGCGACAACAGCCTGCGCAGGGTCACCTTCTTCTGCGCGGTGAATTCGTTCTCCGGGACTTTCCAGCTCTTGAGATAGGTGTTGATGTCGGCGTCCAGATTCAGCCGCCCGGCCTGAACCAGATGCATCACCGCCATCGCGGTCACCGGCTTGCTGATCGAGCCGGCCTGAAAGACCGTGTTTTCCGTGACCGGCGCGCCGCCCAATTTGGTGACGCCGAAGCCGCGCGCCCACAGAATCTTGCCGTCATGGATGACCGCGACACTGACGCCGGGCACATGCAGCGCCGCCATGCGCGCGGCCAGGGTGACATGCGCGCCGTCCTCCCCCTTGGCCACCACGGCCGGGGCGATGTTGTTGGCGATATCCTGGATCTGCGCCTCGACACTCGCGTCCGGCTGGGCCATCCCCGGCGTGCTGGCGGCGGCCCAGAGCAGCACGCCAATCCACAGCAGTGATTTGCGCATGATGACCTCCCGTGACTATTCCGGCCTCAGCCTCAGGACCAGCGGGTCGGGATTGCGACGGAAGCCCGCCCGCTCATAGAAAGGATAGGCGCGCTCGCTGGGCCAGACCAGCAAAAGCTCCAGATTCTCTTGCCGCGCCCAATGCGTGATGGCCTCCAGCAGCTGCTGCCCGACGCCCATGTTACGCGCCTCGGGCAGGACATAGGAATTGGAAATATAGCCCCAGCGGCCGCGAAGATTCTCCGGGCTGGGCAGCTTGCGAACGATCGCGACCGACATGACAGCCAGGACATGTTCGCCCTTGGTTGCAATCCAGTGGGCGATGTCATCGGAGCGCCATTCCTCGGTGCAGATGCGGATGAAATCAGCAACGAAGCGTTCATACGCCTTTGGGTCTGACACCGGCTGGTCGTCGACCCTCAGCCGCCAGCGCAGATCGGCGATCTGGGGCAGATCTGCCGGGGTTGCAATGCGATTTTCGCGATTCATCACCGCCGCACCGCCACGCCCATCACCTCGAAATGCGCCTGGCCCAGCAGGTTCGCCGCGCCCAGGAAAGCGCGGGCGGGAAGCTCGCGCTTGAAGAAGGTGCGGTAGACCTCGTTGAAGGCGGCATAGTCCTTCAGGTCGGCGGCGAAGATCTGCACCCAGACCAGATCGTCCATGGTCAGGCCCGCATGTTCGATCTGACCTTTGATCTTGGAGAGGACGATCAGGGCCGCCGCCTTGGGGTCGGGCGAGATGGCGCCGGTCATGGGATCGGAATCCGTCATCCCCGACACATAGAGCGTGTTGCCCGCCATGACCGCGCCGCTGAAGGCCGGTCCGCCGCCGACGATGGCGCCGCTGGCAAGGACCCCCTCGACGGGATAGTGCGTGACGGTTTCGGCGCTGGCGGTCGAAAGGGAAAGAATCAGAAAGGCGACCAAGACGGCTGCAGTCCTGGATGGCATGGGCGATCCCTTCAAATTGGCGTTCTGAACAATCCGCGAGAGGATATCATGCCACGGCCGATGGATGGCAGGCGGTGCTGTTGCTTTTGTCCCCTCCGCTTGTGCACTGTCAGGGCCAAGACAGAGAGGCTGGAGGAACAGCTCATGAGGTTTTGGCATCTTGCCGCGGCGGCGGTGATCGCCGCCAGCCTGACCGGGTTTGCGTTTGCCAGGGAGGTGCCGGAGAGCGGCCCGGCGGCTGATGGCTCGCCCGCATGGTTCATCGATCACGCCGCCGACATCCATGTGCACAACTACGCCACCCAGTGCGTGGAGGACGCAGGCAGGTTCTGCTCCGGAAAGACAGATCAGGCGTTGCGCACCTGTCTTTCGTCCAACAAATCCAAGGTGAGCCAGACCTGCCAGACCGCGCTCGCCATGCCGTGGCAGGAGGGCGGCTTCGATACCTCGAAGACGCCGGCGTGCGTGCATTCCGTCATTTGCGCCGCCAGGACGGCCAACAATCCCGACGGCGTGGATGGCGGCACGGGTGTGGTGAACCGGGTGGAGTGGAAATCCAGCCCGGCGAACATGGGCTATCACGCGATCTATCCGTATGAGCTGCCGCCCGGCGGCGGCGGCGCGACCGCGGTGGGCATGGATTCCAAGGGCAATCTCTGGGTCTTCCAGCGCGTGCCGCCGGGTATGCCCGAACTGTTCAAGTTCGGCCCCGACAAGAAGCTGCTGCTGGCGCTGGGCGATGCCGAGCTGGGCGCCCATCAGGACAAGGCGCATGGCCTGCGCATCGACGCCGATGACAATGTATGGATCGCCGACGAGAGCGGGGCCACGGTCAAGAAGATCAGTCCCGAGGGAAAGCTGCTGCTCACCTTAGGGCAGCATGGCCATCCCGGGGACTGGAACGAGGCCAAGGCGCAGCGCTATCTCTGGCAGCCCCTGGCCATCGCCTTTGCGCGCGACGGCTCGGCCTTCATCGCCGAAGGCCATGCCAATGAGAGCCCCAACGATGTCGGCGCCGCCGATCCGACCAACCGTTCGGGCGCGGCGCGCATCATCCATGTCACCAAGGACGGCAAGTTCATCGCCCAATGGTATGGCGACATCAACGGGCAGGGGAAATTCTTCCAGGCCCATGACGTGGCGGTGGATCCGCAGAATGGCGATGTCTGGATCGGCGACCGCGAGCAGTACCGGCTGGTGGTCTATACGGCCGAGGGCAAGTACGTGAAAACCGTGCAGACGCGCAATCTTACCTGCAATGTCGCCTTCGATCCTGAAGGCCGTTTGTGGATCGGGACGGGGCAGGACGGTCAGCTGCTGCAGCTGGACCGCAATGGCAAGGTGCTGGGCGCGGTCGGCAACGGCCGGGGCTGGGGCTATGGCCAGGTCAGCGAGACCGGCTACATCACCTGGGACAAGGACGGCAACATGCTCACCGGCGCAACGGGGCAGGACCGCGTCACGGTCTGGCTTAAGCCGAAGCGGTGAGCGGCCAGGCCGCCCACCGGCTTCGAAGATCACAGATTGATGATATAGCCCACGTCGATGCTGCTGCTGTTCAGGCTGCCCGAGCAGCTGACGCCGGTGCCGCAATTGATGCCGATGTCCTCATGCAGCCAGCGATAGCCGATGGTGAAGCGCGAGCCCTCGCTCGCCGGAATCGAAACGCCCGCCATCAGGTTATAGGCGAAGCGCCAATTGTCATCATGCACGGTCTGGAAGGTGGTGGTGCCGATGCTGTTGACGCCCAGTTCGTTCCAGGCATAGCCGAGGCCGGCGCCGATATAGGGCTTGACCGGAAAATCCACCGGCGCGGTCCAGTAGACATTGGCCATCGGCGCGAACATCTGGCCATAGCCGCCCAGCTTGGCCGAAACGCCATTCACATTGCCATCGCCCAGGGGCATGTAGCGGTACATCAGCTCCAGCTCGGCATCGAAGCCTTCCGGCAGATCCAAGCCCCAGAACACGGACGCGCCGCCGCCGACATTCAGATCGGTTTTCAGATTGACCGGCGGCGTGGTGTTCGCATTGGCCTTGATCGCGCCATCGAAGGCGAGGGAGCCGCGCAGGCCCGCATAGGTGGTTATCTCCTGCGCCGAGGCGGCCGTTGCCGAGCCGAGCAAGACAAGAGCAAGTACAGTTGAAAGACGCATGAAGTCCCCTCCAAGTTGATGGCGGGAACCTCATGTCCTCACGGTTAACCAGTAGTTAATATTCCGGGAACTTACCTGGCGCAACATATTGATTTCATTGGAAACAATGTCGCCACCGGCAGCAGGCACTGTCATGGGCTGATTTGCTCATAGGAGGACTGTCGAGCCCTTCGTCATCCCTTTGGACAGGCTCGCGCATCATTTTTCATCCTATGCGAGGCCGCGTTAGGCTGGTTGATAGGGACTAAGCGCGCGCAGGCTGACAAGGTGTCGATAACCGTTGCCATCTACATCGCAATTGCCGCGCTGCTGCTGGGCGGTGTGTGGCTAATTCTGCATAGCCAAAATCCCACGGATTACGGGAAGGTCCGCAAGCAGAAGAAAATCCCTGGGCGCATGGAAGAACTGATTGAAGCGCGTCAGCGATTGGAACGGCAAATAGAAATCTTGGACTGTCCTGCGGGCGGACCGAGTTTTCGGAATGCCCCTCCGAATACTGACGCAGAGATCAAGGAGCTAAAAAGGGTGTTGCGCGAGGTCACGCAAGAAATCGACGACTTGTCCAGGCCGCTAAGTCACGGGTCATCGGCGCAACGATAGCCCTTGCGCGCCAGATACTCCCACAAGACGGTGGCCGCCGAGACGGGATAGCTCTCATCCTTTGCATCGAGCCTTTTGAAGCTGATGCTGATCTGGTGAACCAGATCATCCCGCTCCCGTTTGGTCGCAAAAAGGCGGTTCGTACGGCCGGCCTTATCTGGCGCCGGACTTAGCAGCACGTCGAACACCATCACCGACATCGGGAGTAGGCTCTTGTCCAGATCCTCCATGTCGGTGCGGAGCTTCGGCATGCCGGCGGCGATTTTCTCCAAGCCAGGTTTGGAGCCTTGCAACATGGCCTGGCACAGATTGCCAAGCGACTTAAGCATTTCGCCCTTGGTGGCGTAGTAACTGACCAGAAGGCCCGGCGTCTGTTTGGCGTCTCCACCGAACGTGTAGGAGGCTGCCAGATTTGCGGCGGTGGCCAGCGCGTGCATTTGAATCTTGGCGGCATGGACGCAGGAGGAGAACCGCTCCTCCGGTTTCTTCGCGGTCTTCAGCTCCTGTTCCGCGCCGGCGCGGATGCTTTCCATCTCGCTGAGCGCCCGGATGTATTCGGAAACGAACTGCACCTCCCGATGCGGGCTATCCGCCGCGTCGGCGGCAGCGGCCTGGGGCGCGACCGCCAGCAGAATTGCCGAGATGGCTGCGACGCGCGGTCCGAGGGCCCTTGCCATTTAGCGCGGCGGTAGCTGTTGCTTGAAGTGCGCCAGCATCTCGAGGCGTTGCTGGGCTTGCGCGCGAGCAGCGGGAACGGGCTCGACCTGGAGAGCCTTTTGATACCATCCTATCGCTTCCTCCAGGATCGCGCGGTCAGCGTCTTCAGGCTTGGCGGCTTGCGTGAGCCGCACAAATGCCCAGTCTCCCAGAACTTTTGCGGCTCGTGGCTCTCCACCCTTATCCGCTGTTTGAAACCAGCGGGCCGCGGTGGGGTGATCTCTGGGAACGCCATCACCATCCCAGTACATGATGCCGATCTCCATTTTCAGCAGCTTTCTGACAAGGCGCCAGCCATTGCGCGCCTTGTCCTTGTTGCGGCGTGCATGCGGCAGCATCCTGGGCGCGGGCGCCAACGCTGGAGGCCAGCAGGAGAAGGGCTGCGAGAGTTTGGCGAGTGTCCATGATCGCCCCCTTTGAGCGGCACCATGCGCCTAACAGCGGCGGTTGAAAAGGAGACCCGCGCTGACAAATCCTCAGAGTGCAGGCGGCGCCATTCGCTGCTGCCGGGAGCCGCTCCTACCGCACGCGGGTGTAGGTCGTTTGCCTGTCGCTATTGGGATTACCCGGCTTGGGCCCGGCAACCAAGCTGTTGCCATCGAATTTCAGGATGATTGCCTCTTCCGTGAGCGTCATGCCCTTCACCATCTTCGCCACGCTGTTGTGATTGATGATCGTGTTGCCCTTTACCTCGTAGGTGCCGGCGGACGCCGCATAGGGAGCCCACTCCTCATAGCGCGCGAGCTTTTCCGCGTCCGTCAATTTTTGAGGGTCCTTCGGCTCGGGCGATGCTTTGCGGGGTTCACTGCTGTTGACCCTCAAGGCGCTGTAATAGCCTCGCGTAAAAATCAGCAGGCCTGGTTGGGGATTGGAATTGACAACCCCTGCTGTGACAACCTTGCTGACCTTCCAGACGCCCTCAAGGGACTTTGCCGTCAGAGCTTCCTGCGCCAACGCAGTTCGCAGCGGAAGGGCGAGTGTTGCCCAAAAAACCATAGCCAGAGAATGTGAGAGATCAAACTTCATGAGCGCTTTCCCCTTCAACTAAGACTGAACGATCTTCGCGTGACGCATGACCTCGTGCCAGGCGGGCATGCTGGTGGCGCCGGCCTTTACCGAGGCTTCAGCTTCCTTTTCGGCGGCGCGCACGGCGCGCAGGCGCTCCAGCAGGGCTTCGACCTCTCGCCGCGGGATCACCACCACACCGTCCTCATCGCCCACAACGATGTCGCCCGATGAAATAGGCACCCCGCCCAGCACGATAGGCGCGCCGACCTGGCCGGCGCCGGTGCTGGCCGGCGAGTTGGGCGAGATGCCGACAGCGAACACCGGCAGCCCCGCCGCCACGATGCCGGCGCGGTCGCGCGCCAGCCCGTCGGTGACGAAGGCCGCGACACCCTTGTTGCGCAGGATGCCGGACGCCAGGTCGCCGATCACCGCCGTGCCGGTAAAGCCGTCATTGGCGCAACAGATGACGTCGCCGGCTTCGGCCTCCATCGCCGCGCCGACCATGCCGTGAATGTCGGCGGGATAGGAATGGGCAGTCAGGGCAGGGCCTACAAAGCGCGCATTGGCGGGATCGAGCGGCTTGATCCGCCAGTCCAGCGCTCCGCGCCCGTTCATGGCGTCCACCAAATGCGAGGTGCTGGCGCCGCGAAGGGCTTCAATCAGGGTGCGCCCGGGCCGGCGATGGCCGCGATGAATGGTGAGCACCGGCTGGTTCTCGATCATGGCGTGTTCCCTTGTAAGTCGAGCAAAGCCCTTGCGGCGCCCCGCTCAGAGCACCGTAAAGTCCCTGGCAACGATGATTTCACCTTTGAAAGACTTTGCCACCGGCGTTCGCCAGGTTTCGTCGCTGATGCTGTCGAGGGCCGGGCTCAGATGCGACAGAACCAGCGTCTTGACGCCGGCTTCCGCGGCGATGCGGCCGACATCCTCAAGCGGCGTGTGGTCGGCTTTCATATGCGCCATGAAAATATCGAAGTTCACCTGGCTCCCGCCCGCGATCAGGGCCCGGGCATAGCCTTCGACGGCCGGCGTGTACATGGCCTCATGGACCAGGACGTCTACGCCCTTGGCCATCCGGGCCACCTCTTCACGTGGCGCGGTATCGCCTGAAAATGCGATCGAGCGGTCGTGGAAATCGAAGCGATAGCCGAGCGCCGGCTTTACCGGCGGATGTTCGACAAGGATCGCGGAGACCCTGACATTCTCATCCTGCATGACCGGCCCGGCACCCGACACCTCGCTGACCTCGATCATGCCGAGCGGCTTGATTTTGTAGTCCTCGGCCCAGAAATCGATCGTCGTCTTGTAGGCGCGAAGAAAATCCTGGGTCATCGCCTGGAGCGGCGGCGGACCAAAGGCGCGCACCGATAGCTGCATGCCCTGGATCCAGCCGATGACGAGAAGCGGGCCATACTCGATGTTGTGGTCGGCGTGATGGTGGGTGATGAAAATCGAGCGCAACGCGGAAAACGGAATGCCGGTCTGGGCGAAACTGTCGGTGACGCCGAGCCCGCAATCGAGCACATAGGCCGCGCCGTTGCTCAGCATGACATGAGAGGTCATCTTCCGCGTCCGCCCCGCTACCGGCCCGGCGCCGGTGCCCAGGATCGCGAGTTTGGTGCCCTTGGCATCTTTCAGGGCTGCCTTCGCCTTGTCTGTTGCGGACTGGGCCGGCTGGG
>Ga0310811_10010798_pt1 | contig 11816 bp, 6 predicted proteins | sample YCmetagenome_FD_207642 | JGI IMG/M metagenome (GOLD analysis project Ga0310811, IMG submission 207642) | Soil microbial communities from experimental microcosm in Duke University, North Carolina, United States - YC | ecosystem: Engineered > Artificial ecosystem > Soil microcosm > Unclassified ...
TTTCTTCGGCCGCGAGTTCTGGCGCTTCGTGCTTGTCCAGCAGGCGGTTGCCAGGCTGGCGCAAACGGCGATCGAGTTCCCGCCGATGCAGGCGCCCGCGAGCTTCAATCTCGAAGCGATCAAACGACAGATTGATGAACGGATCAAAGAGCACGAGGGGCAGTAGTCGTCCGGTGCTTTAGCGTGCGGGCGTTCCTTGGCGAACGCCCGCAACATGAAGCGAGGTAATAGTCACAGCGCGTTGCGCTCGGGCAACACTCTTTGGAAAAAATGACGGCCTGAAGGTTTCGCCCTTAGCAAGCCTGAATAGTAATCCGAAAATCAGCAGAGTCGCATGCTTGGCTGTGCGATCTGGCTCAGGTGGAACCTGTGAAGGCTGCGATCATGAATCCGCAGCGATTTGCCGTCGTCGTTACCGTACTCACGGTCTTTATCGCGGGTTGCGCAGTGGTCTGGCTTGCCGGCTTCGGTTCGGCCGATGTCGATCATATCGACCCAGTGCGCGTGGATCACCACGCGACATCGCTTGCCGCCGATGCCGAGCCGACGGACGCATCGCAGGCAACCGCAATCAGCAAAGGCGCTGGCGCAGGCACAGTCGAGGCAGCGCAAGCCGCGACGGTCACGACTACCGACATGATGGCGGCGCAGACTCAGCCGCAATCGATCGCCGAGGCCACGCCGGCCGTTACATCTCAAACGCCGCCGCCGGAAACACCGCCCGTCCAAATGGCGACGGTAAACCCGGGGGATCAGCTGCCTGATGGCGCGAGAAAGGATGCCGGCTCCATCGAAATTCCCGGCGAGTGTGGGGACGAAGCGGACCTCTGCATCGACCAATATCTGTGGGCGCTCTACCAGCGGACGCCCAAGGAGGACACCCTCAAGGTCAGCGAGCAGAGGAAAGTGGTCGTCAAGAAGAAGCACAAGAAGGTGACTGTCGTCAGGAGCTTTACCAGGCTGGTCGACGAGGATTTCGCCTGGAAGGATCCAAAGGCGGCGGAAAAAGCCGGCATGCCGATGATGGCCTATGTAATTGGAGGCATGGATCGAAGCTTCAAGTTGAAGCTCTTTCACTTGCTCCGCGCCGCCGACGAGGCCGGGCTGTCTCCCGGCATAACCAGCGCGTTCCGCGACGATTATCGTCAATCGCTTGCGAGCGGCCTGAAAGCGGCGACCAGCAGGTCATACCATGGCGGCAGCTTTCGCGGCGGCTACGGCCACGGACTTGCGGCCGATGTCGTGAGCGTCAGGGGCGAAACGAGGGACGAGCGATATCATTCCAGTGAAACCTTGTGGAAATGGATTGATGCGCACGGGGGAGACTTTGGAATCGGGCGACCGTATCTTGATAGGGATCCGGCACATGTCGCGCCGATCGACGGCGTCGAATATGCGTCGCACCACGGTGGGACGGAAACTCGGCACGCCGGATCCGAGAAGCGCAGCGGGTTAGCCGTGAGGGATCATCACGATCATCACAACGTCGCCAAGCGCTCAAAAACCGCGAGATCATCGAGGCAAAGAACGATCTGAGCAGAATGCGCAACGATGCCACGATCGTTCAGAAATACGGAGGCGCCTGTCTCGCAACGCCCGAAAGAATCCGTGCGGTCGCGAGCAGCCTCACCAATTTGTACAGGCGCGGCCATCGGATTGTGGTGATCGTTTCAGCGATGGGGCAGACCACCGACGAACTTATTCGGATGGCCTATCAAGTGAGCAGACAGCCCAATCGCCGTGAACTGGATATGCTCTTGACCACCGGTGAGCGCATCAGCATGTCCCTCCTAAGCATGGCGCTGTCCGATTACGGCGTGCCGGCGATCAGCTTTACCGGCAGCCAAGCCGGCGTGATGACCGACGAATCCCACTTCTCCGCGCGCATTTTGGATGTGCGGCCCATACGCGTGCGCGAAGAACTCGATCGGGGTCGCGTTGTGGTTCTGGCGGGCTTTCAGGGTGTGAACCCGGTGACAAAGGAAATCACGACGCTCGGCCGGGGCGGCAGCGACACCACTGCGGTAGCCATGGCCGCGACGCTGCAAGCCGAGTGCTGTGAGATGATCAAGGAAGTCGACGGAGTTTGCACCGCCGATCCGCGCATCGTGGTAGATTCAAAACCCCTGCGACAACTCGATTTCGCATCGTTATCCGAAATGTGTTTCTGGGGCGCGAAGGTCTTGCATTTCCGCAGCGTGGAGCTGGCACAAACCCAAAATGTGCCCCTGGTCTTGAAGCAATGGGGCAGCTCCGAACAGAGCACGCACGTGGTGAAAGAGGTTGGGGGGATGGAAAGCGGAAAGGTTCTGGCCGTCAATTCGTTGGCTCGCGTTGAGCATGTCGAGATCGATTCGTCGGACCTCAATCAAGGCTTTGAGAAGTTCGCGCAGCATCTCAAACAAAACGGCCTATCCTGGCCGCAACTCATCGCCTCGGCCTTCAGCGCCGGAAAAACGCGGATGATGATGACCTGCGATCCGGAATCGCTCGATACTTTGCTGGGTACGCTCAAAGGCAGCAAAGAGTTGCGCAAACATCGTGATACCCTGAGTTCGGTGAGCCTCACTTGCTTCGGCGGCGTTTCTACCGACTTGCCATTCAAGGCGATTCAAATTCTGCAACAGCACGCAATTGTCGTCGACAAATACGTTCTGTCGCCCCATTCGGTAAATCTATTCATTCCCGTGGAGAGCCGGGAGGCCGCCGTCAAGGCGCTGCACGCGCTCGTCTAGCTCGGTGGACACCCCGAAGCGTCGGCAACAGCGGCCCGCCCGAGTGCTATTGAAACGAGCGGACCCGTTCCGATGCGGTTAAATAATTTGGCGCGTAGCCGAGAACGCCAAAAGCGCTAGGGTTGCGGCGAGCGGCGTCACCACGGTCTTGCCCGATCGGACATCGCCCTGCGGCAATCGCAGCATCCGGAACCGGCTGAATAGTGGAACAGCTTGCCCTGCTTCGGCCCGACGCCGGAAAGGCTCGTTACCGGTGCAAACAATGGATTGAGCAGGACAGGGCGCATTGACCAAACCTAAGACTGTTCCCGTCCGTCATGCCCGGCTCTATGCCGGCATCCACGTCTTTTTTTGACGAGACACTCGCGACGGGATTGGCGAGCCTGATCTGCCCGCGGGAAGCCGCCATGGAGGACCATCTGGAAGCTGCTTGCAGTTTAGAACCGTTTGCGATGCGCGGCGTTGTGGGAGGACCTCCCTCAAACAGGCAAGCTGTTCCATGAATCAAAGCAAAAGCGATCGAAATCCAGGGCGTGGTGGCGAAACTCATCAGCAGGTCAAGAGCCGTGCATCCGCTGATACCATCCTGACGACAAACCAGGGGATTCGGGTCAGCGACAACCAGAATAGCCTTCGCTCGGGGATGCGGGGGCCCACCCTGCTGGAAGATTTTGTCTTGAGGGAGAAAATCTTCCATTTCGATCATGAGCGAATCCCGGAGCGGATCGTTCACGCTCGGGGCTCTGGCGCGCACGGCTATTTCGAATCGACCGAGGAAATTTCAGATCTGTCCAAGGCGGCACTCTTCAAGAAGGGAGAGAAGACGCCCGTTTTTGTGCGCTTCTCCACGGTGGCGGGCGGAGCCGGATCAGTGGACACACCGCGCGACGTGCGGGGATTTGCGGTGAAATTCTACACGAAAGAAGGAAACTGGGATCTCGTCGGCAACAATATTCCCGTGTTCTTCATTCAGGACGCGATGAAGTTTCCGGACCTCGTGCACGCCGTGAAAATGGAAGCGGACCGCGCCTACCCGCAAGCCGGGAGTGCCCACGATACGTTCTGGGATTGGGCCAGCCTGATGCCAGAGTCGACTCACATGCTGATGTGGGCCATGTCCGACCGGGCTTTGCCGCGCTCCTTCCGCACTATGGAAGGCTTTGGAATCCATACGTTCCAACTCGTCAACGCCGAAGGAAAGTCTCACTTTGTCAAGTTTCACTGGAAGCCAAAGCTCGGCCTCCAGTCGACGATCTGGGATGAAGCGCTGAAGCTGCAGGCCGCCGATAACGATTACCACCGCCGCGATCTCTGGGAGTCGATTGCTTCTGGCAACTTCCCCGAATGGCAACTGGGCGTTCAGGTGTTTGACGAAGCCTTCGCCAGCAAGCAGTCCTATGATGTGCTCGATGCCACCAAAATCATCCCGGAAGAAGATATTCCGGTACGCATCATCGGTCGGCTTGTGCTCGATCGAAATCCCGAAAACTTCTTCGCGGAGGTTGAGCAGGTCGCATTCTGCCCAGCCAACATCGTGCCGGGAATCGATTTCTCCGACGATCCGCTATTGCAGGGACGCTTGTTCTCTTATCTCGACACGCAGAAATCGCGCTTGGGCACCGCAAACTTCCACCAAATTCCTGTCAATCAGCCGAAATGTCCGTTTCAGAATTTTCAACGGGACGGGATGATGCAGACGCTCGTGCCGAAAGGCCGCGCGAATTATGAGCCCAACTCGTTGAGCGCGCACGGAGAGGCGGGCGGCCCGCGCGAATGCCCAGCCAGCGGATTCCGGACGAGCTCGGCCGCGACCGGAAAGCAGGAAACCGGGGATAAGTTGCGCGTTCGCGCCGAACTGTTCGCCGATCACTACAGCCACGCCCGGTTGTTCTGGAAATCGCAGGACAAGCACGAACAGGCGCACATCGCCTCGTCGTTTGTCTTCGAACTGTCGAAGGTCAATCTGGATCAAGTGCCGCCTCGGATGGTCTCCAACCTCCGAAACGTGGACGAGGATTTGGCAAAGCGCGTCGCCGCAGGTCTCGGCATCACTCTGCCGGACAAGGCGCCCGCGGCGCGGGAGCCGGTCGACATCCGGCCGTCCGACGCGCTTTCGATCCATAAGAACATGAAGCATACGTTGGAAGGGCGGAGCGTGGGCATTCTGATTGCCGACGGCAGCGACGCAAATGAACTGAAGTCGGTAATCGAGGCGGTTGAAAAGGCAAAAGGCAAAGCGGTTGTGGTGGCTTCCAAGGTCGGTGCCACGAAGCTTGCAGACGGCTCGGCTCGGAAGGCGGACGGACAGCTGCTTGGTTCGCCCTCGCAGATTTTCGATGCCGTCGCGCTGGTGCTGTCGGACACCGGGGCGAAGATGCTGATGAACGAAGCCGCGGCCATAAGCTTCGCGATGGACGCCTTTGGTCACCTGAAGGCGATCGGTGCCAACAAGGCTGCCCACGCGCTGCTCGACAAGGCCGGCATTAAGCCGGGCGAGGGAGTGACCGCGCTGGGAGATGACTTCATAAAAGCCGCGGGCAGACGCTTCTATGATCGCGAACCGGGCCTTCGCATGCTGGCCTGATCGTAGATGACGCGCGGCTGACGTAAAGGTGGCCCCGCCGATGGCGCATTACGTGACGAGTTGCATGATGAACGAGCCACGAGATGTGTACGACCTTCGCCTGATTTGGGGTCTGTCCAGTCCCTTTCGTAAAAACATTTCCGTTTCCGTCCGACCCAAATCACTTTAACACCCCCCGCCGTCTCGTACCCCCTGAGAGGGACGTATCGCGATCGTCACGAACGTTGGGTGCGGGATGCGATGGACGCGAGCGGTGCTGCTGACGAGAGCACCGACTTGCGGACGGCGAAGTCGTGTGGTCCTGACGCCCCGACGCTGGCGTCAAGCTCGTGATAATGCGTGCCGCATTACACGGGTGACAGTGGCAAGAAAGCCCGGTCACTGGGGAGAGCTCGAAGGAAACCGTTAAAACCATCGCGCAGGGAATGCCGGGTGTTCCGGTGAACCTGTGGTGACTAACTCGTGTGCTTTCCACTTTTGCGCACGAGGCTGCGGGTGCGCAGGGCACCCGGCATTCCCCGCGCCCTCCCTTGAGGGTCGCGCCCGCGCCCTCCCTTGAGGGTCGCCCGCGCCCTCTGGGCGGACGGTTCTCGCAAAGCTCGGGTGCGCTGGCGCCGCGGGACAATAAGCCATGTCCGCCGGACATGGCGGGCGTGCGAGACGCGTCTTTCCGTTGTCGGTTCCATTCGATGGACATAAGCGGTGAGATCAGGTGCTGACATTCGTCATCCCCCTCGCTATATCAACCCCGCCCGGCACGTCCGGGCTTTTGGCGTTCGACGGAAGACTTTGACAATGACTGGATCGACACGATCAAGCGATGGCCTGGACGACCGCCGCAAGCGGCTGTTGTTTCGCTGCTGGCATCGCGGCACGCGTGAGATGGACCTCATCCTCGGCCGGTTCGCCGATGCCGAAATCGCGGACCTCAGCGATCAGGAGATCGCCGAGCTCGAGCGCCTGATCGAAATCCCCGATCCGGATCTCTACGCTGCGTTGACCGGCGACAGGCCTCTGCCGCCGGAAGAGGCGGGCGCATTGTTCGACCGGATTAAGTCGTTTCGCGCTGTGGATCAGGAACGATGAAGGCACACGCGCAATCGCCGGCGCAACTGCTCGCGCCCGGCCGTCCACTCACCTTTGCCAACGTCGCCGAGGGCGCGGAGGGCCTGGTTGTCTCCGACCTCGCGCGTGCGATTGCCGCGCGGCCCAAGCCGCCGGCGATCAGCCTCGCCGTGGTCTGCCGCGACGGCGCACGGATGCAGCAGCTTGCTCGCTCGCTCGAATTCTTCGCGCCTGATCTCGCGGTGATGCAGTTTCCGGCCTGGGACTGCCAGCCCTATGACCGGGTCTCGCCGCATGGCGGCATCCTGGCGCAGCGGCTGACCACGCTGGCGCGGCTGTCGCGTCTGCAAGGCAGCGACAAGCCGCTGATCGTGCTGACCACGGTGAATGCCATCGTGCAGCGGGTGCCGGCGCGGGACGCCGTCGCCGCACAGGCGCTATCGGTTGCGCCGGGCCATGTCGTGCCGATGGATTCGGTCGTCGCCTGGCTCGAGCATAACGGCTACAACCGTTCCTCGACCGTGCGTGAACCCGGCGAATATGCGGTGCGTGGCGGCATCCTCGATCTGTTTCCGGCCGGGCTCGAACAGCCGGTGCGGTTCGATTTCTTCGGCGACTCCCTGGAATCGATCCGCACCTTCGATGCGGAAACCCAGCGCACGCTGCTCGACATGCGCGCGCTCGACCTGGTGCCGATCTCGGAATTTCAAATGACAACGGAAACCATCCGCCGTTTCCGGATGGGTTATGTCGCGACGTTCGGGGCGCCGGAGCGTGACGATCAGCTCTACGAAGCCGTGACCGAAGGGCGCCGTCATCCGGGCATGGAGCACTGGCTGCCCCTGTTCTCGGAGCGGATGGATACGCTGTTCGATTATCTCGGCGGCGCACCGGTTACGATCGAGCCGCAAAGCGAGGACGCGGCGCGGGAGCGCTTCGGCCAGATCGCCGACTATTACGAGGCGCGGCGCGAGGCGCTGGAACATCCGAGCGGCGGGGCGATCTACAAGCCGCTGCCGCCCGACCGGCTTTACCTGACCGAAGAGGAATGGACGCGGCGGCTCGGTGAAGCCTCGATCGCGCGGCTGACGCCGTTCGCCTTGCCCGAGGACAGTACCGGCGTGGTTGATGCCGGCGCGCGGCAGGGGCGTAACTTCGCGCCTGAAAGATCCGACACCGCCGTCAACGTCTTCGAGGCTGTGGTCGCTCATGTGAACGCGCTGCAGGCGGCGCGCAAGAAGGTGGTGATCGCGCTATGGAGCGAGGGATCGCGCGATCGCATGGGCAGCATGCTGCGCGATCACAAGCTGCTCAACCTCACCAGCGTCAATGCCTGGCGGACGGTACAGGCGACGCCGCGCAACGAGACGATGCTGGCCGTGCTCGGCATGGAAGCCGGCTTCGAGACCGATCAGGTCGCCATCATCAGCGAGCAGGACATTCTCGGCGACCGCCTGGTGCGGCCGCGCAAGGCCAGCCGCAAGCTCGACAACTTCATCTCGGAGGTCACGAGCCTTGCAGCCGGCGATATCGTGGTGCATGTCGAGCACGGTATCGGCCGTTTCGTCGGCCTGCAGACGCTCGATGTCGCCGGCGCGCCGCATGACTGTCTCGAGCTGCATTATGCCGCCGAGACCAAGCTGTTCCTGCCGGTCGAGAATATCGAACTGCTGTCGCGCTACGGCTCTGATCACGCCCATGTCGAACTCGATCGCTTGGGCGGCACGGGCTGGCAGGCTCGCAAGGCCAAGCTGAAGAACCGCATCCGCGAAATCGCCGGCGAATTGATCAAGATCGCCGCGGAACGGCATCTGCACGAGGCTCCGAAATCGCCGGTGCAGCCGCATGTCTATGACGAGTTCTGCGCGCGCTTCCCCTATGAGGAAACCGAGGACCAGGAGACGGCGATTGCCGCCACGTTGAAGGACCTCGAAAGCGGCCGTCCGATGGACCGGCTGATCTGCGGCGACGTTGGCTTCGGCAAGACCGAGGTGGCGCTGCGTGCGGCATTCGCGGTCGCGCTCGACGGCAAGCAGGTTGCGGTGGTGGTGCCGACCACGCTGCTCGCGCGCCAGCACAGCCGGACCTTCACCGAAAGATTCCGCGGCTTTCCGGTCAATGTGGCGCAGGCCTCTCGCCTGATCGCGCCGAAGGAGCTGACGCAGGTCAAGAAGGGGCTCTCCGAGGGCAATGTCGACATCGTGGTCGGTACCCATGCGCTGCTCGGCAAAGCGATCAAGTTCAGGGATCTGGGTCTTTTGATCGTCGACGAGGAGCAGCATTTCGGCGTCAGCCACAAGGAACGGCTGAAACAGCTGCGCGCCCAGGTCCATGTGCTGACGCTGAGTGCGACGCCTATACCGCGTACGCTGCAGCTGGCGTTGACCGGGGTACGCGATCTCTCGATTATCGCTTCGCCCCCGGTCGACCGGCTGGCGGTTCGCACCTTCGTCGCGCCGCATGATCCCCTGATGATCCGGGAAGCGCTGCTGCGCGAGCGCTATCGCGGCGGACAGGCATTCTACGTGGTGCCGCGGATCGACGATCTGGCAACCGTGAAGGACTTCCTCGACAAGCACGTGCCGGAGATGAAGGTCGCGGTCGCGCATGGCCAGATGCCCGCGACCGTCATCGAGGACATCATGTCGGCGTTCTACGACGGCAAATACGACATCCTGCTCTCGACCACGATCGTCGAGTCCGGCCTCGACATCCCCAACGCCAACACGCTCATCGTACATCGCGCGGATATGTTTGGGCTTGCGCAGCTCTATCAGTTGCGCGGCCGGGTCGGACGTTCGAAGCTGCGGGCCTATGCGCTGTTCACGCTGCCGTCGCAGCACAAGATCACGGGGCAGGCGGAGCGGCGGCTCAAGGTGCTGCAATCGCTGGAGACGCTCGGCGCGGGCTTCCAGCTCGCTTCACACGATCTCGACATCCGCGGCGCCGGCAATCTGCTCGGCGAGGAGCAGTCCGGCCATATCAAGGAAGTCGGCTTCGAACTCTATCAGTCGATGCTGGAGGAGGCGATCGTCAACCTCAAGGCCGGCGTCGCCGAGCCGGCGGCCGATCGCTGGTCGCCGACCATCACCATCGGCATGCCGGTGCTGATCCCGGAGGACTACGTATCCGACCTCTCGGTGCGGCTGTCATTGTACCGGCGGCTTGCCGATCTCGACACCGACGAGGAGATCGACAATTTCGCCGCCGAAATGCGCGATCGCTTCGGCGTGCTGCCGGATGAGGTCCGCTATCTGTTCAAGGTCGCTGCGATCAAGGCCTATTGCCGCAGGGCCAATGTCGAGAAGGTCGACGCCGGTCCGAAGGGCGCAGTCCTCACCTTCCGCGACAACAAGTTCGCGCAGCCCGACCGGCTGGTCTTCTTCATCAAGCAGCATGGCCAGGCGGCGAAGGTGCGGCCGGACATGAAGGTGGTGTTCCTGCAGGAATGGGAAACGCCGGAAGAGCGTCTCGCTGGCACGACGGAAATCCTGCGCCAGCTCGCCAATCTTGCGGAGAACAAGAAGGCGGCGTAGGGCGCTTTGTTCTGGTGACAGGCTAGGATGCCTCGCGCTGGCCGTCCTCGTAAAGGCGGGCGAGCAGCGATCGCACGGAGTCCGACGGCTGCATGGTTGCAACCGTCACCGCCGGGGCCGATTGCGGCTTGCCCTTGCCGTGGCTGGTATGACGCATCACGCTGGAGAGGCGACGCGCAATCGAGTGGGCAATGCGCAGATCGGTCTCTGCAAACACCACCACGATGGATCCGTCTTCATGGACCGCGCCGAAATCCATCTTGCGCATCAGGCGGCTCATGATACGGGCGCCGTCGCGTTGCGCGCGCCCCCGCGGCGGGTCGAAGGCAAAGCGCGCAATCGACAGGCCGCCGCCATGCGACAAGGTCTGTTCGACGGCGGCTGCGAAATCGCGGCTGAATGCGGCGCGCGTCAACAGGCCGGTTTGTGGATCGAGCAGGCCGCCTTTTTCGATCGAACGAAGCGCACGGCTCAAATAGGCTTCGAATGCATGCTGGCGGATCAAAGGCAGCGCGTTGGCCGCGATCCGCAGAGGTTCGCCGGCGACGATTTCGAGGTTGGGCAGATCATAGGTCGGCGCCAAGGCGTCCGACGTCAGGATGACCGGCAGATTGCGAAAGCGGGAATCCTCGGACAACACGTTCAGGAACGCATCCATGACGCGCGGCGTGAACCCTTCGCCAAGAACGATGCCGTCGACATCGCGGTCATTGAGATGCTTCGCCGCGGCTTCGATGCTGAGCGCGCCGACGACGCCCATCCGCTCGCCGAGGGCAACCGAGAGAGCAGGGTAGCTCGCGCCGCGCCCGATCAGCAGCACGGTGGCATCGCGCACGGGATCGCCTTCCGGCGTCACGGCGGCACCGCCGGCACGGCGGAGCACGGTCGCGTGCAAGGTCCGCACGCGCAGCGCGGCGTTGAGGCGCGCGAGCAGCCGTTCCGGTTGGCCGCTCCCTTGCGAGAACGGGACGGCGTTCTCCGGCAGTTCGATGCCGGGATCGAGGGCGATCAGCGGGAGATAGGGTTTGGCGGCGGCGGCCTGCTTCGCAAATGAGTCCAGGCCCTGTCTCGACAAGCCTGATATCTCCGCCAAAATTGCCGCTGGCTGGATTTGCGCGATCGCCCGCGGCGCGTCCGCCCAGCGGATATCGATGAGCGGGAATAAACCGGCATCGCCCAGCGTCTTGGCAACGGGCGGTGCTTGGGTGCTCGATACGATGAGGATCGGACCTTGCTGCGACATCGGCTGTTCGGACCAGAGCGATCGATTGGACGCCCGGACCCTAGATTGCCAGCCTTAATGTCGCGTCAATGCAAACCCTCAACTTTGATCAGGGGCGGTTCGTCCGGTCCCGAAAGGCCTCGACCATCAACGGGTTAAGTCCAAGTCCTGAGAGTGCGTCGCGGGCCCGCGCATTGTCCTGGGCACGCCCGGCAAGGCGGTAGCCGCTTAGGCGATCGGGGAGCGCCGTCAACAGCGCCCCTTGTCCGAGCCGCTTGGCCCATTCCTGCAGGTCCTGTGACAGGAAGCGGTAGCCGCCGACGGCCATGATGCCGGAAGGCGGCGCCGTGATGCACAGCGCGCCGTTCGTCCGGTCAAGCCGCGCGGCATAGCCGGTATCGACATAGTCGAGCGGGGGCGTGGGCGGCGCCGTATCCGACAGCGGCGCGGGCGGGGCGTAGGGCGCGAGGCTCACCATCGGCCCGCGCAATCCCAGCGTTCCCTTCGGCGTGATCAGCGTCTCGCCGGCAATGGAGGAGCCGGGCACATGGCGCGGTGCACCGTGCGGCCCGGGCTGGATCGGCGTCGGCGTACCGTCAGCACCACGCCGCGCTCCGAATAATCCGACCTCGCCGAACAAATAGACGTCCGTCAGCCTGACACCTTCGACCGTC
>Ga0310811_10010799_pt1 | contig 11816 bp, 23 predicted proteins | sample YCmetagenome_FD_207642 | JGI IMG/M metagenome (GOLD analysis project Ga0310811, IMG submission 207642) | Soil microbial communities from experimental microcosm in Duke University, North Carolina, United States - YC | ecosystem: Engineered > Artificial ecosystem > Soil microcosm > Unclassified ...
GACACCCTGGTGCTCACCCGCGCGGCGGTCGAAGCGATCGAAGCCCGCTTCTCCGAGAAGGAAGCCGCGTAATGGCCCAGCTCACCCCTCGCCATTTCGACACCATCGTCTCGCCGATCATCACCGAGAAGGCGACCCTGCTGTCCGAGCACAACAAGGTCGTGTTCCGGGTCGCCGACGACGCCAGCAAGGACGAGATCGCCGCCGCGGTCGAGGCTCTGTTCAACGTCAAGGTGACCAAGGTCAACACCCTCAACGTCAAGGGCAAGACCAAGCGCTTCCGCGGCCGCCTCGGGCGCCGCAATGACGTCAAGAAGGCGATCGTGACGCTGGCCGAAGGCCAGTCCATCGACGTCACCACCGGTCTGTAGGGGACAGGGATGGCGCTCAAGCAATTCAATCCGACCTCGCCGGGCCGTCGCGGCCTGGTCCTGGTCGACAAGAGCGAGCTCCACAAGGGCCGCCCGGTCAAAGCCCTGGTCCAGGGCCTGACCAAGTCGGGCGGTCGTGGCGGCGGCGGTCGCGTCGCGGTGCGTTTCCGCGGCGGCGGCGCCAAGCGGCTTTACCGCCTCGTCGATTTCAAGCGTCGCAAGTGGGACATGCCCGCGACCGTCGAGCGGCTGGAGTACGACCCCAACCGGTCGGCCTTCATCGCCCTGGTCAAGTACGCCGACGGCGAGCTCGCCTACATCATCGCTCCCCAGCGCCTGCGCGCCGGGGACGAGGTGATCGCCGGCGAGAAGTGCGACGTGAAGCCCGGCAACTGTATGCCGCTCCGCTCCATGCCGGTCGGCACCATCATCCACAACGTCGAGCTGAAGCCCGGCAAGGGCGGCCAGATGGCCCGCTCGGCCGGCGCCTACGCCCAGCTGGTCGGCCGCGACGCCGGCTACGCCCAGATCCGTCTCGGGTCCGGCGAGCTGCGGATGGTGCTGGACAGCTGCCTGGCCACGGTGGGCGCGGTGTCCAACCCCGACCACATGAACGAAAGCCTCGGCAAGGCCGGCCGCGTCCGCCACATGGGCTTCCGCCCGCATGTGCGCGGCGTGGCCATGAACCCGGTCGACCACCCCCACGGCGGTGGTGAAGGCAAGACCTCCGGCGGCCGCAACCCGGTCACTCCCTGGGGCAAGCCGACCAAGGGCGCCAAGACCCGCAGCAACAAGACCACGGATAAGTTCATCATCCGCAGTCGCCACGTGAAGAAGGCTCGCTAGCGATGACCCGCTCCGTCTGGAAAGGTCCGTTCGTCGACGGCTATCTGCTCAAGAAAGCCGACGTCGCCCAGGGCTCCCCGCGCAAGGAAGTGATCAAGACCTGGTCGCGCCGCTCCACCATCATGCCGCAGTTCGTCGGCCTGACCTTCGGCGTCCACAACGGCCAGAAGCACGTGCCGGTGTCGGTGTCGGAAGACATGGTCGGCCACAAGCTCGGCGAGTTCGCGCCCACCCGCACCTTCTACGGCCACGCCGCCGACAAGAAGGCCAAGAGGAAGTAGCCATGGGCAAGCAAGCGAACCCTCGCCGGGTCGGACCGGCCGAAGCCCGGGCCAAACTGGTCTCCCTGCGCACCTCGGCGCGCAAGCTGAACCTGGTGGCGCAGTCGATCCGGGGCCTGCCGGTGCAGCGCGCGCTGAACGAGCTGGAATTCAGCCGCAAGCGCATCTCCGAAGACGTCCGCAAGGCGCTCTACAGCGCCATCTCGAACGCCGAGAACAACCACGGCCTCGACATCGACAACCTGATCGTGTCCGAAGCTTTCGTGGGCAAGAACCTGGTGATGAAGCGCTTCTCCGCCCGGGCGCGGGGCCGTTCCTCGCGCATCGAAAAACCCTTCTCGGAGATCACCATCGTGGTCCGTGAACTTGGTCAGGACGCCGCATAATGGGACAGAAGGTCAATCCGATCGGTCTGCGCCTCGGCGTCAACCGCACCTGGGACAGCCGCTGGTTCGCCGACGGCAACGACTACGGCCGGCTGCTGCACCAGGACATCGCCCTGCGCAAGGCGCTGAAGAAGCGCCTGTACCAGGCCGGCGTGTCGCGCATCATCATCGAGCGCCCGCACAAGAAGTGCCGCGTCACCATCTATGCCGCGCGCCCGGGCGTGATCATCGGCAAGAAGGGCGGCGACATCGACAAGCTCCGCAAGGACCTGTCGGCGATGACCGAGGGCGAGGTTTTCCTCAACATCGTGGAAGTGCGTAAGCCCGAAGTCGACGCACAGCTGATCGGCGAGTCCATCGCCCAGCAGCTCGAGCGCCGGATCGCCTTCCGCCGCGCCATGAAGCGCGCCATGCAGAGCGCCATGCGCCTGGGCGCCAAGGGCGTCCGCATCAACGTCTCCGGCCGTTTGGGCGGAGCCGAAATCGCGCGGATGGAATGGTACCGCGAGGGCCGCGTGCCCCTGCACACCCTGCGCGCGGACATCGACTACGGCTTCACCGAAGCCAAGACGACCTACGGCATCATCGGCGTGAAGGTCTGGGTGTTCAAAGGCGAAGTGCTCGAGCACGACCCGATGGCCCAGGACAAGCGCTGGGCTCTCGAAGCCAGCGGCCCGGGTGGCGAAAGCGAACGTGGGGGTCGCGACCGCGATCGTCCGCGCCGCGATCGTCGTCCCGGCGGCGATGCTCAGGCCTGAGGACTGACCGATGCTTCAACCCAAGAAAACCAAGTTCCGCAAGCAGTTCAAGGGCCGCATCAAGGGCCTGTCCAAGGGCGGCGTGGCGCTGAATTTCGGCTCTTACGGCCTCAAGGCCGTCGAGCCCGAGCGCATCACCGCCCGGCAGATCGAAGCCGCGCGTCGGGCGATCACCCGCCAGATGAAACGTCAGGGCCGGGTGTGGATCCGGATATTCCCGGACGTGCCGGTCTCCGACAAGCCGGCCGAAGTCCGCATGGGCAAGGGCAAGGGCGCAGTCGAGTACTGGGCCGCCCGCGTGGCGCCCGGGCGGATCATGTTCGAAATCGACGGCGTGCCTGACGACGTGGCCCGCGAGGCCCTGCGCCTCGGCGCCGCCAAGCTGCCGATCAAGACCAAGGTCGTCACCCGCCTCGACACCGGCGGCGTGGCCCAAGCGGCGGAGGCTGCGTGATGAAGATCGACGACGTGCGCGGCATGACGCCCGACCAGCTCAACGACAACCTGCTCAACCTCAAGCGCGAGCAGTTCAACCTGCGTTTCCAGCAGGCCACCGGCCAGATGGAGAAGTCGCACCGGGTCGACCAGGTTCGCAAGGACATCGCCCGCATCAAGACCGTGATGCGTCAGAAGTCCCCGCCGAAATCCGCGGCCCAGGCCTAAGGGGACCATAGATGCCGAAACGAATTCTCGAAGGCGTGGTCGTCTCCGACAAGGGCGACAAGACCGTGGTGGTGAAGGTCGAGCGGACCTTCCTGCACCCCGTGCTGAAGAAGACCGTGCGCCGGTCAAAGAAGTACCACGCCCACGACGAGGGCAATACCTACAAGGCCGGTGAGATCGCTCGGATCGTCGAGTGCGCGCCGAAGTCGAAGCTGAAGACTTGGGAGGTCCTTCCGAAGGCCGCCCAGGCCTCGGCGCAGTAACCGGAAGGATCTGAACCTATGATCCAGATGCAGACTAACCTGGACGTCGCCGACAACTCGGGCGCCCGCCGGGTCATGTGCATCAAGGTGCTGGGTGGGGCCAAGCGGCGCTACGCCAGTGTCGGCGACGTGATCGTCGTCTCCGTCAAGGAGGCGATCCCCCGCGGCCGCGTGAAGAAGGGTGACGTCCTGCGCGCCATCGTCGTGCGCACCGCCCAGGCGATCGCCCGCAAGGACGGCTCTGTCATCCGCTTCGACAAGTCGGCGGCGGTGATCGTCAACAAGCAGAACGAGCCGATCGGCACCCGTATCTTCGGCCCGGTTCCGCGCGAACTGCGCGCCAAGAACCACATGAAGATCATCTCGCTCGCGCCGGAGGTGCTGTAATGGCGGCGAAAGTCAAAAAGGGCGACCGCGTCGTCCTGCTCACCGGGAAGGACAAGGGCCGTTCCGGCTCGGTCATCAAGGTGTGGCCGAAGGAAGAGCGGGTGTTGGTCGAGGGCCTGAACATGGTCAAGCGCCACACCAAGCCCAGCCAGGGCGACCCCAACGGGGGCATCAAGAACAAGGAAGCGCCGGTGCACGTGTCCAACGTGGCTCTGGTCGATTCCGCCGGCAAACCCACCCGGGTCGGCTTCCGCATGGAAGGCGACAAGAAGGTGCGTTTCGCCAAGACGACGGGCGAGGTGATCAGTGGCTGATTCAGCGAACACCGAGGCCTACGAGCCGCGGCTGAAGACCGAATATCGTGAACGCATCCGAGGCGTGATGCGCGAGCAGTTCGGCTACACCAACGACATGCAGATCCCCAAGCTCGACAAGGTCGTGCTGAACATGGGGATCGGCGAGGCGGTGGCGGATTCGAAGAAGGCCGGCCTGGCCATGGCCGACTTGGCCAAGATCGCCGGCCAGAAGCCCGCGCCGACCCGCGCCCGCCTGTCGGTCGCCCAGTTCAAGGTCCGCGAGAACATGGTCATCGGCGCGAAGGTCACCCTTCGCAAGGTCCGCATGTACGAGTTCCTCGACCGGTTGATCACCATCGCCCTTCCCCGGGTGAAGGACTTCCGCGGCCTGAAGCCCACGTCCTTCGATGGACGCGGCAACTTCGCCATGGGCCTCAAGGAGCACCTGGTGTTCCCCGAGATCAACTACGACGAGATCGACCAGGTCTGGGGCATGGACATCATCGTCACCACGACCGCGAAGACCGACGACGAAGCGCGCGCGCTTCTCAAGGAATTCCAGTTCCCGTTCACGTCGAACTGAGCGGGCAGGGAAAAACGCAATGGCAAAGAAGAGCGCCGTCAACCGCAACAACATGGTCAAGCAGCTGGTCAAGCAGCATGCGGCCAAGCGCGACGCCCTCAAGGCGATCGCCAACGACGAGTCCCGTCCGCTGGAGGAGCGCTTCGAAGCGCGCCTGAAGCTGGCCGCGCTGCCGCGCAACTCGTCGAAGACTCGGATCCGCAACCGCTGCGACCTGACCGGGCGCCCTCGCGCCTATTATCGCAAGTTGAAGATGAGCCGGATCGCGCTTCGCGACCTGGGTTCCGCCGGGCAGATCCCCGGCCTCGTCAAGTCCAGCTGGTAGGGGAGGGAGCAAGATGTCTTTCAACGATCCCCTGAGCGACCTGATCGCCCGGATCAAGAACGCCGCCATGCGCAAGCGTTCGAAGGTCTCGACCCCGGCCTCCAAGCTGCGCGGCCGCGTCCTCGACGTGCTGCAGTCGGAAGGCTACATCCGCGGCTATGCGATGATCGAGCAGCCGGGCAAGCACCCGGAGTTCGAGATCGAGCTGAAGTACTTCGACGGCGAGCCGGTGATCGCCGAGATCTCCCGGGTCTCCAAGCCCGGCCGTCGGGTCTATTCCTCGATCGCTGACCTGAAGCCGGTGAAGAACGGCCTCGGCATCTCGATCCTTTCGACGCCGAAAGGCGTCATGAGCGACACCTCCGCCCGCGACCAGAACGTCGGCGGCGAAGTCCTCTGCCGCGTCTATTAAGGACTGACCGATGTCCCGGATTGGTAAGAAGGCCGTCGCGGTTCCCTCGGGGGTGAACGTCACCCTCGACGGGCAGGCCGTGGCGGTGAAGGGCCCCAAGGGCCAGCTCGCCTGGACCCTGCCCGAGGAGATCACCGTCTCCCAGGACGGCGGCGAGCTGTCCCTCGTGCCGCGCGACGACAGCCAGCGCGCGCGTTCCATGTGGGGCCTGTCGCGCACCCTCGTCTCCAACATGGTCGAGGGCGTGACCAAGGGTTTCGAGCAGAACCTCGAGCTGGTCGGCGTCGGCTACCGCGCCGCCATGAAGGGCCAGGCGCTCTCCATGCAGCTCGGGTTCAGCCACGAGATCGACATCCCGCCGCCGGCGGGCATCACCTTCGCCGTGGGCAAGCCCACCGAGGTCAAGATCAGCGGCATCGACAAGCAGGCTGTCGGCGAGACCGCCGCCCGCATCCGCCGTCTGCGTCCGCCCGAGCCCTACAAGGGCAAGGGCGTGCGCTACGCGGGTGAGAAGGTCCGTCGCAAGGAAGGCAAGAAGAAGTAATGGCCCTCAAACCTCGCGAAAAAAGCAATCGCCGCGCGCAGCGGCAGCGGACCCGCCTCAAGGCGGTCGGCTCCGGGCGCATGCGGCTGTCGGTGTTCCGTTCCAACAAGAACATCTACGCCCAGGTGATCGACGACGCCGCAGGGGTGACCCTGGCGGCCGCCTCCTCGCTGGAGAGCGGCGAAGGCGCGCCTGAAAAGGGCGCCGACAAGGCCGCCGCCGAGGCCGTGGGCCGGCTGATCGCCGCCCGCGCCAAGGAAAAGGGCGTCGTCGACGTGGTCTTCGACCGCGGAGGCTATCTGTATCACGGCCGGGTCAAGGCCCTGGCCGACGCCGCGCGCGAAGCCGGCCTGAACTTCTAAGGGGAACGCCATGGCTCGTCCTAACGAAGACCGCGGCGGACGCCGTGACCGCAACCGCGATGAAGCCGACAGCGACATCGTCGAGAAGCTGGTCCACATCAACCGCGTCGCCGCCACCGTGAAGGGCGGACGCAGGTTCTCCTTCGCCGCCTTGATGGTCGTCGGTGACCAGAAGGGCCGCGTCGGCTTTGGTCATGGCAAGGCGCGCGAAGTGCCCGAAGCCATCCGCAAGGCGACCGAAGAGGCCAAGAAGTCGATGATCCGCGTTCCGCTGCGCGAGTCCCGCACCCTGCACCACGACGGCGACGGCCGTCACGGCGCCGGCAAGGTGATGCTGCGCGCGGCGCCTCCGGGCACCGGCGTGATCGCTGGCGGTCCGATGCGCGCGGTTCTGGAAACCCTCGGCGTCCACGACGTGGTGGCCAAGTCCAAGGGCTCGTCCAACCCCTACAACATGGTCCGCGCCACCTTCGACGCCCTCAAGGGCCAGTCGTCGCCCCGCCAGATCGCCAACAAGCGCGGCAAGAAGGTCGGCGACATCATCGGCCGCCGTGCCGACGGCGCCTCGGCGACCGACGCCGCGGAAGGCTAGGAGCAAGCATCCCATGGCCAAGATCACCGTCCAGCAGACCGGCAGCCCGATCCGCCGCAAGAAGGACCAGCGCGCCACCCTGGTGGGCCTGGGCCTGAACCGCGTCGGCCGCAAGTCGACCCTCGACGACACGCCTTCGACCCGCGGCATGATCGCCAAGGTCGCCCACATGGTGGCCGTGGTCGAAGAGTAGGAATGCCGGCGGCCCCGCGGGGCCGCCTTGACATCAGCCGAGTCGGGCGCCCGCTCCCTTTGGGGGATTGGGGGGCCCGGCGCCATATCTCTAAGGAGAGGCGACCATGAAGCTCAACGAACTCCGCGACAATGAAGGCGCCCGTAAGGGCCGGATGCGCGTCGGCCGCGGCCCCGGCTCGGGCAAGGGCAAGACCTCCGGCCGCGGCGTGAAGGGCCAGACCTCGCGCACCGGCCACGGTATGCGCCAGTTCGAAGGCGGCCAGATGCCGCTGTACATGCGGATGCCCAAGCGCGGCTTCAACAGCCTGAACCGCCTGGCCCTGGCCGAAGTGAACCTGTGGCGCCTGGCCAAGGCGGTCGCCGAGGCGTGATCCGCCGCGCACGCGACGGCGTCCGGCTGCTGGGCAAGGGCGAGATCGCCACCGCCCTGAACCTCACCGTCCACTCGGCCTCGGCCGGGGCGGTCAAGGCCATCGAAGCCGCCGGCGGCTCGGTCACCCAGACCCGTCCGGCCCCCGCGGCCGAAGAGGCTGAGGCCTAAACCCATTCAGCCGTCGTCCGGCGGCTTGACCGCGGGAGCCAAGCGACGCCGGCCGGGTCGGTGCGTCGCCTGGATCACCCGGTCGAGCCGGGTGGCGACGACGAGGGGTAGATGACACGAAGGGCGTACCGCCCTATCTCTGCGTCGCGCATGCACGTGAGGACCTGAGAATGGCTTCGGCCGCAGAACAGCTAGCCGCCAACCTGAACGTCGGGGCCTTCCAGAAGGCCACCGACCTGCACAAGCGGCTCTGGTTCACCGTGGTGGCCCTGGTGGTCTACCGGCTGGGAACCTACGTCCCGATCCCCGGCATCGACGCGGCCGCCTTCAGCCAGGCTTTCCAGGGCCAGGCCAAGGGCATCCTGGGCATGTTCAACATGTTCTCCGGCGGCGCGGTCCAGCGGATGGCGATCTTTTCGCTGAACGTCATGCCCTACATCTCCGCCTCGATCATCGTGCAGCTGATGGGCACCATCTATCCGCCCTGGGAGAAGATGCGGAAGGAAGGCGGGGAGGCGGGTCGCAAGACCCTCAACCAGTACACCCGCTACCTCACCGTGCTCCTGGCCCTGGTGCAGTCCTTCGGCATCGCCGTGGGCCTGCAGAACAGCCAGGGGATGGTCTCCACCCCCGGCATGTTCTTCATCGTCTCCACCGTGGCGACCCTGACCGGCGGCACCCTGTTCCTGATGTGGCTGGGCGAGCAGATCACCAGCCGCGGGGTCGGCAACGGCATCTCGCTGCTGATCTTCGCCGGCATTGTCGCCCAGCTGCCCAATGGCGTGTGGCAGATGTTCTCCCTGGTCCGCACCGGGGCGATGAGCGCCGTCGGCATGGTGGTGATCGGCGCCCTGGCCGTCGGCGTGATCCTGGCCATCGTCTTCGTCGAGCGCGCCCAGCGCCGCCTCCTGGTGCAGTATCCCAAGCGTCAGGTCGGGGCCAACCAGGTCCGCGAGGGCCAGTCCTCGTTCCTGCCGCTGAAGATCAACACCGCCGGGGTCATCCCGCCGATCTTCGCCTCCAGCCTGCTGCTGCTGCCCGCGACCGTGATGGGCTTCCTGGCCTCGGCCAACCTGCCGTCCTTCGCCCAGTGGGTGCCCGGCGTGGTGGGCCAGCTGCAGCACGGCAAGCCGGCCTTCATGGTCATGTACGGCGGCATGATCATCTTCTTCTCGTTCTTCTACACCTCGATCGTGTTCAACCCGGACGACACGGCCGACAACCTGCGCAAGTACGGCGGCTTCCTGCCGGGCATCCGCCCCGGCAAGCGCACGGCCGAGTACCTCGACTTCGTCCTGACCCGCCTGACGGCGATCGGCGCGATCTACATCACCCTGGTGTGCCTGCTGCCCGAGGCCCTGATCAGTTTCTACAACGCCCCGTTCTATCTCGGCGGCACGTCGATCCTGATCGTTGTCACTGTAACAATGGACACGGTGGCCCAGATCGCTTCCCATCTCCAGGCGCACCAGTACGAGGGCTTGATTCGCAAAAACAAGCTGCGGGGCGCCCGGGGGACACGTTGAGGGGAAAGCCGATGAACCTGATCCTGTTCGGGCCACCGGCTGCGGGTAAGGGAACCCAAGCCAAAAGGCTGGTCGCTGAGCGGGGCATGGTCCAGCTCTCCACCGGCGACATGCTGCGCGCCGCACGCACCTCGGGCACCGAGCTCGGCAAGCGGGTCGCCGGCGTGATGGACCGCGGCGAGCTCGTCTCCGACGACATCGTCATCGCCCTGATCGAGGAGCGTCTGCCCGAGACCGAGGCCGCCGGGGGCGCGATCTTCGACGGCTTTCCGCGCACCCTAGCCCAGGCCGAGGCGCTGGACCGGCTGCTCAAGAGCCGCGGCCGCCGGATCGACCGGGTGGTGCGCCTCAAGGTCGATGACGACGCCCTCCTGGCGCGGATCGGCAAGCGCTTCGCCGTCGAAGGGCGGCCGGACGACAACCCGGAGACGTTCAAGACCCGCCTGGCCGCCTACAACGCCCAGACCAAGCCGCTGTTGCCCTATTACGAAGCGCAGGAAAGGCTGTCGGAAGTCGACGGTATGCGCAGCGTCGAACAGGTGGCCGCCGACATCGACCAAGCCCTGGCCGAGGCCCTTGCCGGGGCCTCGACTTGACCTGCATGAACGCCCTTCAACCTTTACCCTTCAACCCATTGACGGGCGCGCATTCGTCCCTATAACGGTGCGCTCCCGCGACAGGGCGCGAGCTTCGCGCCGGCTCTCCCGCCTCCTACGAGGGCCGGGGCTTTTTCGCGTTCTAGTGTGTGACCGGAGATATCTAACGTGGCCCGCATCGCAGGCGTCAACATCCCCACCAACAAGCGCGTCGAGATCGCGCTGCAGTACATCCATGGCATCGGTTCGAAGACCGCCCGCGACATCATGGGCAAGGTCGGCATCGAACCCGCCCGTCGCGTCAACGAGCTGACCGACGCCGAGGTGCTGCAAATCCGCGAAGCCATCGACCGCGACCTGACGGTCGAGGGCGATCTGCGTCGTGAGACCGCGATGAACATCAAGCGGCTGATGGACCTGGCCTCCTACCGGGGCCTCCGTCACCGCAAGGGCCTGCCTGTCCGCGGACAGCGCACCCACACGAACGCCCGCACCCGCAAGGGCCCCGCTAAGCCGATCGCCGGCAAGAAGAAGTAAGCTCGAAAGGTCGCCTGAAATGGCCAAGGAGCCCACGCGCGTCAAGAAGCGCGAGCGCAAGAACATCACCTCCGGCGTGGCGCACGTGAACGCCTCGTTCAACAACACCATGATCACCATCACCGACGCCCAGGGGAACACCATCTCCTGGTCCTCCGCCGGGACGATGGGTTTCAAGGGGTCCCGGAAATCCACTCCCTATGCGGCCCAGATGGCTGCCGAGGATGCGGGCCGCAAAGCCATGGAGCACGGCGTGAAGACCCTCGAGGTCAACGTCGCCGGTCCGGGCTCGGGCCGCGAGTCGGCCCTGCGGGCGCTGCAGTCGGTGGGCTTCACCATCACCACCATCCGCGACGTCACGCCGATTCCGCACAACGGCTGCCGTCCGCCCAAGCGTCGCCGGGTCTAGGCGACCGATCCGTTTTCCGCTGAGGCGACGCGGCCGGGACGTTCCCTGGCGCGGCGTCCTCAAGCCCCGTCCGAGAGAACCGATCCGTGATCGAAAGAAACTGGCAAGAGCTGATCCGTCCTGAGAAGCCGCAGATCGAAAGCGGTTCGGACGGGACCCGCAAGGCGCGCATGGTGGCCGAGCCGCTCGAGCGCGGCTTCGGCGTGACCCTGGGCAACTCCCTGCGCCGGGTGCTGCTGTCGTCCCTGCAGGGCGCGGCGGTGACCGCGGTGCAGATCGACGGCGTGGTGCACGAGTTCTCCTCCATGGAGGGCGTGCGCGAGGACGTGGTCGACATCGTCCTGAACATCAAGCAGCTCGCCCTGCGGATGCATTCCGAAGGCCCCAAGCGCATGACCTTGCGCGCCACCGGCCCCGGCGTGGTGACGGCGGGCCAGATCGACGCCCCGGCCGACATCGAGATCCTCAACAAGGATCACGTGCTCTGCACTCTGGACGACGGCGCCCAGGTGCGCATCGAGTTCACCGTCCAAAGCGGCAAGGGCTATGTCCCGGCCGAGAAGAACCGGCCCGAGGACGCGCCGATCGGCCTGATCGCCATCGACGCCCTCTATTCGCCGGTCAAGCGCGTGGCCTATCGGGTCGAGCCGACCCGTCAGGGCCAGAGCCTCGACTACGACAAGCTCGTGCTCGAGGTCGAGACCAACGGCGCCGTGACGCCCGTGGACGCGGTGGCCTACGCCGCCCGCATCCTGCAGGACCAGCTGCAGCTGTTCATCACCTTCGATGAGCCGAAGAAGAAGACCGCCGACGAGACCAAGCCGGAGCTGCCGTTCAACCCGGCCCTGCTCAAGAAGGTGGACGAGCTCGAGCTGTCGGTCCGTTCGGCCAACTGCCTGAAGAACGACAACATCGTCTACATCGGCGACCTGATCCAGAAGAC
>Ga0310811_10010800_pt1 | contig 11815 bp, 7 predicted proteins | sample YCmetagenome_FD_207642 | JGI IMG/M metagenome (GOLD analysis project Ga0310811, IMG submission 207642) | Soil microbial communities from experimental microcosm in Duke University, North Carolina, United States - YC | ecosystem: Engineered > Artificial ecosystem > Soil microcosm > Unclassified ...
TCTCCTGTACCCAGCCTTCAAAATCTTTTGATGTAATAAGATTAGGTTTGTTGAGTACTTCGTGATCAGGTTTAAGGATGCGCACTTCGGCATCTTCTTCAGTAACTCTATCGCGCGACAGTTTTAATGGATAGGGTGAAAATGATTCTGTTTCCAAGCCATTACTTGTATTGTATTGTACAATCATTGTGCCTCCGTTGTTCACATACTCCATCAAATCTTTCATCATAAATGGAATGCGCTCATTGGTGTTAATAGCACGTATGCCCATCACCACAGCATCAACACGTTTAAGATTTTCGGCTGTTACTTCTTCATTCTTCATCTCCCAAACCTGATAGCCCATATTGCGAAGAGCAACAGGAATGTCATCACCTGCACCTTTGATGTAACCAATAACATTGCCTTGTTTTTTAAGATCAAGCTTAACAATTTTTGCTTTGGCTAACGGTAAAATAGTTTGTGTTGGAATGTGATCATACGAAATTGTCTGCACAGCCCTGTTAAAATATTTTCCATCAATGGAAGCCTGTGCAGTAAGTGTCGCTGTCATTTCCTTTACTGATGGTGTTACACGAAAAACTTTGGTTTGTTCTTCGCCTTTTTTAGTAAGCTCGAAAGGAATTGAGGCTGGCTCTGCATGCCAGCCTTCTGGCAGTTGTAAGGTGAGATTTCCTTTTACTCCATTATCAGATGAGGATTTTACAATAACCTTTACATCGCGCGAAATGCCATCATTAAAAATGATAACAGCATCAGTAAGATTTACAAATACAGGAGGTACAATTTCAAATGGCCTGGTCAATTCACCTTTCACCGGATCGTTTTCTTTGAACACAAGTGGTGTTGAAAGAATGAGCTGTTCTCCTGCTACTTTCAGTGTGAAGTTAACAGAGATAGCAGGATCATTTTCCGGTTTGCCAATAAGATTTGGATCTGTTACATCAAACTTACCAGTGCCATGATCATTGTGAAGCCAATACGGATCTGAATATTGTTTTTCAGTAGTTATGTTTTTAGTTGATTTGAATGTTAAAGACACATCGTTCTTCAATGGGGTTGTTAAAACAGAATCAAGATTCAAATCAGCAGATTGAATACGTTCAATTGAAACATCTGCCGGACTGCGGTTTATAAGTTCAAAACTTACTACTACTTTTTGAGCTGGTGCAGCCCAATAGTGATCTGCCTTTACACTCAGATAAAGACCTAAGCAATCTTTTATAAGTTGATCAACTTCGGCAAGCTTCCTGTTTCTCCAAACTCCTGGCTCAAGTGCAGTAATAGCTTTGCGTATGGAAAGTAATGCTGGTACTGTTGCTGATGGCGACTCTGGATTAAATTCTTTATATGCTTTATCAACCAGTGGAAGAATTTTCTCACCGCCTTTGATCCGCGTCCATGTAGTATTTACATTTTCAAATACATCTTTGGCAACTTTGTCGCCTTTAACAAATTCCAGAAATTCGGGCTGATACCCACGTGTACCGGTTGAGCCAAAGCCCTGGCTCTTGTGCTGACTCCGGCTGATCGCTGCAATTTCAGAATAAGATTCTCCCAGCAAGGGATTATAACCGCCAACGTTTAATGATACGATGCCGGGTGTGTTCTCGTTGATAGAAGTATTCCACCAGCGACCAGTGTTTGTATAAAGACCTTTAGCTTGCCATACCCCGAATTGGGTCACAAGTTCTGGGAACTGATCTGATTTTGCTGCTGCATCAAATGCTTCTTGTGCAAGAATAGCTGACGCTGTGTGATGGCCATGACCAGCACGTTCGTCAGGAGGAAAACGAGTAATGATTACATCAGGTTGAAATTGTCTGAATACACGAACAACATCGGAAAGGATATCATTCTTACCCCAGATCTTAAATGTTTCATCCGCGGATTTTGAGAAACCAAAATCATTTGCCATGGTAAAAAACTGTCTGCCACCGTCTATTCGACGCGCTGCCAGAAGTTCTTGTGTACGAATAAGACCTAGCAGATCACGAATCTCTGAGCCAATCAGATTTTGTCCGCCATCGCCACGAGTCATTGAAAGGTAGGCAGTAGATGCCAACCGGTCGTTGGCCATATAAGTTATTATGCGCGTATTTTCATCGTCAGGGTGCGCCGCAACGTAAAGTACTGATCCTAAGAAATTAAGCTTTTTAAGCTTTAGTTTAATCTGGGCAGCACTCGGTTGACTTTGCTGGGCAAAATTGAAAAATGGTTGTAGTACAAGTATTAGAAATAACAGCTTTCTCATCACAAAACAATTTGTGCTAAGTAACGGATAATTTCTCATTTGACATTCATCCGAAATGATAGGTTATTTGATTTGCTGCTGACAGTGGTGAATGGTTTGATTATGTCAATTCCATTGAGGCTTTGTTAATGATTTGTTAAAATGAAAATTGACTCCGTCAAATCGGCTCTTTACAATTTGCCTCTTCTTTCGTTGTTAACAAAAAAATTACCATCCTCGTCAATAACAATTACAATTCTACTGACAGTTTCTTTCTTTGCTGTTAGAAAAGATACGGTATATAAATGCGCAGTAACCCGATCCTTGACATCTTCCATAAAGCCCATATCTAATGGAAATGTATCTCCTTCATTAACCTTCTTACTAATAATATTCACGGCCAGATTTGAGTTGACTTTGATTTTTGTTTCCAGCGTATCTAGCTTAAGTATTTTAAGATTAAGAATTAAATAAGGCAATACCCCAGTGCTTGTAGTCAATTTTGTTCCACCAGCAGAATAACCATCTGTACCTGTTTGAGGACGTGGCTTGAACTGGTAATCCAGCTTTATCTCAAAATCAGAATTTTGTTTGAAAGGAATCTCTGTTTGAAATAGGCTAAAGAAAAGTATAAGTAATAGTGGCATCTTCATAAGATATAAATTTAATGAATACTTCGCTACTACCAGCTCATTATTTTTAATGACTTATACATGCTCGCAATTGCAATCTCATGTTAGAGTAGTGTAAGATATACATTTTAGTTGTTGCACCCACTCATCATATCATCAGGTAAAAGATCCACTATAATCATTAACTTTGGTTATATCGAGTATCCGAATTTCTCAAGTAGTACAATGAAAAAAATTCTATATCTGTTTTGCCTTATTTCATTAGGAACCCAACTCAAAGCTCAGGACTTTGCCGACAGCAATCTGCCCATTGTTATCATAACAACAGATAATAACCAGTTTATACCGGATGAGCCAAAGATTCTGGGCAACATGAAAATAATTTACAACGGACCTGGAGTTCGGAATTACCTTACCGATCAGAATACTCCATCAGCACTGAATTACAATGGTAGAATAGGAATTGAGACAAGAGGCTCTACCTCTCAATTCTCCGATAAGAAACCCTACAGTCTTACAACTTTACAACCGGACAACGTAACCAACAACAATGTTAGCCTTCTGGGCATGCCGAAAGAAAATGATTGGATACTAAATTCTCTGGCGTTCGATGCTTCCATGATCCGTGATTACATATCCTATAATCTTTCGACGATGATTGGTGAATACGCACCTCGCACACAATATTGTGAAGTTATTGTAAATGATAGTTATAGAGGACTCTACATTTTAATGGAAAAAATAAAAGTAGATGATAATCGTGTAGACATCACCAAAATTAAACCGACCGATAGTACGTTACCAGATGTAACAGGCGGCTACATAACTAAGGCTGACAAAATTTCTGGAGTTGATGTCTCTGCATGGATAATGGTAAGTTATATCAGTGACACAATAAATTTCATTCATGAATTTCCAAAACCAACAGATGTTACAGCAACTCAAAACAATTATATAAAATCGGTATTTGAAAAACTGGCCAGTACAACTAATAATTCATCAATTACAAATGGATATCCTTCTATTATTGACATTCCATCTTTTGTAGACTTCATGCTCATCAATGAATTGTCTGCTAATGTTGATGCTTATAAGTACAGCACATTTTTTCATAAAGATAAAAATGCAAAGCTTCGTGCAGGTCCTATATGGGATCTGAATTTAACCTATGGCAATGATCTTTTTTTCTGGGGACTCGACAGAAGTAAAACCAACCTGTGGCAGTTCGATAATGGCGACAACATAGGACCAAAATTCTGGAAAGATCTTTTCAATAATTCACAATTCAAATGTTATCTCTCCAAACGATGGAATGAATTAACAAAAGCAGGTCAACCGCTTAATTTAACAAGCCTTAGTACCTACATTGATGAGACTGTTACTCTCACCAGTGAAGCCGCAGCAAGAGACAATACCAAGTGGTTCATTAATAACAGCGGACAGATTGATGGAATAAAAAGTTTTCTATCAGCCAGGATAACGTGGATGACTACTCAATTGGGGTCATCTTCCGCTTGCAGTAACATTACTACACCTCCGTTGGTCATCAACAGGATAAGTTATAATCCCAGTACAACGGATGAGTTCAAAAGTAGTAGCGATCAGGAGTTTGTAGAGATCATTAACAACGGAAGCGAACCCATTAATTTGACAGGTGTTTATTTCAGCGGTACCGGATTTGTTTACCAGTTTCCTGCATCAACTATATTACTACCAGAAGGTGTTATACAATTAGCTAATGACAGCGATACATTCAATGATCTTTATGGCTATTCACCTTTTGGTGAATTCAGTCGTAACCTTTCAAACAGCAGTCAAAAATTAACGTTGGCCGATGCATTCGGTAATATAATAGATGAAGTAGAATATTCAACAGAGTCGCCGTGGCCCGATGCTGATGGCAATGGGAGTTACATAAAATTAAAAGATGCCAGCCTCGATAATAACATTGGTTCGAATTGGGAAGCCTCTACAGAAGTTCCCTTTACCAACTGGGTTGTTACTGCTGTAGACGAACCCTTAAAGTTGCAAGTTGAACTTTTTCCGAATCCTGTTGACGAAACATTAGAAGTTTCAGCAAGTGGCACCATTACCTCGTTGCAATTCTGCGACCTTCAGGGACGATTACTGGAAACAATTCACCCCGCTTCAACCTCCGTCACCCACGACATCAGTAATTATAAAAGCGGAATATATCTGCTTACTGTAAAAACTAAGAACAATACTGTTGTGAGAAAAGTAGTGAAGAAGTAGAATTAAATTTCAGTTGTCAGTTCAAGGTTTCAGGTTGCTTACGTCAGCCAACTTGAAACCTGAAACTTGAAACTTTCTAATTCTTAAACATTCACACGCTCCATCTTAGGCACCAGTACATGCATGATAGTCCATGCCAATAAGTATGCTGCGCCGCAAATAAAGAACATAATGTAATAAGCTGTTTCAATTTGCCCGATAGCTCTGTAGTGCACAAACATATTTTTCTGTACCAAGAGTGTGAGTGCTATTCCACCGAGAGCGCCAAACATTCCTCCAATGCCTGTTACTGAACCTACTGCCTTCTTCGGAAACATGTCGGATACCGTTGTAAAAATATTTGCACTCCATGCCTGATGCGCTGATGTTGCTACACCAATTACCAATACAGCAAGCCACATATTCATAGAGCCCAACACCTGTGCAAACACAATAGGCAATACAATGAATGCGTAGGCAAGCATGGAAGTTTTTCTTGCTCTGAATACCGGCCAGCCTTTCTTAATAAGATACAATGGAAGCCATCCTCCCCCAACACTTCCAAACGTAGAGATGATATAAACAATGGCAACCGGAAACGAAACGGCAGTGCCTTGCAATCCATATTGGCTCTGAAGAAAATCTGGCAACCAGAAAATATAAAACCACCAGATGGGGTCAGTAATAAACTTACCTAAAACGAACGCCCAGGTTTGTTTAAAACCTAAAAGTTTAATCCATGAAACTGACTGTTCTTTCTCCTCTGACGCGGGTGCAGCATCTTCAACATCACTTTGTATATAGGCCAATTCCTCTTTTGAAAGTCGTTTATGATTTGCAGGCGTATCATACATTACCCACCAAAGTATAAGCCAGATAAAACCAATAGAACCTGTAAGAATGAAAGCCCACTGCCATCCCCAAGCCACTGCAATAAAGGGAACCGTTAACGGCGCTACGATGGCGCCTATGTTTGCTCCAGAATTAAAAATACCTGTTGCAAAAGCTCGTTCTTTCTTGGGAAACCATTCAGCTGTAGTTTTGATTGCCGAAGGAAAATTACCCGACTCAGTGGCTCCCAACGCCGCTCTCACAAAAATAAAACCTAACGTACTCTTCGCAAAAGCATGACATACAGCAGCAACACTCCACAACAGTGTGGCCATGAAGTAGCCTATCTTTGTACCAAGCTTATCAATGAGCCTCCCGGCGCCAAACATTCCCAGTGCATACATAAGCTTGAACGCAATTTCAGTATTAGCATAATCGCCATCATCCCAATTAAAAGCAATGGTCAATTCTGATTTCAATAAACTTATAACAGAGCGATCAAGATAATTGATGGTTGTTGCAAAGAATATTAATGCACAGATCGTCCAGCGATAGGAACCTATTGATTTATTATTTTCCACAGTTTCAGTTACCAGTTAATATTAAAATGATTAAAGCTATTAGTCATTGGTCATCTGCAATTAGTCAATAGCCATTCGCCATTAAACTTATTGAAAAATAGTTAAGGAATAAAATAAAGTTTTTGGAACGGTTGTCACATCACCTAGTTTATCTTCCAATCACCAAATATCTTATCAATATTATAAGCTTGAGCTTCTTCTTCACTGAGGATATGTGCCCAACTCACTCGTGTTTTGTCACCTGCTCCAGGACCAGTTGAATGATACTCCGCATAATAACATGTTTTCTCCGCATCTGGTTTATTCCAGTTATGCCAGCCTTCTGTTTTAATATGCTTGTCAAGAAAGCACGAAATAAAAACGGTTTTCGCAAAAGGTCTCCACGGCCTCCCGAGATAAAAAGAATTCTCGTCTGCATCACCGGTTATTTTGCAGTTTATAAATATGAATCCATATGGTGTAGTTTCTGGTGTAGATGCTGCCGCGATGTATACCCCACCTTTCTTGCAAAAAATTGTACAGTTATCAAATACTGCAGTAGACCATCCAAAAATAAAATCAACGGTACCTTCTATGTAACATTGCTTATAATATTGTCTGCTCTTTTCACCATGCGGATATAATGTATCCTGAAAACCTAGAAACCTGCAATGGGTAAATTTAACCTGATCACCATCAACACGAACGGCTACAGCCTGACCTACCGCACCAGACGAGTTTTCAAACGTGATGTTTTCTGCAGAAAAACCATCGCCAAAAACATAGAAAGAAGCCGATCCAGTTGTGCCTACTTCTTCACCAAACTTATTCTTCTTTGAAGCAAAATCATCATAGGTAATGATTGTATTCATACCATCCTCGCCTATCAATTTTACATTGATCTTAGATCCGGCAAGAATAAGTTTCTCTTTATAAATTCCCTTCTTGACAAAAATTGTCGTTGTATTTTTTCTGAAGTCAGGCACAGCATTAAAAGCTTCTTGCACAGTTTTGAAATTACCAGTTCCATCATTTGCCACTGTATAATCATACGTGGACTGCGCCTTTACAAACAAAGGCATCAAGATCAACAGAATAAAAACGCGAACAATCATTCTCTGTCTATGGGATTCCATTTATCATTACCTTTTAAAATCTCATTTGCTGAATAATGACTTGCTTCCTTTTGCGAGAGCTGATGTGACCATGCCACACGCTTTTCTATGCCAGCTCCTTCACCTCTCGAATTATATTCGGCATAAAATGCAGTCTTCTCTGCTTCGGGTTTATTCCAGTTGTGCCATCCTTCACCAAGAATGTGAGATCCTAATTCACAATTGACAAAAACTGTTTTAGCGTAAATTCTCCAGGGCCTTCCTAAATACACTTTTGAAACACTAGCCAAAGCTTCAAGTTTGCAGTTTAAAAAAACATAGCCATAAGCAGTATGCTGCGTTGTAGATGCAGCTGTGATATACGAATCCTTTTTGCTGAAAATAGTGCAGCTTTCGAAAACAGAAGTTGCAGCGCCGAAAATAAAATCGGTAGTGCCTTCTATGTAACAATTCAAAAAATATTGTCTGCTATTTTCACCACCAGCATAGATGGTATCCTGGTTTCCTACAAAACGACAATGCTTGAATACACAACGATCTGCCTCTATATGAAGTGCAACAGCCTGGCCAACCGGACCAGCAGTATTTTCAAATGTGATATTCTCAGCATAAAAATCATCGCCAGCGACTTTTACTGTATATGATGTAAACGTATTGATTGCTCCCTTACCCGAATAGTCATCAAATGAAATAATAGTTGTTGATGCATCTTCTCCTAACAATGAAATTTTAGTTGTCCATGAATAAACTTCTACTTTCTCTTTATAAACTCCTGGCTTTAATGTAATTGTAATTCGCTCGTCAGGAAATGCTTTGCAAGCGTCTATGGTTTCCTGAATTGTTTTGAAGTCTCCGCTGCCATCCTGCGCCACAACATATTTCGTTTTATACTGCACTTGTGCATGCACGATAGTACAATGCATGCAAACTGCCAGTAAAGCAATCAACCATTTTATGACTCTCTCATTTCGATTTAATCTCGAACCCATCAGCTTCTTTTAAAATATTTCTGATTTGTGCCCTCCCTCATTTTTCATTAAACACTTTGTTTAAAAAAATTGTAATGTATTCTGTTGTTGGATTAAACCATGGATGAAAAAGCCAGAACGAATGAGGAGAGTTCTTTAAATCCTGAATTTCATTATAGATACCAAAACTATTAAGCTGATTAACCATTTGCTTACAACCTGCATGAAAGCGGGTTTGAGAACTGTTGATAAATAAAAATGGAGGCGATTGCTTATTTACCCAATGTAACGCTGATGCTTCCTTCCACTTCTCTACATTGTTCTCATAGAATCCTTCTAACCAAAATACATCAGCGCTATTTTCATTTCGTTTTACAGCCAGGTTCTCTGGGTCTGTAAAATCCAGCAAGCCATCTATATCAACAACCGCTTGTACACTGCTTGAAAAATCAAGGTTACCTTGAGTGCCTTCAAATTTTTGATTTTCATTTGTCGCACCAATCAAAGATGCCAATTGTCCACCTGCTGAACTTCCGCCAATGGCAATATGTTTTTCATCGATGTGATATTCGTTAGCATGGGCTCGCATCCAGCGAATAGCTGCTTTCAGATCGTAAATAGCGGCGGGATATTTTGCTTCTAACGAAAGTCTGTATTCAACTGAAACAACAACAAATCCATTAGCAGCAAGTGTTTGTGCCATAGGTGTGTTTAATGTTTTATTGCCAGCGCGCCAACCTCCTCCATGTACAAGGAGTAATGCAGGATATATTTCATTCTGCGCGTTCGGAGCAAATATATCAACCTTAAGATTGCGATCGCCAAAAGGAGTATCATGAAGCGTTAGATAAACAACATTGTCTTTTTCAAGAACTCGTTCGGACGCTTTCGGTGTTACCGGTATGATGTCAGGGTAAGTCTTTATTAACTTTTTATAGGTGCTCCAAACTGTATACGAAGTATCAAGGGGTATTTCATGGATACTGCTTTGAGCATACGTTAGAGAGATTCCCGTAAGACCAATGAAAAAAAGAAGCACCAAGTACGTTTTAATATTAAGCTGCATCTCAATAATTCTATGCCTGTTATTTTATCACTTTATACGTTGTTAACGTCTGATAAACTTTAACACTCCGTTTTCATGCTGAGAAGTAAAATTAGCAAAGTACATTCCCGGTGCAAGCTTTGAAACATCGAGGTAAGCTTCGTGAGAAGAGTTGGCAATGTTCAATTCTATAACTTTCTCTCCCGTCGTTGTAAAAACAGATAAGATACCTCCACCTACATTATCCGAAAAATGAATTGTTAAAGTCGTTTCTACCGGATTTGGGCTCAATGTAAAATGATTTGCTAATCGCGTTGGCAAGCCGGTGACATGATCAAGCGTATTACCTGTTACAGAAATATTGACAGCTGATGTGCCTTCTGTTTCTAAGCTAAGAGTACCTTGATGCTCGCCAACGGTTGTTGCGTTTAGTCGAACAAGGATGTCTTTTGTTATCTCATTTTCAGAAGCAACCAACGTTAATGGATTAGCATTCGATTTCCATGTGATGCCTGCATCGTCAGAGACTTCAAAATAGCTAAACCTTTTATGTAAACATCTTTCACTTTGCCATAACGTCCCTGACTCGAACTTCCACAACTAAAGTATAATCGAATAGTTAACGCTTCACCCGCTTCAAGCGGAACACCTGTGTTACCAGCCAACGCCAAACGATAATTGCGCGTTGTTCCACCTGTTTCATTTGCGAGTACAATAGGAGTAGTAAAGCCGCCGTTTGCTGTGCTTACTAATGGCGTACCATCGGCTCCAACGCCACCTGAAACATTGGTTGAATCAGCATTTTTAAAACCACTTTTTGAATAGACAATAGCCAGCTTGGTATTAGATGAAGTATTATAAAATGATGCTTTCAACAAAATTGAATCAACTCGTACAGAATAATCTGCTGTTGCTGTGATAACAAATTGCTCATAAACTCTTCGATTCAAATTTCCTCCCGGACCACCTAATGCTACTGTCCACTCACCATTGGCTGTAGCACCAAAAGCCTGACCAAACGTTGCCGAGTAAGCAGGAATGTTGGCCACTATCAAACCATTAGAAGATGTCAATTTGTTAAAGGATGATGAGCCCGCCTCCACTCCAACAGAGCGTGTTGCAGCATCATCAATACTGTTTGCATTCATGGGCCAGTATAGAAGTACCGTTGATACAGGTAACGCATCTGATTGAGTCTCGCCTGAAACATAGATATTTTGAGTAACGGCGCTTTGACTTGTATGCGTAACGTTTCCATCGTATCCTCCAACGGAAGATGCGTTAAGTCTTACTGAAATTGAAGTTGATGCAATACTATTATTGCTTTGCTCAAGAATCAATGGTGAACTCTCTGTATACCAATTCGAACCATCGGCAGAGATTTCAAAGCCTGTTGGTGGTGTGATTACTAAATCATCTAAAAGATTTTGGCCACTTACTTTATAGCCCTGCGCTGCGGAAGGTGTACCTAAGCCCTGCAGAAAATCACTCAATGATCCGGTAAGCGTAATGGTTGGTATGCTTGAAACTTCAATGGTGCTGGTAACATGCGAAGCCTTGCCCGCTTGCGAAGCAGCGAGAAAATAATAATATTTTTTTCCCGCTGGCGGAATGTTTTCTGTGTAACTGAAATTCACAGTTGTATCTGTTACACTTGTTTGTTCATTAATTTTAGCGAACGAAATATTATCACTGCTCCGGAATAATTGATAGGTAACATTTTTTAGCAACCAACTTATATTCCAGGTAATGACTGTCTGAGTTTGTCCTTTGTTAGCTTTAAAATTGGAGACAACAACGGGCGATGATTCGCTATCACAAAAATCAGTTGACGCAAGACATGGGTCCCAGCTTCCAAATAAAGTAGCATTAGAATATGTTGCAGCTTCTTCATCTGTTAATTGAAATGACCAGTTTACGCGTTGGCTTACGTTTACTAAATCATCATTAAATTTTTTACTCTTATACTCTGCATCAAAGATGGAGCTGGTTACTGTGCCTGCGTCCCAGATTGCCCACCCTTCTGGTTTAATCTGTTTGTTACCCATGGTGGTATTCAAAAAAACAACACGCGGATATGAGAGTGGATTTGAGCCTGTTGAATTTTGCCAGGGTCTTCCTAAAACATATTGCGTTACGCCTGTATTCGAAGGAAGAATACAATTTCGAAATACATAACCATATTGCTGGTCACTCTGT
>Ga0310811_10010801_pt1 | contig 11815 bp, 11 predicted proteins | sample YCmetagenome_FD_207642 | JGI IMG/M metagenome (GOLD analysis project Ga0310811, IMG submission 207642) | Soil microbial communities from experimental microcosm in Duke University, North Carolina, United States - YC | ecosystem: Engineered > Artificial ecosystem > Soil microcosm > Unclassified ...
CAACGACCCTGGTGGATTCCCGGTGTCTTGTATCGCTGGATATTGAGACAAGTCTTATGTCTCGCAATTTTCCGTGGCTCGCTCTATGAATGAAATAGATGCTGTCTGTATGAAATGCGGGCTCGAACTCAATGGTGATCGACGAGATTGTCGAAGTGAGAATCGACGCAGACGGCAAGCTCTTGGTGCGTCCGCAAGTCCGCACTTTTCCATATATCTATCGTGCTGCGATGCAGGTCGGGTGGGACCCCGACAATCGCACCTTATTCAGCCCCAAGCCCCGGGAGTGGTCCTACTTGCAATGGTTTCGACAAATCGTCGCAGCCGCGTCGGATGAGTACGGTGTTCGCTTGGTCATCACGCCGCAGACAGCATGGTCCGACGTTCCCGATGCGTTACGCGCTGAGATAGAAGCAGAGCAAAACCAGCCGGACCCCATAGAGCGTCAAACGTAGAAACTCGGAACAGCAAATGGTACACGACACGCTCCGTGGCAGCCCACAGCCCGTTGGGTAGGAGTCTGGGTAGGCAATTTTCTTCCGATTCGATTTATGAGCGTTGTTAATAGCTTAGGAGGCCAGTTAGGAGCGGCCCCTGGGCACCAACGCTCTCACCGACACTTTGCCGGGATGGGGTTGCATCAAGGCGGCTAAGCGTCCGCGAACCTCGAAATTGATCGGATCGCCAGGCCTGATACGCGGCGCGACGACGATGCATGTCAATCGGCTCCCAAGTTTGCCCCCTCATCGGCTTCCAATTTTGACCCCTTCGCGCGGCGGGGTTTGCTGGTAGCGCTCGGCTCGTCGGAGCTGGCCGGGATTGCGGAGACGAGCCGAGCGCGGGTGGCGTGATCGTCATCGCGGCTTTTGAATCGCCAGCTGTCATTGCCGGTCTCGACGATGTCGCAGTGATGGGTCAGCCGGTCGAGCAGCGCAGTGGTCATCTTGGCGTCGCCGAACACGCTGGGCCATTCGCCGAAAGCGAGGTTGGTGGTGACGATGACGGAGGCGCGCTCATAGAGCCGGCTGACGAGGTGGAAGAGAAGCTGGCCACCGGACTGGGCGAAGGGCAAATATCCGAGTTCGTCCAGGACGATGAAGTCCATCCGGGTCAAATGCTCGGCGAGCCGACCCTGCCGTCCGTTGCGGGTCTCGGTCTCGAGGCGGTTGACGAGGTCGACCACGTTGTAGAAGCGGCCACGGGCACCGGATCGGATGCAGCTCCTGGCGATGGCGATGACCAGATGGGTCTTGCCGGTGCCGGTACCGCCGACTAGCACGACGTTGCGTTGCTGGGCGATGAAGCCACCGCCGGCGAGATCGTTGACGAGCGTCTGGTTGATCGGCGTGCCAGTCAAACTGGAAGTCAGCGATATCCTTGGCAAGTGGGAGCTTGGCAATGGTGAGCTGGTACTTGATCGATCGGGCCCTGCTTCTCGTTGATCTCGGCGTTGAGCAGGTCGCCGACAATGCGCTGGGGTTCATGCTGCCGGCGACCCTTCTGGCACGAACGGCGCCCACATGTGAATATGTCAGTATTTCCAGTCGTCGCTATCCAGTGCCCGCGATAACCGCTGAAGTAGATCGTTCAAGCGCTCCTTTTCGGCAGCGGTAAAATCCTTAAACAAACGCGCTTCGCGTTCGCGCGAGACCTGCGCGAGCTTCGCGGCCAGTTTTCGTCCTTCGGACGTCAGTTTGGCGATCGCAGCCCGGCCACGCGACCGTGTTTGCTCGACGGAGACCAATTTGCGTTCCTGGAGAAGCGCGAGGCTGCGGCTTGCTGCGGCCTTGTCGACGTCGGCGGCGTCGGATAGCTCGCTGACATTGAGGGACTCGATACGGCTGAGCGTTAGCAGCAGGCGCCATTCCACCGTGCTGATGCCCCAAGCGGTGCGATAGTAGGCTGTTGCACCGCGGCTGAAACGGGTACCGAGAATCGACACCAGAACAGCGATTTGTTCCTGCGCCAATATCCCGACCGAGCTTGAATGATCGAGCTCGCTGTTCTGCGCTGCCGATCCATTATGCGTGGGCATCCAAATCTCCGAGCAAACCAGAATCGCGAAGAACAATTCCACTCTTTATCCAACAGAGATGGATTGCTCTCCCCAAATTTTATTTGACAAGTCATTTATTGATGCGTCAACATAAGAACAATCTCCAAAATGCCAACACCAATTACGTGGAGAGCTTATGGTAGGAAATCGCCAGGAAGCGCTTCGCGATCCTGTAAGGTCATATCCCGGAGCGATTGATTGCGATCTGCATCCGGCAGTGCCGGGGATGAGCGCTCTCGTTCCCTATCTCGATGACTATTGGCGCGAGATGGTTGCTGTCCGCGCGCTTGATCGCCTGAACCTTAGCCTGACCAGTTATCCGCAGAACGCGCCGCTTTCGTGTCGTCCGGACTGGGCGCTCGATCAGGGGCGAAAGCCGGGATCGTCGCTCGCGGCGATGCAGGCGCACATTTTGAAGCCCTGCCAGTCGCGGTTCGGCATTCTCAATTGTCTGTACGGCGCCCAGGTCTTTCATAGTGAAGACATGGCCGCAGCGTTCTGCCGCGCCGCCAATGACTGGATTCGCGATGAATGGCTCAATCGCGATCCGCGATTGCGCGCCTCCATCATGATTCCGGCTCACAACACCGAACTGGCTGTCGCGGAAATCGAGCGACGCGCGGATGACGATCGTTTCGTGCAAATCCTGATGCTGGTGTCGGGCGAGACAACTCTCGGCCGGCGTCAGCTCTGGCCGATCTATCAGGCGGCGGAACGTCTTGGACTTCCGATCGGCGTTCATGCGGGCAGCGCCTATCGGTACGCGCCGACCGCCGCCGGCTGGTCGTCTTACTATGTCGAAGACTACATCGCCCAATCTTGCGCGTTCGAAAGCCAGCTGCAGAGCCTGATTTCGGAAGGCGTGTTCGCGAAATTTCCTGGCCTGAAGGTGGTTGCGATCGAATCCGGCCTGACATGGCTTAGCGGGTTCATCTGGCGCGCCGACAAGACCTGGAAAGGCGTCCGCGCGGAAGTGCCTTGGGTGACGCGCGCACCCTCGGAGATCATTCGCAATCACGTCCGATTCACCGTGCAGCCAATCGATGCGCCGGACGAGCGCGACGCGCTTCTGCGCCTCACCGATCACCTGAAATCGGACGAGCTGTTGCTATTTTCCACGGACTATCCGCACTGGCAGTTCGATGGGGACGTGGCCCTGCCGGATGGGTTGCCGGATAGCCTGTTTCGCAAGATCGTCAGCGAGAACGCGCTCGCGACGTATCCCCGTTTGGCCAAGGCCGATCATGCTTTGGAGGTTGCCCAATGAGCACACTCGAATTGGAGCGAAATACTCCGGCACGATACAAGCTGCGGGTGATCGATTGCGATATCCATCCGGCGATGACGTCGTGGACGGAAGTCCATCCCTATCTCGAGAAGCGGTGGATCGACCATCTATCCGTTTATGGCAGCCACTTGCGGCACGCGTTCTCCGAGGCGCTATCGCATCCGCGCATGTCGCCCGACGCGGCGCGCATCGATGCCTATCCTGACGAAGGTGGTCCCCCCGGATCAAGCCTCGAGTTGATGCGGACGCAGCATCTCGATCCAAACGGCGTCGAGGTCGGCATGTTGATCCCCCTGCGCTGGAATCCGGGCAGCCAGCGCAATCTCGATTTCGGCGCCGCGCTGACGCGGGCCATGAATACCTGGCAGATCGAACGCTGGGTCAAGCAGGAGCCCCGGCTACGCGCGTCCGTGCTGGTGGCGCAGGAGGACACCGTCGCGGCTGTCGCGGAGATCGATGCGCGGGGCGGCGATCCGAACTTTACGCAGATACTGATTTTGCCGCGCACCGACGAGCCGCTCGGTCGCCGCCGTTACTGGCCGATCTTTGAAGCGGCGGTGCGTAACAATCTGCCGATCACGATTCACGTCGGCGGTACCAACGGGCATCCGTCCACCGGTGGCGGCTGGGCCTCCTATTACATGGAAGAGCATCATTCCGTCGCCCAGACCATGCAGGCGGTTCTGACCAGTCTGGTCTTCGAGGGCGTGTTCGAGCGATTTCCGGCGCTGCGCATTGTGATCATGGAAGGCGGTCTGGGCTGGATTCCATCCATCAAGGCCCGCATGGACAAGCACTGGTCGCGCCTGCGCAGTGAAGTTCCGCATCTGAAGCGGCCGCCATCGGAGTACATTGACGAGCAGGTCTGGTTCAGCACGCAACCGATGGAAGAGCCCGGAAGCGGCGCGGAGCTGATCGATCTGTTCGACAGGATCGGCTGGGACAGGCTGCTGTTTTCGACCGACTACCCGCACTGGGACTTCGACGATCCGCGGTATGCATTCAAGGCCAACTTGACCGAAGCCCAACGCGACCAACTGCTCCACGGCAATTCCCGCAGATTCTACGGGCTGTAGCTGATGGCGCGGCACGTCGTTGCAACCGTTGATGAGATACCGGCCGGCCAACGGATGGTTGTAAGGGTAAACGGTCGCGAGATCGGTATCTTCAATGTCGACGGCGAGTATTTCGCCGTCAGCAACCGTTGTCCCCATGAAGGTGCGTCACTTTGCAAAGGCCGCATTGTCGGTCTCGTTGAAGCGACGGAGCCCGGCACCTATCAATACAGCCGGCGCGGCGAGCTCATTCGCTGCCCCTGGCATGGTTGGGAATTCGATCTCAGGACCGGCAAGTCCTGGTGCGAGCCGGATCGCACCAAGGTGCGCCGTTACGATCTGAAAGTCGAGCCGGGCGGGGCGCTCGTTGAAGGCGAGTTGCGTGCCGAGACGTTTCCGGTGTCGGTCGAGAAGCAATACGTGGTCGTGGAAATCTAGCCACGTCGAAGCCGTTCAAAAATAAGATATGATTTGAGGGAGGATGGAGATGTTGAATAAGCTGGGATTAGCCAGGGCCGCGTTTGTGGCTTGTCTTGCCGGTCTCGTTGTCCCCGCTCACGCCGAGGATCCATCGTGGGATGCGGTCGTCGCCGCCGCCAAGAAGGAGGGCAAGGTCGTCGTCTACAACATGACGCTGGGCGCGCCTTACTTTAAGGATGTCATGAAATCGTTCGAGACCAAGTACGGGATTTCCGTCGAAAGTCTCGATCTGCGTGCCAGCGAGCTCGCCGAGCGGATTCGCACCGAGCAGGCGGCCGGCCGGTATCTCGGCGACGCCGAAATGATCTCCTCGACCATGATCGAGGAGCAGCTCGAGAAGGGCGATTTCATCCAGAAGTTGCCGCCGATTCCCAACATCGCCAATCTCAGCCCGCAGTTCAAGGCGACCGAGTTCAGCGTGCCGGCGTTCAATCAGCCTATGGGCATCCTGATCAATACGCGCATGATCAAAGGCGATGACGTTCCCAAGAGCTGGGATGACCTCAACAATCCGAAGTGGAAAGGCAAGATCCTGTCCGACGACATGCGTCCGCTCGGCAGCGGCAACGCGATGTTCTCGATCCTCGAAAAGACCATGGGCAAGGAATACAACGAGAAACTGGCCCAGCAGAAGCCCTCCTTCAGCCGCGATATGCGTAACGACGCGCGGCGGGTCGCCCGCGGCGAATATCCGATCTACATCCCGCAGATTTTTGCGTTCACGTCGGACCTCAAGGGCCTTCCCGTGAAGGTGATCATTCCCAAGGAGGGCGCCCCGACGGCTGAAATGGATCTCGCCGTCCTCAAGAATGCACCGCATCCGAACGCCGCGCGTCTGTTCATCAATCACTTTCTGACCGTCGAATCGCAGACGACGTACGCCAACGCCTGGATGCTGCCGGTGGTAGGTGCGGCAGCGGATCGCGCCAATCCCGACGCGCAGCAGTTCGTCCATGCGAAGCTGCTCGGGCCGGCGAAGCTTGCCGAGCGTCCATCGATGATGGCGCTAGCGAAAAAACTCTATCCCTGATCACCGGGCATGGCCATTTCAGCGGAAGATCGGGTGGACAGTCTCGGCGCCGTGCCGACGCCGGGATTGTCGGGCATTATCCGGCGGCTGCAGGCAATGCCGACGGGGCGGATCGCTGGCCTGACGTTCCTTGCCCTGCTGCTGGCGTTTCTTTCGGTCTATCCGCTGTCGATGCTTTTATATGGCAGCCTGCATTCGACGCCGCCGGGCGTCGCGGGCACGTTTACGCTTGAGGGCTACCGGGAAGCCTTCACGCAGCAAAGCGTGGTGTCGCTGCTCAACACCGTCGGGATATCGCTGGCGAAGACGGTTCCTTCACTCGGGCTGGCCATCTTGCTGGCCTGGATTCTGGCGCGAACGGACACGCCGTTCCGAGGAACGCTGGAAGCGCTGATCACGCTGCCGTTCTTCATTCCGCCGATTCTCACGGCGATGGCGTGGGGCATGCTCGGCAATCCGCAGGTCGGGTTGCTCAATCAGGTCTATCAATGGGCGACCGGGTCCGATGCTGCGCCGATCAATGTCTATTCGTATGGCGGGGTGGTCTGGCACATGATGCAATACGCGGTGCCATTTCTGTTTCTGCTGATCTTCGATGCATTCCGCGCGATGGATCAAAGCCTTGAAGAAGCCGCGCGCATGTGCGGCGCGTCACGGTTGCGGACATTTTGTACGATCACGATGCAGCTCATGCTGCCGGCGCTGACCGGTGCGACGATTTTGAGCTTCATCCGCGGCATCGAGAATTTCGAGTCCCCGCTGTTTTTTGGAACGCCGGCCGGCATCCGCGTGATCACCACGGATATTTATGACTCGATCAACCAGCGTTCGCCGCCGGAATACCAGTACGCAACCGCCATTAGTTTTGTCATCATGGCGCTATTGTTCCTGATCGTGCTGCTGCAATGGCGGATTCTGCGCGGTCGCAGCTTCCAGACCGTGACCGGGAAGGGCTATTCGCCGACGGTCATCAAACTGGGAAAGTGGCGATGGGCGACCTTCGCCTTTTGCATTCTGTTCTTCTTCGTCACCGTCGTGTTGCCGGTGGGACAGCTCCTGATCGGGTCGTTCTTCAAGTTCTTCGGTTTCTATTCGCGAGACATGCTGACGCTCGATCATTATCGGGAGGTCTTTGCCAGCAGCGATTTCTGGCGCGGGTTCGGCAACACCATGTTGCTTGGCTTTTTCGGTGCCACCCTGACGATGCTTCTGGGCGGTGCGGTGGCCTATATCTCCGTTCGCACCAAGTGGCGCGGGAGGCTTCTGATCGACGCGATGGCCTGGTTGCCGTGGATGATGCCGGGCATTGTGCTCGGCGTCGGGTTCCTCTGGGGATTTGCGTTGCTGCCGCACGCGATTCCCATCTATGGGACGATCTGGGCGCTTCTGCTGGCCTATATCTCTCTCGGTACGCCGCTGTCCGTGCGCGTCATGTCCAGCGCCTACGCACAGCTCGCGTTCGATCTCGAGGAGTGCTCCCGCGTTCACGGCGCGAGCTGGCTGCAGACGATGTGGCGCATTGTGATCGCGCTAGCGTGGCCATCGTTCGCTGTCGGTTGGGTTCTGATCTTCTTCGGGATCATGCGTGAGCTCAGCGCTTCAGTTCTGTTGTATTCCGTTGGCTCGGAAGTGCTGTCCGTCGTTCTGCTGAAACTCTGGGCCAACGGCAACGCCGAACAGGTCAGCGTCATCGGGCTGATCATGATGGTGATGGTAATCGTATTCCGATGGGTGCAGCTCAAGGTCATCAAGAGCCGCATCAATACCCTGTAACAGGACCCGCATATGCCATGTCGAACGTGATTCTCGAAAAGGTGAGCCGGAATTTCGGCCAGTTCGTCGCGGTCAACGCCGTCGATCTGCGGGTCAACGAGGGTGAGTTCGTCACGCTGCTCGGTCCGTCCGGTTGCGGCAAAACGACCACGTTGCGCATGGTGGCGGGGCTCGAGCAGAACACCAGCGGGCGCATCAGCATCGGCAACGAGGTGGTCAGCGATGCGGCGCGAGGGCTCTTCGTACCGTCAGAGCGGCGCCGGCTCGGAATGGTTTTTCAGTCCTATGCCATCTGGCCGCACATGACAGTCTTCGACAACGTGGCTTATCCGCTGCGGGTGCGCCGCAAGTCCGCCTCCGAGATCAGGGATATGGTGTCGCGGGCATTGCGTCTCGTTGAGATGGAGGGATTTGCGGATCGTCCGGCACCCGCCTTGTCCGGCGGCCAGCAGCAACGGGTCGCCATCGCGCGAGCACTTGTGTTCGAGCCGGCGGTATTGCTGCTCGACGAGCCCTTGAGCAATCTGGACGCCAAGCTTCGCTTGCAGATGGGCGATGAGTTCCGCTCGATCCAGAAGAGGCTCGGCATGACCAGCCTTTATGTCACGCACGATCAGTCGGAAGCGATGGCGCTCTCGGACCGGGTGGTGGTGATGGACCGCGGCACCATCCAGCAGATCGGTGCACCGGAAGATATTTATCGCCATCCGGCGAATCGTGTCGTCGCGGCCTTCTTTGGAACGCCGAACCTGCTTGAGGCGAGCGTCGAATCCTGCGCGCGGATTGACGATCGCCGCTTTCAACTGCACGTGGTGGGGAAGGGTTGGCGAGGCCCTTGTGAGACGGCAAGCGAAGTGAGGCCGGGCGGCACCGTCACGGTCATGGTGCGGCCGGAGGATGCGCGTATCGCGGCGTCCGGCGGTGAAGCGGGTGCAGACGAACTGACATGGTCCGGACGGATCGCCCATACGATTTTCCGCGGACCAACCAGGTCGATCATCGTGCAGACTGATGACGGTCGCTTGAATGTCGATGCGCCGCCGTTCGGCGACTATACGGTTGGCGATAACGTCAGCATCGTGGTTTCGCAACGCGCAGCCTGGGCAGTGGCGTAGGGCGCCCGATAGATTCCAACGGCGCGCCCGACAGGAGGGTCGTTGCGCGCCGCCGCTACAAATGGGTTCCGATCAGCCCGGTCAGTGATAGATCTGCTTGGCGAGATCGAGCATCTGGTTCATGCGCGTTGGATCGGTCGTGCCGAGCAGCTTGCTCTTCTGCATTTCGGCAATGACGGGATCGATTCCGGTCAGAGTCTCGGTCGTTACCGGAAGGAGCCCGAGCTTGGCAAAGGCTTCCTGCATTTGCTTGCCCAGATAGTAGTTCATAAGCACGCGGGCCGCGTTGGGATGCGGTGCATTCTTAACGAGGGCAAGATCGTAGCCGACATAGGGCAAGCCCTCCTTCGGCACGAGGAACTTAACGGGAAGGCCCTTGAGCGTCGGTGCCGCGGTCAGGCTGTCGGGTATATAGAGCGGGTATTCGCCGCGTGCGATCCGCCGCTCGTTCGCCGGTATTTCCCGGCTGAACTTGAGATCCTGCTGAGCCAGCTTCTTGTGAAAGTCCTGGCCGAAATGGTCTTCGAGGACCGAAAACAGTACACCGCCGCCACCGAGCGCACGGAAGTCGTCGCTGAGAATCTTGCCCTTCCAGCGCGGGTCCGTGAGGTCCATCCAGCTCTTCGGTTCGTCCGCCGGCTTGACGAGCTGGCTGTTCGCGAGGATGCCGTAGATGATCGCGAACACCGGCAACCGCATGTCGTCGCTGTGAAACTCCGGCTTCAGGTTGCCGAGCGCCGGCAGCGGTCCGAACGGATCGAAGACCTTATCTTCCTTGATCTGGAGGGTGGTCGTGGTCCGGCCATTTTCCGACACGTCGGCGGCGTATCGGCCGGCGGTATGCTCGACACGGATGCGTTCACGGATCTCGCTGGCGCGGGCTTCCAGGATATCGACCGTGATACCAAGGGTCGATGCAAAGTCCTTCTTGAGGTCCTGATGAGCCGCGAGGCCGACGAAGGCGCTGTAGATTACAACGTGACCTTCCTTCTTGGCGGCGGCAACGACCTCGTTCCAGTCGTCCTCCGCCCGTGCCCTGCTGGATGCCGATAGCAGAGCCGAGCCGGCCAATCCGAGCAAGGCGGTGCGCCTCGTAATCGATTCGCGCATAGTCTCTTCGTTGTTCGAGGACATAGGCTTACTCCGCGGCTTGCTGGCCGGGAGCGGGCCAGCGGATTGCAGCCTTCAGCTGCTGTTGGTAGGCGTCCTCCCAGTCGGTCTTGTCGTCGGCGTAGAACGAGCCGGCGCGGGCCTTCCAGAACACCTCGGCATTGTCGACGCCAGGCGGCACGGTGCCTTTCTCCGCGAAGGCGCGTGCTGTCGTCAGCAGCCGCCGCCGCGTCCGCGAGATCATGATGTCGCTCGGCGCGAGGTGTTCCTTGGTGTGATCGACGATCGGCCCCATGCTTTCGGTGACGGCCTGATCCTGAATCACGATGTTGCGGATGCCGGTATAGATGCGGTTCTCGCGCTGCGCGATACGGTCGATTTCCCAATCGTTTCGGGGGTTCTGGACCGCACGCCAGCGGCCAAACCAGTCGGTGCTGTTGGGAAGATAATCGAGCTTGTCAGCACCCGGGATGCCGCCGCCGGATTTCAGCTTCGAGGAGGAATAGGTCGCGCCCTTGGCGCGCCCGCCGTAAATCGAAATCAGCATCGTATGCTCGTCATCCATGGGCACCCATGCCTTTGCGACCACATGATCGGCGAAGTCGGCATTTGGCGTTTGAGTCCAGAATGGAAGGCTGAAATGCGCCATGCGCCAGTGCATCTTGCCGCCGGCTTCGGGTCGGAACGCGCCATACATCGTGCCCCATTCGGTGTCGCCGACTTTGTATTCCGGTGCCCGGTTCGCCACCGTGTGCCGTGCGGGATGACCTTCCTCGAAATCGTCCGGATTGATGTGACCGGCATGGAGGAATCCGAAATGCGAGGTGTCGATGTCGCCTTCGAGTCCTTGAAGCCAGTTGGCTTCGCGCATCAGCAGTGTGACGGTTAAATCCTGTTCAGGAACGAACAGCGCCTCGTGCATCGGCAGCGGTGGAGCTTCGGCGCGCGATCCCATGTAGACCCAAATCAGGCCGGCCTGCTCGCGTACCTTATAGCTCTTCGCTCGAACTTTCTCCTTGAAGCCTGGCGGCGGCAGGTTTGGCATTTCGAGACATTTGCCATCCACGTCGAACTTCCAGCCGTGATAGACGCAGCGGATGCCGTTCTCCTCGTTACGGCCAAGGAAAAGCGACGCGCAGCGGTGCGGGCATCGGTGGTCCATCACGCCGACGCGACCGGAGGTGTCGCGAAACGCGATGAGCGCCTCGCCCAGCAGCATCAGCCGCATCGGGTCGCCGTCGGGCTTCAACTCGGAAGAGGCGGCCGCGGGGATCCAGTATTGCCGCATCATTTCGCCCATGACCGTGCCCGGTCCCACCCGGGTCAGATCATAGCCATCGGTTGCCTTGGACGTCATGGCTTTGGATACCGCCTTGGACATATCCATCCTCCATCGTTTGTCTTGCAGTGCAGCGCTTTTGTCGCGCCGCACCGGTTTCTTAGAATACTTGCATTCTGCAAGTATTCTAATCAGCCGTCAACGAAACGATTCGTGAGTGCATCAGACCGGGACGTTGAATGGCGCTTACTGGACGCGCTATGGTCGCGTTCCTGTTCACAAAAGCTGCTCTCCAAACATGAAAAGCCCAAAAGCCGCTCCCATTCCTCTCGAGAATTGGATCGGCTACCGTTTCAGTCTTATTTCGGTCCGACTCGGCGAGTTCGTGGCGCAGATGTATGCGAGCCGTTACGATCTCAGCATGCCGGCTTGGCGCAGCCTCGCGGTCATCGCCCGCTATCAGCCGTTGACGGCAAAGCAACTGGGTACACTGACATCGTCCGACGCCTTCAAGGTCGCGCGAGCGATTGAGCTATTGGTCCGGCGCAGATTGATCCGTCGCGATGTGGACAAGGCTGATCGGCGCCGTGCCAACCTGAGGCTCACGACCGATGGCCGCAAGGTTTATA
>Ga0310811_10010802_pt1 | contig 11814 bp, 11 predicted proteins | sample YCmetagenome_FD_207642 | JGI IMG/M metagenome (GOLD analysis project Ga0310811, IMG submission 207642) | Soil microbial communities from experimental microcosm in Duke University, North Carolina, United States - YC | ecosystem: Engineered > Artificial ecosystem > Soil microcosm > Unclassified ...
CGTCGGGCGGGTTAACGGAAGAGGGTGACGCCGACCGGAGGAAGGCCCGCCACGCTCGACATCAGTTGCAGGAAAGCCTCGCCGTGGGGTTTCAGGTGCGCATCGGTCGGCGTCCAGGACGCGCGGAGTTCGAGGTCGTCGGTGCGGGGCGGGCCGGCGATCTCGCCGAACCGCGCGGAGGAGGTCTCCGTCACGGTGCCGCCGAGCGCCTTGTACGAGGCCCCCGGGTTTTCCAGCGCGTCGGTGAGCCAGGACCAGCCGACCGTGGGCAGGAACGGGTCGCTGGCCAGCTCGCGGTCGAGTTCCGCGCGCACGTAGACGACGATGCGCAGCACGCCGTGCCAGGCCTCGGGACCCTCGGGATCGTGCAGGAGCACCAGCCTGCCGGTCGCCGGCACGTCGACCGGCCCCGCGGTCTCACAACTGAGCGCGTAGGACCAGGGCGCGAGGCGCTGGGGCGGGCGCACCGTTTCCAGCGCCATCTCGGGCCGGGGCTGCAGGTCTGCTAGCGCCGCGACGGCTTCACGGAACAACTCGGGCGCATGCGTCATCGCGGTCACACGACCGACTGTAAGCCGCGAGCCGCACTACCGGGGGTAGACACACCGAGGGAACCACGTCACGTGGCCGTGGCACGATGTTGCTGATGACTACCAGTACCCGTGACCTTTCCCGCGCGCCGTTGCTCGCCGCCGCGCGGGGCGAGCGGCCCACCCGGCTGCCCGTGTGGTTCATGCGTCAGGCCGGCCGTTCGCTGCCCGAGTACCGCGCGCTGCGCGAGGGCGTGCCCATGCTCAAGGCCTGTTTCGATCCGGAAATGCTCGCCGAGATCACGATCCAGCCGGTGCGGCGGCACGGGGTGGACGCGGCGATCCTGTTCAGCGACATCGTGGTGCCGCTCTACGCGGCCGGGGTGGACATCGACATCGTGCCCGGGACGGGCCCGGTCGTCGGCGCCCCGGTGCGCAGCGCCGAGGCCGTCGCCGCGCTGCCCAGGCTTGAACCCGATCAGGTGAAGTCCGTCACTGAGGGTGTCCGGCTGCTGGTCGAGCGGCTCGGTGAGACGCCGCTGATCGGGTTCGCCGGGGCGCCCTTCACGCTCGCCTCCTATCTCATCGAGGGCGGGCCGAGCCGCAACTACGAACACACCAAGGCGCTCATGCACTCCGAGCCCGAGCTGTGGCACGCGCTCGCGGGCCGACTGGCCGAGATCGCGCTGACCTTCCTGCGCGCCCAGCTCGACGCCGGGGTCGACCTGGTGCAGCTTTTCGACTCCTGGGCGGGCGCGCTGTCGCTGCGCGAGTACCGGGAGTTCGTGCAGCCGCATTCGGCGGCCGTCCTGCGCGGGCTCGCCGACTACGGCGTGCCCCGCATCCATTTCGGGGTGGGCACGGGCGAACTACTGCCCGCGATGCGCGAGGCGGGCGCCGACGTGGTCGGCGTCGACTGGCGGATCCCGCTGGACGAGGCCGTGCGGAGGCTGACCGCCGCCGGCGAGCCGGCCCCGGTGGTGCAGGGCAACCTGGACCCGGCCCTGCTGCACGCGTCCTGGTCGGTGATCGAGGACGAGGTGCGCCGCATCGCCGCCGAAGGGCGTGCCGCGGCCGGGCACATCTTCAACCTCGGGCACGGCGTGCCGCCGGGGACCGACCCGGAGGTGCTGACCCGCGTGGTCGAGCTCGTGCACAGTCTGGAGGCGTGATGAACGACTTCCGCGGCCGACGGGTCGCGCGGTGACCGAGCGGCTGGACAAGCCCGGGCGCGTCGCGGTCATCGGCGGCGGTATTTCGGGACTCGCCGCCGCCTATCGCCTTCGTGTCCTGCTCGGGGACGCCGCGACCATCACCGTCTTCGAGGCGACCGGCGAGCTGGGCGGGAAGCTGCGCACCCTGGAGGTCGGGGGCCGCCGTCTCGACGTCGGAGCCGAGGCCTTCCTGGCGCGCCGACCGGAAGCCATCGGGCTGATCAACGAGGTCGGGCTGGCCGGTGAGCTGGTGCATCCCACCCGGGCGCGCTCGCGGCTGCGCGCCGGGGGGCGCCAGGTAGGGCTGCCCGGGGGCACCGTGATGGGCGTCCCCGGCTCGGTCGAAGCCGTGGCCGACGTGCTTTCCGAGCGGGGGCGCGCGCTGGTCGCGGCGGAAGCGGACCTGCCCGCGATCTCGTTGGACGGCAAGGATGTCGCGCTCGGCGAGCTCTTGCGTGCCCGGTTCGGCGACGAACTGGTCGACCGGCTGGTGGACCCGCTGCTGGGCGGTGTCTACGCGGGCGGCGCGGATGGCCTCGGTCTGCGGGCCACGGTGCCCGCGCTGGCTTCGGCGCTGGACCGGGGCGTCGATTCGGTGACCGCCGCGGCCGCGGCGCTGCTGCCCGCGGCACCCCCGCCGGGATCGAGCCCGGCGCCGGTGTTCGGCACGCTGACCGGTGGACTCGGCGGGCTGGTCGACCGGCTGGCCGAGCTGGCCCGGCCCGAGGTCCGCCTGGCGGCACCGGTGCGTGCGCTGCGGCGGCTTCCGGCCGGCTGGCGGCTCGAGGTGGGCCAGGCCGTGGTGGCCGAGGTGACCGACTTCGACGCCGTGGTGCTCGCGGTGCCCGCTCCGGCGGCGCGCAAGCTGCTCGACGGCGTGGTGCCGCGCGCGGCCGAGGCGCTCGCCGAGATCCAGCTGGCTTCGATGGCGGTGGTCGCGCTGGCGCTGCCACCCGGCACCGAGCTGCCCGATGCCTCCGGTGTGCTGATCGGCGCGGGGGAACAGCACGCGGACGGCACCCCGTTCGCCGCGAAGGCCTTCACGTTCTCCAGCCGGAAGTGGGCGCACCTGGGGGCGGACGGAGTGTTCCTGCGCGGGTCGGTCGGACGGTTCGGCGAACCCGGGGCGCTGAACGGGGACGACGACGAACTGGTACGGCTGGTGCGGGCCGATCTCGCCGAGCTCACCGGGGTCACCGCCGAACCGCTGGACGTGCGGGTCACGCGCTGGGGCGGCGGTTTGCCGCAGTACGGCGTGGGACATCTGGATCTCGTCGAGCGGGTGGAGCGCGCGGTCGACGACGTTCCGGGGCTGGCGATCACCGGGGCGCTCCTGCACGGTGTCGGGATTCCCGCGTGCATCGCGACGGCCGACGCGGCGGTGGCGAAAATCGCGTCGACCACGCCCGCACCCGCGCGCTGAAGGCGTCCACGAAGTGCCATGATGAGGTTATGGCGCGCCTGAACTACAACGAGCTCAACGACAGCGTTCGCTACACGGCCTGGTCGGTCTTCCGCGTCGAGCCGGGTCGTCTTCCCGACGACCGCGGCGCGGCGGCCCGGGAGACCACCGAGTACCTGGACGCGCTCGAGGGCAAGGGAGTCGTGGTTCGCGGGGTCTACGACGTCGCGGGGTTGCGGGCCGATGCCGACTTCATGATCTGGTGGCACGCCGAGGAGGCCGAGCAGGTCCAGGCGGCCTACACCGGGTTCCGCCGCACCCCGCTCGGCCGGGTTTCGACGCCGGTGTGGAGCCAGTTCGCGCTGCACCGGCCCGCCGAGTTCAACAAGAGCCACATCCCCGCGTTCCTCGCCGGCGAGGAGGCGCGCAAGTACATCTGCGTCTACCCCTTCGTCCGGTCGTACGACTGGTACCTGCTGCCCGACGACGAGCGTCGCAAGATGCTGGCCGACCACGGCAAGGAGGCCCGCGACTACCCGGACGTGCGGGCGAACACGGTGGCTTCGTTCGCCCTCGGCGACTACGAGTGGATCCTGGCCTTCGAGGCCGACGAGCTGCACCGGATCGTCGACCTGATGCGCCACCTGCGGGCGACCGAGGCGCGGCGGCACGTGCGGGAGGAGACACCGTTCTACACCGGGACCCGTGTCCCGCCGGCCGAGTTGATCGCCAACCTGCCGTGACCGGCCTCCCGGTCTGACGGGTGCCGCGGTGGACGCCGCCGGTGAGGTCTGGCAGGGGTTGACGGGGGAGCGCCTTCGACCGGCGGCGCTGGACGTCTCCGGCGAGGAAAGCGTGCTGCCGGGCCCGTTCCGGGTCGCTGAGGCGGCCGCTGCCGCGATCGGTGTGGCCACCCTGGCGGCCGCGGAACTGCTGCGGCTCACCGGGATCGAGCCGGGCCGGGTGTCGGTGGACCGGCGGCACGCCGCGGCGGCCTTCCGCAGTGAGCGTTATCTGCGGGTGGACGGCGAGCCACCGGGAGACGTGTGGGCCGCTCTCTCCGGCGACTATCGCGCCGCGGACGGGTGGGTCCGGCTGCACTGCAACTATCCGCGGCATGCCGACGCGGCGTGCCGGGCGCTGAACGCGCCGCACGAGCGCGAAGCCGTCACCGCGGCCGTGGCCCGTCGGACGGCGTGGGACGTGCAGGAATCCGTGATCGCCGAGGGCGGCGCCGCGGCCGCGATGCGCGGCAGGCAGGAATGGCGGGATCATCCGCAGGGTCGCGCGCTCGCGGCCGCGCCGCTGGTGGATCTGGCGCCGATCGCGCCGGCGCCGGCCCGCGCGGTGGCCCGTTCGGACAGACCACTGGGTGGGGTGCGAGTACTCGAACTGACCCACGTGATCGCCGGTCCGGTCGCCGGCCGCGCGCTCGCCGCCCATGGCGCGGACGTGCTGCACATCGGGGCCGCACACCTCCCGGTCGTGCCCCCGCTGGTGATCGACACCGGGCTGGGCAAGCGATCCGCGCGGCTCGACCTGCGTACGCCCGCGGACCGGGACCGGCTCTGGCGACTGGTCGGCGAGGCCGACGTGTTCGTGCAGTCGTTTCGTCCCGGAGCGCTGGCGCGGCGGGGTTTCAGCGCGGAGAACCTTGCCCGGGCGCGGCCGGGGATCGTCGTGGTGGACCTCGGCGCCTACGGCTGGGAAGGGCCGTGGGCGACCCGGCGCGGGTTCGACAGCCTGGTGCAGATGGCATCGGGCATCGCGGCGGAGGGCGGTGCCCGATGCCGGGAGCCAGGGCGGCCGGTGCCGCTGCCCGCGCAGGCACTGGACCACGCCACGGGCTGGCTCGCCGCCGCGGCGGCGATGACCGCGCTGCGGCGGCGGGCGGTCGAGGGCGGGAGCTGGCGGGCCCGGCTTTCCTTGGCCCGCACGGGGTGGTGGCTGGATTCGCTCGGGCGACAGGCCGCCGGTGCCGTGGGTGCCGTGGGTGCCGTCGATGTCGCCGCGGATCCGCCCGAGTTGGACGTCTCCGGCCTGCTGGTCACCTCGCCGAGCCCGTTCGGCGAGGTGACCCATGTCCGTGTTCCGGGCGCCCTGCCCGCCGCGAACCCCGGCTGGGCCCATGGCCCCCACCTACCAGGCAGTGATCCGGCGCAGTGGTGAGAACCACCTTCGCGGCGCGGTGCGTTCTCCTCGCGTGACAAGCCATTCCGCGAACAACTCCACGCCTTCGCGGGCACGCGAGTCCACCGGTTTCGGGTTTTCGACAGCGTAGGAGTCGAACAGCGGGCGCACCTTCTCGCCCAGCTTCACGCCTTTCCCGCGGAGACGGCGCGTCCCCGATGACGGGACTTCGTCGTTACCGGGACGGCACCAGCTTGAGCGAAATCGAGTTGATGCAGTAACGCTGGTCCGTCGGCGTGCCGTAGCCCTCGCCCTCGAACACGTGCCCGAGGTGGCTGTGGCAGGTGGCGCACAGCACTTCGACGCGGACCATGCCCAGGGTGCTGTCTTTACGCACGATGACCGCGTCGCTGTCGGCCGGGTCGTAGAACGACGGCCAGCCGCAGTGGCTTTCGAACTTGGTGTCGCTGCGGAACAGTTCGGCGCCGCAGGCACGGCACTCGTAGACACCTTCGGTCTTGGTGTCGGTGTATTCGCCGGTGAACGGCCGCTCGGTGCCCGCCTGCCGGAGCACCGCGTACTCCTGCGGCGTCAGCTCGGCGCGCCACTCCTGCTCGGACTTCACCACGCGCGGGGTGGATTCGGTACCGGGTTTCATACCTCGAATCTACTCCGGCCGCGTCAGCTCGATAGCCAGGCCAGTGCCGCGATGATGATGTGCCAGGCGCTGACCGCCACGCCGAACACGATGAGCGCGGCGATGAGCGCCGCGAGCCACCAGCGCAGTCCCGTCGCGCGGTTGCTGGAGTCCGCGAAGTCGGACACGCCCTCCAGCGATGCCTCGATGGTGAACGTGGGCCCGCAGCGTTCCATGCGGTCCAGGTGGGCCGCGAAGGCCTGCGCCTCGGGGTCGGCCGGGTCCAGTCCGATCAGGTCTTCCTCGAAGCGATGGCGGTACGCCGGTTCGCTGTCGGCCATGCGGTCACACTAGCTCATCCGAACAGCTGAGTGTTGGCGTCGATCTCCATCCCGCTCGCGGTGCTGACGACCCGCCAGTGCGGGCGTCCGGCTATCCCGTGCACGTTCATGAACATTTCGACCGAGCCGTCCGGGCTGACGCCCTGGTCGGCGAGGATCTGTCCCCAGCCCTCGATGGTGTGCTGGGCCCAGTACTCGGCGAACGCCGCCTGGGAGCCGTAGACCTGCTGCGCCGCCGGAGTCAGCTGGGCATAGGCGGACGCGCTTCCCACCGAGCTGAGGAAGGTGTTGACGAACTGGCCCGCCGACCCGATGTTGATCGTTCCGGCATTGGGTGTCTGGCCGAGCGCGTAGGGGGTCGCGGGACTCGACGGGCTCGGCGACGACGAGCTGGGGACGCTCTGCGGGGTGTTGGTGGCGGTCCCGCCGGCGGCCTGGTGGGCACCGCCGTCACTCGAGTTCATGGAGCTGAGGATCACGAACACCACGACCGTGATCACGACGACGCCCGCGGCGAGCGAGCCGATCAGGATGCCCTTGCGCTTGGCGGCGTCCGGCGACGACCCGGGCCGGACCGGCGGCCGCGCCGACGGGATGAACGCCGCCGTCGGGTTCCGCAGCCGGGACGGTTGCGCGGCCGTCGCGCCGATCCCACCGGCCACATTGGCGTTTCCGGCGCCGCCGGCACCCTCCACACGCTGCCACGGCGGCCGTTCGGTGGACTGCGGCGGATCGGCGGGGATGGCGGGCTGCCGGCCGGTCGTGGACAACGGGGACTGGTGCGGGGGCTGCAGCAGCGTGCCACCGGCGCCGGACTCGGGTTCGGCGTAGGCCAACGCCGCGAGCCTGTCCCGCGCTTCGGCCATGCTGGGCCGTTCGTCGGGTTCCACGCGCAGCAGGTTCATCAGCAGCGCGGTCGCCTTGCCGGACTGGCGCGGCGGGATGACCTGGCCGTTCGCCGCGGTGTAGAGCAGCGCCAGCTGGTTGGTGCTGTTGCCGTAGGGCGGCTGGCCCTCCAGCGCGTGGTAGAGCGTCGCCCCGAGGGAGAAGACGTCGGAGGCGGAGGAGGGGTCCGAGCCGCGCGCCAGCTCGGGGGCGAGATAGGCGGGCGTGCCGCCGATCAGCCCGGTCTGGGTCAGCGTCAGATCCCCGGCGGCGCGCGAGATGCCGAAGTCGGTGATCTTGGCGGTGCCCGTCTCGTCGATGAGGATGTTGGCGGGTTTGATGTCCCGGTGCACGATGCCGGCGCGGTGCGCGGCGACCAGCGCGGCGGCGACCTGCTCACCGATCCTGGCGACCTGCGCGAGCGGCAGCGTGGTCTGCTCGGCGAGCACCGCGGACAGGCTGCGCGAGGGCAGGTATTCCATGACCAGGCACGGGTCGCCGCCGTGTTCGGCGATGTCGAACACCACGATGGCGTTCGGATGCTGGAACCGTGCGGCGTTCTTCGCCTCGCGCATCGCTCGCTGGCGCATGTTGTTGCGCTCGGTCTCGGACATGCCCGGCTGAGCGAGGATCTGCTTCACCGCCACCGAGCGTTCCAGGCGTTCGTCGACCGCGCGCCACACGACGCCCATGGCGCCGCTGCCGATGTGCTCAACGAGGCGATAGTGCCCTGCGATCAGCTGACCGGTGTCGATGGCGACTACTCCTCGGAAACTACCCGCGTTTCTTGGCTTCGTTGAGCGCGAACGACATCCTCGCGCATCGCACCGAGTGTAGCGGGCTGGTTCGTGGCGCTGTCGTAAGCTGCCCCTCGCACCACCTTGACCAGCCCCAGACCCCCGGCGAGCGCGAATCCGGCGTAGCACGCGAACAGGGCCGGAGGCGTGCCGCCGGTGAGCGCGTCGCCCAGCACCACGACCGCGATCGTGCCCGGCAGGCTGCCCAGCACGGTGCCGGCCAGGTAGGGCAGGGGCCGGACCGAAAGGATCCCGCAGCAGTAGGTCAGCGGGGCGAAGGGCACGACCGGGATCAGGCGCAGCGAGGTGACGGCCAGCACGCCCCCGCCGGCGAGCCGCTCGTCCACCGCCCGGATCGCCTTGCGCCGCAGGTGCCTGCTGACCAGGTCGCGGCCCAGCAGGCGCGCCAGCGCGAAGCCGAGCATGCCCGACGCGGCGGTCGCGATGACCGCGACGGCGACCCCCGCCACGTCGCCGAACAGCAGTCCGGCCGCCAGGTTGAACACCGTCCTGGGCAGCGGTATCACCGTGAGCAGTGCGTACGCACCCAGGAAGATCAGGATCGCCGCTGGTCCCCTGCCCGCCGCCCAGTCCCGCAACCCCGCGGGGCCGGGCAGGTGCAGCAGGAAGGCCGCCGCCACCGCCGCGGCGAGCAGCACGAGCGCGAGGACCAGTTTGGCGCGGCGGGGCATGTGCCCACGGTATTCCACCGGCCACGGCGTGCCCGGAGTGGCCGGTGACGGCGGGCGCGCGAACCCGGACGCGGCTGACGAACACCGCCGACGCTTTACGATGCGATTACGAGAACCTGGGAATCATTTCCGGGATGATTTCCGCGGCCAGCCGCTCCATCTGCTCGGCCTCGTCGAACAGTGGGGTGAACAGGATCAGCTCGGCGCCCGCGTCCGCGACCGCACGCACGCCCCGCACGCAATCCTCCGGCGTCCCGGTGACCGCGATCGGGCCCAGCTGCCGGCTGCGCTCGCCGTAGACCCCGGCCAGCGCCCGCTCCATCTTCTCCGACGCGAGCGGGGCGTCGTCGTCGACGGCGACGTAGATCCGCTTGGCGATCGGGAAACCGGCCGGATCGCGGCCCGCGTCGGCCAGCGCCTCCCGCACGGTCCGGACCTGGTCCGCGAAGGCCGCCGTGGTGGCGGACCCCGCGCCGAAGAAGCCGTCCCCGTGCCGGACGGCACGCCGCAGCGCGGCCGGGTGACCGCCGCCGAACCACACCGGCGGATGGGGTTTCTGGACCGGCTTCGGCTCCATGGCCGCGTCCGTGAGTTGCCAGAACTTCCCGTCGAAGGTGACGCGAGGTTGCGTCCACAGCTCCTTCATCAGCCGCAATCCCTCGGTGAAGCGCGTCACCAGGCCGTCCGGATTCACGCCGAAGGCGGAGAACATCCGGCCGCGGCCGCCGGTGCCGATCCCGACCTCGACCCGGCCACCGCTGAGCTGGTCCAGCGAGCTCACACTCTTGGCCAGATGCACGGGATTGTGCAGCGGACTGACGAAGACCGCGCACCCCAGCCGCAGCGTCTCGGTGCACGCCGCCGCGTAGGCCATCGTCTCGAGGGGCCCCACGTTCGGCCATGCGCCCAGAACCTGTTCCTGCGTCCAACCACTGTGGTAGCCCAGCGCCTCGGCCCGCTGGACGAAGGCGCGCAGCGCCGCGCTGTCGACCGCTCCGGCCGAGACGAACTGGGGAATGGAGATCGCGAATCGCATGATCCGACCGTAGTGCTCGACGCGAGATGGCTGCCGTGGCCCGCGTGGGCTTGTCACGCGGCGGAGACGGCCTCCGGGGACGTGTGCCGGTCCCGGCGATGGCGGACGAGCTCGGTGATCGCGACCACCACGATGATCACCACGGTCAGCCAGATGTAGGCGTTGTGATAGAGCACACCCAGATGATCCCAGGACGGGTAGGTCAGGATGCTGCTCTCGTCGGCCCCGAAGAGCATGAGCACGCCCCCGGAGGAGATCGCGAAGGTCAGCGCGAGACCGATCCAGGTCAGCACCGCCCAGCGGCGCAACGAGGCGTACAGCAGATAGATGATCAGCGCGCCGAGCCACACCCAGTGGTGCACCCAGCTGTACGGAGAGACCGCGGTGGTGGCCAGCCCGCACAGCACCACCGCGAGCAGCTCCCGTCCGCTGAAGGACAGCCGCCGGGCGAGCAGCAGGCACGCCAGCCCGATCAGGGCGGCACACGCCAGCCAGAGCAGCTGCATCCCGCCGACGAGCCCGATGCTGCGCGCGAAGAGCCCGCGCAGCGACTCGTTGCTCGGATTCTCCGGTACTCCCACCCGTGCCGGATCGGCGAACGCCCCCGACCAGAACGTCTTCGAGTCGTGCGGCAGCAGGATGAAACCGATCAGCACGGTCGCGGCGAGGGAACCGGTCGCCACCGCCGCCGCCCGGTAGCGCCGGGTGAACAGCAGGTAGAGCACGAAGAAGGCCGGGGTGAGCTTGATCCCCGCGGCGATCCCGATCAGCACGCCCTTGACCCGGGCCGAGTCCGGCAGCGCGAGGTCCACCAGCACGATCGCCATCAGCAGGATGTTGACCTGCCCGAACGCCATGGTCTCCCGGATCGGCTCGATCCACAGCAGCAGCCCGGCCAGCGGCACGCTGGCCACCACGAGCCGCAGGTCGCGCCGGTAGCCGAGGATGCTCAGCGCGGCCCCCACGGCGAGCGTGAGCAGCGCGAAGTTGCCGATTCCGCCGACCAGGACCAGCGGGTTGCCGTCCAGCTTGGCCAGCGGCACGAACAGCAGCGCCGCGAACGGGGCGTAGACGAATTCCCAGACACCGCGGGTGTGCCCGGCCAGCGGGGTGTCGTAGATGGAGATCCCGTCCAGGATCCGGGTGCCGGCGATCCGGTAGACGCCCAGGTCCATCAGGTGCAGCAGGTCGGCGCGGTCGGCGAGGACCTCCTTGACGTACCAGCCCAGCGCCAGCAGACCCGCCACCAGCACCGTCCAGAAGACCGGCCAGGGCAGCGGCCGCCGGTCCGACCGGGAGGGGACCGGCGCGTCGGCCAAGGCCTCGACGGCGGATGACGACAAAGATCTACCCCTCGCTCGCGGGACTCGGTTGCTGGATCGAACGCCTAGGGTAACGGCCGGACCGTCATCCGGCTAAGCCGGGCAGAGCGTGCCGTCGGTGGGTACCTTGCCGTCCACCAGGAACGCGCTGACCGCCCCGGCGACGCACGGCGAGGCCAGTGCCGCGTGCCCGGCGCCCTGCCAGGAGACCCGCACCGCGCTGGAGATCTGCTGGGCGGCCCGGGTGGTGCCGGGCTGGGGCGTCACCGGGTCGGACGCGGTGCTGGTGACCAGGATCGGCGGCAGCCCGGTCAGGTTCGGTGACGGCAGCGTGCTGCTGGGGCCCGGCCAGGGCAGGCACCAGCTCAGCCGCTGGGTGTCCAGCGCGCCGAACGGGGCCGCGGTCTTGTCGAGCTGGTCGGCCAGCGCGCTGATCTGGTTGGCGGGCAGGCGTGTCGCGGTGTCGTTGCATTCGGTGGCCAGCGCTCCGTCGAGCCGGGAGGGCGCCGTGGGCGAGCCGGAGATCAGCGGCGTGATGAACGCCGCCAGTTTCGTCGGGTCACCGCCGCGGGCGGCCTGGATCGCGTCGCCGAGTTCGGGCCAGCGCGCGGGGTTGGCCAGGCCGGCGACGATCGCGTTCAGCGCGAGCCCGGGTCCGAAGGACGTGCCGTCGGGCAGTTGCGGCGGCGCCGCGCGAAGCCGGCTCAGCAGCGCCGTCACCACGCCTTCGACGTCGGTGCCGAGCGCGCAGTGCCGGGCGGCACAGTCCTGTCCGAAGGCATCCAAAGTGGACTTCTGCGCGGCGGCGAGGTCGCCGAGCACGGTGGC
>Ga0310811_10010803_pt1 | contig 11813 bp, 12 predicted proteins | sample YCmetagenome_FD_207642 | JGI IMG/M metagenome (GOLD analysis project Ga0310811, IMG submission 207642) | Soil microbial communities from experimental microcosm in Duke University, North Carolina, United States - YC | ecosystem: Engineered > Artificial ecosystem > Soil microcosm > Unclassified ...
GCCGAGCTGGCGCAGCGTCACCGCGAGCTGCAGGCCGGCCTGGCCGGCCCCCAGGATCAGCGTTCCCGCGCTGTTCTGACCCGACATCGAAGGCCCCTTCCACTTCTAAGGTATGACCATTGAACCATCATTGGCCCCACGAGGCCAGCCCCCAGGGGACGCAGCGCCGGACGGGGGCCGGGTCGAGCACCGGCGGAGGGCCCGGCCGAGGGTCCGCCGGGGGCCGGACGGGGGTCGGCGCGGGTGCGCGAGAACCGCAGTAAGAACCCGGGGACGGACCCCGTTGACGGATGCAACTCCACTGGGTCACAATGGTTAGACCAATACAGAGCCACATAATGTTGGACACTCAGCAACTGCGGTCGCCAAGGGCGGCGGCCGCCGACGGGAGGTTCGCATGAGCGGCAAGGAAGGGCGGGTCTTCCTCCGGGGGATCACGTCCGGGACCTACGGGCTCAACGAGTTCCGCCGACGCCGACTCGACGCCCCCCGGGTGCGCGACGACTCGGTCGTGACCGACGACGGCTCGGTGGCGCACTCGGGCGACTCCGACGAGTCCCGCACCTGGTGGCGGGTCGGCCCGGGGGACGAGCCGTTCCTCACCCAGAGCCTGCAGGTGCACTTCGTTGAGCTGCCGCCGCGCAGCGCGAACCACGGCCACGGGCACCAGAACGAGGCCGCCTTCTACATCCTCGAGGGCGCCGGCTACGAGATCCACGACGACCAGCGCTACGACTGGGTCAAGGACGACCTCGTGCTCGTGCACACCGACTCCGTGCACCGGCACTACAACCCGTACAACGAGACCGCGCGCTGCCTGGTGTTCAAGGCCAAGTCGCTGTGGATGTACCTCGGCCTGCTGCAGCAGGGCCGCAGCGGCCCGGTCAAGGACGAGGACAGGTTCGGCCCGCGGGTCGACTGGTCGCAGCTGTGGACCCCGGGCGTGGACAAGCGCCGCAAGGTGGTCAAGCCGTCGAGCACCACCTGGGAGCTGACCCGCCTCGGCAACACCCGGGCGCTGTCCGCGCCGGGCGACGACGTGCGCACCTTCAGCGTGGACGTGTTCGAGCTGGACATCCCGGCCGGCTCGCGCTCCGGCAAGCACTGGAAGATGGCCGACGAGGTGCTCTACGTGATCGAGGGCAACGGCTACAGCCTGCACTGGGAGGTCGAGGCGGAGATCGCCGAGAAGTACCACGCGCGGATCGCGAAGGAGCCGACCCGGCACGAGATCAAGGCCGGCGACACGCTCTACGTCCCGCACAACACCGTCGCGCAGCACTTCGCCGCCGACGGCACGCCGCTGCGCCTGCTCTCCGGCCAGAACCGGATGTTCAAGCAGCTCGGCTACGACAACGTCGCGTTCCTGGAGAACGCGCCCGAGTTCGACGCGCAGGCCGCTTCGTGAACCGGCGCCGCGCACACGACAAACCACCCCGGGAGGGAACATGCCTGAGCACAGCCGCGCTGCGGCGGAAGTCTGGTCGGATCCGTCGTTCGCCGAGGCCTGGCTGCGCGCGGACCCGACAGGCGCGGGCGACCTGCTCGCCCTGCCGCGGACCATGGCCGCGGCGCTGATCGCCCACGAACTGCCGCAGCCGCAGCTGATCGTGGACGTCGCGAGCGGGGCGGGCGTGTTCCTGAGCGTGCTGCTCGACGCCTTCCCCGAGGCGCGCGGCGTGTGGTCGGACGCGTCCCCGGCGATGCTGGAAAGCGCCCGCGAGCGGCTCGCCCGCTTCGGCGACCGGGTCGAGTTCGTGCTCGCCGACATGGCGGAGCTGACCAAGGCCGGCGTGCCGGGCGACGCGGACGTGCTGACCACCTCGCGCGCCAGCCACCACCTGGACCGGGAGGAGCTGCACGGCTTCTACCGGGAGGCGGCGAGCCTGGTGCGCCCGGGCGGCTGGCTGGTCAACCTGGACCACATCGGACCGGAGCAGGACGTCTGGGACAAGCGGTACCGCGCGGTCCGCAAGCAGTTCACCGGTCCGAGCCCGGCGAACGCGGCCAAGCACCACCACCGGTACCCGCTGCCCAGCGTCACCGATCACCTCGACGGCTACCGCGCCGCCGGGCTGACCGACTCGGACGTGGCCTGGAAGGCGTTCTTCAGCTGCCTGTTCATCGGACGCCGCGCGTCCGGCGAGGTCGGCTGAGCAGTCGGCCGGCAGCACAGCAAGGCCAGTAGCACCGGTAACACAGTGAAACGGACCCCCTCGTCTCCGAGGGGGTCCGTTTCACTGTGCTACGACTGACTGTGTTCCAACCGACTGTGCTCCAGCCGACCGCCCACTGCTGCGGGAGACACCGCGGCCTGCTCCGGGCGCGGCGGGCGCCCGGAGCAGGCCGCGGTGACGGCGGCCGGTGCCGCCGCTCAGTACTCAGTCGAGGCAGAGCCGGTTCGCGGTGCGCGCGAGGTGCTCGCGCATGATCCGCTGGCCGGTCGCCGGGTCGTTGGCGTGGATGGCGGCGAGGATCGCGCGGTGCTCCTCGAGGCCGCGGCGGCCCATCTCCGGGTCGGTCTTCTGCGCGGTCTCCAGGGACATCAGCAGCGGCCCGTGGAAGGAGTGCACCAGCATGGCGAAGGCGGTGTTGTGGGTCGCCTCGGCCAGCCGGGTGTGGAACTCGGCGGACAGCGCCATGTCGTACTCGCCGTCGTCGAACGCGGCCTGCTGGCGGTCGCAGATGTCCTGCAGCGCCTCGATGTCGGCGACGTTCGCGTTGGCGCACAGCAGCGGGATGATCCCGACCTCGAGCACCATGCGCACCTCGGTGACGTCGGTCGCGGTGACCGACGAGAGGGTGAGCAGGTCCACGATGCTGGACCTGACCTTGTCGCTGGTCGGCTGGCTGACGAAGGCGCCGCCGTGCGCGCCCACCCGGATCTCGACCAGGCCGCCGGCCTCGAGCACGCGCAGCGCCTCGCGGACGGTCACCCGGCTCACGCCGAAGCGCTCGCACATCTCGCGTTCCGGTGGCAGCCGGTCTCCCGGGGTGAGCTTGCCCTCGTGGATCAGGGCACGCACCTGGTCGACGATCAGCTCCGAGATGCGGCGGTCGGTCACCGGATTGAGGAGGCGGGCCGACCTGCCGTTCTCGGTCTTCGCCTCAGTTGCCCCGGGCATAGGACTCCCTTCTCCCACGTACAGGCACCCTCGCCCCTTATTGACAGATTCTAGCTTACCGACTTAAGGTCTGACCAATCTTGGCGACCAGGAGCTCTGCGGATGATGCGGAACGCCGTGCCGAATATCAGACTCCTGTCCCCGGCGGACCCGGCAGCAAGCTCCGCCGATCGCCCCGGCCGCAGTCGCAAACGGCCTAGACCACTGTGCCACGTTCCCGTGTTCAACGCGCCCCGCGCGCAGCAGCGCTCTCCCGACGCGCCCCCTTGCGCGCCCATCGCGCCCGCCTCTCACTCCGTGTCATGCCGCGCGCCTTTGAGTTACTGCACCCGGTTCCGCCGTCACGGCGTCCGGCTCGGCCACGGTGAAACCTCCCTTGCCGAGACCGCCGCGCTCGCCGCGGCCGTCGCGCACGACGAGACCGCTTCACGCGCAGGTCGGCGCCCTCCGTGGGGCGCCGACGTCGAAGCAGCGCGGCCCGGCATGGGGAAATGGACAAACGCCGCAAAGCAAGACGAAATTCCGGCCGTCCCCGGACGGCCGGCGGAGTCGGTTCTCTTGACAGGGTGTCCAACGGCACTATGGTATGACCAAATGGCCGATGGATGACGGGCTTCCGCCCATCCCCGGCCCCTCGCACCACCTCACGCTTAGGGGCCCTTGCGCCACCGCCCGCATCCCTCCGCGGAACAGCGGACGTCGGGTCGCACCGCCCCGCAATAAGGCGTTGCCACAAGGGAGTAGCAACAAAAATGGGCACCATCTCCACCGTGCGGACCGATGTCCAGGCCCGCACAGGCGCGCGACGCTGGCTGCACGTCAGCTTCCCGCTGCTCATCAGTTTCTCCGTCGCCCAGCTGGTCAAAAGCTCCGTCGGCATCGTCGTGGCGAGCCCGGTGTTCCAGGAGCGGTTCCATCTCGGCCCGCACGCGGCCGCGGTCGGCTGGGTCTCGTCCTCCTTCCTCTACGCCTACGGCGCCGCGCTGCTGGCCTGGGGATACGTCGTCAAGAGATTCGGGCCGCGGACCGCGATGCTCGGCGGCAGCGCGATCTGGGTGCTGGCCCTCGCGTTCACCCCGTTCGTCAACACCATGTCCGAGCTGTACCTGACCCGAATAGCGCTCGGCATCGGCGAGGCGTGCTTCTATCCCGTCGCGCACACCCTCACCGCCCGCTGGTTCCCGATCCAGGAGCGCGCGCGGGCCAACGCCTCGTGGCTCTCCGGGATCTTCGTGGGCTCCACCTTCGCCTCGTTGATCACCACGGTGACGCTGAACAACCTCGGCTGGGAGGGCACGTTCTTCGTGCAGGCGGGCATCGCGCTCGTCCTCGCCTTCGGCCTGACCCTGGCCCTCGTGCACGACGACCCGCGCGCCGCGGACAGCGTGGAGACCGGCGAGGTCGAGCACATCGTGCGCAACCAGTTCGAGAACACCGAACTGCTGCCGAAGAACGGGCCGGACTCGCCCTTCCGCAACTACCGCTACTGGCTGACGATGCTCATCTACCTGGGCACCAACATCCCGTTCTACGGACTGGTGACCTGGCTGCCGAGCTTCATGAAGGAGCAGCGCCACCTCAACTTCGGCGTTGTCGGCGGCATCCTGACCGCGGCCAACGCGCTCTCGATCGTGGTCATGATCCTCGTCGCGATGCGCTCGGACCAGAAGATGCGCCGCGCGGGCCTGGCCATGATCGGCTTCACCCTCGAGATCATCGGCATCACCGGCGCCGCGCTCGGCCCGCACAACACCTTCGCCATCGGCGTGTTCGTCTTCCTCGGCCTGGGCGGCAACGCCTGGTGCGTGGTGACGAACTGGGGCCTGCTGCACAGCCTGATGCCGACCGACCGGGTGGAGACCTCCAGCGGCGTGTTCTCCTCCTTCACCAACCTGATCGGGGCCGGCTTCCCGGCGCTGATGGGCTGGATGCTCTCCGCCTCCGGCTCGTACACCCCGGGCTTCCTGATGCTGGACGGCACCGCGCTCCTGTCCATCGTCTGCTGCGGCGTGCTCGCGCGGCAGAAATACTGACGGCTCTCCGGCCGGGATCCGGCCGGACGCACGGCGCGCCGCGGACCCGGGTTCGACGCATCGTCTCGACGATGCCCGGCCCAGGACCGCGGCGCGCCGCCGTGCGTCACCACCCCGGGTGCGCCCTCTTATGCCTCATGCCGCCCGCTCAGCCGCGCTCGGCGGCGCGCCGCCACGGCTTGACGAAGCCCTGCTCCGGCCAGCCCTCGACCGCGGCGAGCAGTTCGATCGCCTGTGCGCCGTCGATGGTCTCGCGCACGACGTCCGCGTGGCCGGCGTGCCGAGCGGTCTCCTCGATCAGATGCAGCAGCACCCACCGCACGTTCCACGCCTCGATGTCCTTCGGGAACCAGGGCACGTCCTTCGGCACCGGCACCGGGTCGTCCAGGCTCGCGGCCGACACCGTCTCGTCCGTCTGCGACGCCGCCTCCGCGTAGTCGGCCAGAAGCTCCTCGAGCGAACTCTCCCCGCACTGGAACGAGGCCGCGTGGACCTCCGCGTCCTTGCCCTGGTGCTCTCCCCGGATCATCCCGGCCCACTCGCGCTCCACCGCGGCCACGTGCTTGAGCAGGCCGCCGACGCTCAGTGCGCTCGCCGACGGCGCCTGCTTGGCCTCCGCGCCGGTCAGGCCGTACACCGCGTTGCGCAGAGCCTCGCGCTGAGCGTCGAGGAAGCCCAGCAGCACCTCGCGCTCGTCGCCGCTCAGCGTGTTCCGTTTCGTCATGCGACCAGCCTTTCACCGCGCACCCACAACGGCGCGGTGTGCGCGCCGACGTCCGCGTGATACCGGCGGGAATCTGGCAGGACGCTGCGAACTGGTGTAAACGGAAGGAGTGGACACACCCGCGGGCGAGATCGAGGACGTGTTGCAGGGTTTCTTTGCCGACCGGCTGGCCGAGTCCCCCACGGGGATCGCGGGACTCTACGAGCCGATCGCCGACCTGGTCCTGCGCGGAGGCAAACGGCTGCGCGCCCGCTTCGTGCTGCTCGGCTGGCGCGGCGCCGGCCGGGCGCCGACGGACGGCGCACTCGGCGCGGCCGCGGTGGTCGAACTGCTGCACGCCTGCGCGCTGATCCACGACGACGTGATGGACGGCTCGGCCACCCGGCGCGGCGCGCCCGCGGTGCACCGCGCGTTCGCGGAACAGCATCGCCGCGCGGACTGGCACGGCTCCGGCGCGAACTTCGGCATGTCCGCGGCGATCACCGCGGGCGATCTGTGCCTGGTCTGGGCCGACCGGCTGCTGCGCAGCTGCGGGCTGCCGGACGCGGCGGTCGCGCGGGCCAGGCCGGTCTACGACGAGATGCGCGCCCTGACCATGCAGGGCCAGTACCTCGACCTGGTGACGCAGGCCTCGGGCGAACCGTCGGCGGCCGCCGCCCTCGAGGTGGCCAGGGCGAAGACCGCGGCCTGCACGACCACCGGGCCGCTGCGCTTCGGCGGGGCGCTGGCCGGCGGCTCGGCCGAGCTGCTGGCGGGGTTCGGCGCGTACGGGGACGCGCTGGGCGTGGCCTTCCAGCTGCGCGACGACCTGCTCGGCGCGTTCGGCGACCCGGCGGCGACCGGCAAACCCTCGGGCGACGACCTGCGCGACGGCAAGCGCACCGTGCTGCTGGCCGAGGCGGTCGCACGGCTCTCCCCCGCAGACGCGCGCCGGCTGGCCGACCTGCTGTCCCAGGGCACGGACGACGCGGTCGGCCGGCTGCGCCGGCTGCTGACCGCCAGCGGCGCGCGCGAGGCGGTGGAGGAGCGCATCGCCGCGCTCGGCCGGCAGGCGGCGGCGCACGCGCGGGAGCTGCCGCTGGCCGACGAGGCGGTGCGCGCCGAACTGCTCGGCCTGGTCGACGTCGTCGCCGGGGACGGCGGCCGGCGCGGCGCCGGACGCGGCGGCGCGGTCAGCGGCCCGCCCATCGGGCCAGCAGCAGTGCCGCCGCCAGCGTCGGAACCACCGCGCTCAGCAGCTTGAGCGCGCCGTCGAGCGGGTCGAGCAGGGCCGCCCGGTCGACGGCCTCCGCCCTGCCGTCCGCGTACACGACGCGTCCTTCGACGCTGACCGCCTTGCGCCGCAGGGACCGGGCCGGCGTGCTCAGCCTCCGCTGCGCCGCGGACAGCGCGGTGGCCGCGACCACGCCGAGGACCAGCGCCACCGTGCCGGCGAACGTCCACGGCGGCGCCTGCGCCACGTAGCCGACGGCGAGCGGGAAGCCGCCCCAGGCGAGCGCGAAGCCGAGGTCGGTGTGCAGCACCCCGCCGAACAGCTCGAGGTTGTAGCCGAGCACCAGCACCACGCCCGCCACGATGAACGGCACCAGCGCAGGCCCCGAATGCCGCAGCACGGCCACCCCCAGCGCGACGGCCCCGGCCAGGCTCGCCACCGCCGCGCCCCACAGTTCGCCGGCACTGATGCGGGTGCGCAGCGGACGGCCGTTCCACTCGTCCAGCGCGTGCGCCGCGATCCCGACGGCCAGCAGGAACGCGGCCAGGCTCAGCCAGCACACGGCCCAGTCCACCCGCGGCGCCATGGCGGCGCCGATCGCCACGTACGCCATGTGCCAGGCGGTGTACGGCGGATGCAGCACGGTCAGCCAGTCGGCGGCACGCGAGCCGCCGCGGGCGTAGAACGCCGCCCCCGGCGCGGGGGCCGGTGGCGGTGTCGGTGGCGGTGCAGGGGCCGGTACCGCATCCGACAGCGCCTCAGGCTCCGACAACGGTTCAGACGCCGACAACGGCTGCGAATCCGCGGACGCGGCGGACTCCGCAGACTCCGCGGACTCCCCTGACGCCGGGTCAGTCATCTGCCTCGTCCGCGCCGCCGTCGGCCGGGGCGGCGCTCTGCGCGGGCGCCGCGTCCTGCGGCTCGGCCACGGCGTCCGCCTTGCGCCCGCACATCACCAGTCCGCCGCCGAGGCTCATCCGCCGCGTGCGCACCTGCCGGATCCCGGCGTCGTGCCAGTACCCGATGATGCGCTCCACCGGGTGCGCCCGGTAGTGCCCGCTGATCGACGGCCCGAGGAAGCCGCCGACGCGCTGCCACTCGGCTCCGCCGGTGAGCCGGCCGGCCAGCGGCAGCACGCCGCGGGTGTAGCCGACCCAGGCGGCGTGCCAGCCGGGGTTCTCCGGGACCGCGAACTCCAGGCTGGCCAGCGCCCCGCCCGGCTTGAGCACCCGCGCCAGCTCGACCAGCGTCGCGGCCGGGTCGTCCACGTAGCGCAGCAGATAGGTGAAGGTGACGGCGTCGAAGCTGGCGTCCGGGAACGGCAGCTGCTCGGCCCGGCCCAGCAGCAGCCTGATCCGGTCCGCGCGGCCGCGCCTGGCCACGTTCTCCCGGCCGCGCCGCAGCATCTGCTCGGTCAGGTCCACGCCGGTGACCTCGGCTCCGGTCCGGTCCGTCCAGTAGAGCGCGACCCCGGCGGTGCCGGTGGCCACGTCGAGCACCCGCGCCGCGTCCGGCGCGGTGCGCGCGGCGGCGTCCACCATCGCGTGCCGCCAGCGGCGGTTCTGCCCGAACGATAGGAGCTCCGCCAGCAGGTCATAGCGCTGCGGCAGCCCGCTGAACAGGTCTTGCGCGTCGACGTCCTCCACGTTGGCCATGGCTGGACTCCTACCCCGCGCGCGGCCGGGAATGTACGCTGTGGGCATGATCGTCGAGCATGCCGAATTCACCGTCGCCGACGCCGACGCCGAGCAGTTCGAGGCCGCCTACGCCGAGGGGCGCAAGCTCCTCGAGCACACCGAGGGCTTCCACTGGGCCCACATGCACCGGGGCGTCGAGCGGCCGGGCAGCTACCTGCTGCTGGTCGGCTGGGAGAGCCTGGAGGCGCACAACGTGAACTTCCGCGAGTCGGAGCGCTTCCCGAAGTGGCGTGCGCTGGTCGGCCCGTACTTCGCGGCCGAGCCGAAGGTCGAGCACTACCGCGAGGTCTGACCCGGCGTCAGCACGCGCCTAGAGAATGTCTTCAACGTAGCGTCGGATCAGGCCGCAGCGTCTGACGCGTGCGCTCGCAAGGCGCCGGGTCGTCCGCATACTGGGCGTCTGTGGTCGATCCGGCAACGCCGCGGGCGTGCGTGGCAGACGCCACGGCCCCGGCGATACTGTGAAGACACGACCTAGCGTCAGCGCACGCGTGCTCAGGCCGGGAGCGCGGCCGGCCAGGTCCGGTCGGGCTCGGGCAGGTGCGTGTCGTCGTTGGAGTAGAGCAGCACCCAAGTGCCGGTCGGCTCCGCCTGCGGATACGGCGAGTGCATCCGGCGCCAGCCGCTGAGTCCGGTGTGGTTGACGATCGGGAAGGTCCAGCGCGAGGCGCCGGCCGACAGCCGCATGAAGGCGTGCAGCGCGCTGGCCGCGGTCTCCGCGTGCGCGACGACGAGGACGCGCCCTCCCTCGTACTCCTGCGCGAGCTCGAGCAGTGTCTGCCCGGAGCGGTCGAGGTACGCCTGCCAGCTCTCGCCGCCGACCGATGGAGGGTTCTGCGGATCGAGCGGCGGGAGGGTGCCGATCAGGTTGGTCGTCGCGTCCCACGGGTGCTGGCCGGCCTCGCCGTGGTCGGCCACCCGCAGTCCGACCACGCTGCGCACGGGCACTGCGGGCCCGAGCTCGGCGGCGATGCGCGCCGCGGTCTCCGCAGCGCGGCGCACCGGGGAGTGGCAGAGCACGTCGAACGGCGCGGGCCCGGCCATCCGGGCGGCCAGCCGCGCCGCGACCAGGTCGGCCTGCGCACGGCCGCGCTCGGTCAGCCCGCGGCAGTCGCCGGTGAGGTTCTTGAGGAACTCCACGTTGTCCACGGCCTCGCCGTGCCGCACCAGCACCAGTTCCGTCTCCGCCGCCATGCGCCCCTCCCGTAAGGTGTGACACTCCCGGCGCCGCCTCTCGCCGCGCCGGCACCGACGGGCCAGGCTATCGGATCACCGCCCGGCGAAACAGAGGTCGAAGACCTCGCGGCCGTCGCGCACGGCGCGCGCCTCGAACTTCGTCACCGGCCGGTGGGCCGGCCGCGGCGCGAAGCCGGGGTAGCGGTTGGCCAGCCCCGGCTCGCCGCCGAGCACGGCCAGCATCTCCTCGGCGTACTCGGCCCAGTCTGTGGCGCAGTAGAGCGTGCCGCCGGGCCGCAGCCTGTCCGCGATCAGCGCGGCCACGTCCGGGCGCACGATGCGCCGCTTGTGGTGGCGGGCCTTGGGCCACGGGTCGGGGAAGTAGACGTGCACCGCTTCCAGCGCGTCCGCCGGGATCTGCGCGCGCAGCAGGTCGAGCGCGTCCCCGGAGGCGGCGCGCACGTTCGTCAGCCCGGCCCGCTCGGCCAGCCGCAGCACGTTGCCGAGTCCGGGGGTGTGCACGTCGACGGCCAGGAAGTCGTGCTCGGGCCGGGCGCCGGCCATCGCGACGACGGCGTCGCCCATGCCGCAGCCGATCTCCAGCTCGAGCGGCGCGCTGCGCCCGAACAGCGCGGCGAGGTCCGGCGCGGCGGGCCCGCCCGCGGCGGCCGGCCGGTCGGCGGCCGGGATCTCGAAGCCCCAGCGCGGCCAGAGCCGTTCGAGCGCGCCGGCCTGGGCGCCGGTGATCCGGCCGCGGCGCGGCTTGAAGGTGCGGATGTGCCGCTGCGGAGACCCGGACGCGGCGTCCAGGACCGGTGCGAGGGACGGCTCTGGGGTGGTTGACGTCGTCATTTGCCACCAGGGTAGCCGTTCGGCGGCGGAGGGCTTGCGTCCCGAGAGTTAGCGATATATCGTTAACACGTCGAAGAGATGCTTCGACAGGATCCATCCGATCCCACAACGGACTTTCACCCTGAGGAGACTCACCATGAGGTATTTCGAATCGGGCCTCGACGGCCCGCATCCCGAGGGCCGCGGCGGACGCCGCGGCGAGCAGCAGCGCCGGCGCGGCGACGGGTTCGGCGGACGCGGCGGTGGCGGTGGCGGCGGTGGCCGGCACGAACACCGGCACGGGCACCACGGCGGATTCGGCATGCCGCCGGTCCCGCCCGGCCCGTTCGGCGGCCCCGACTTCGGCTTCGGGCCCGGACCCTTCGGCGGCCCGCGCGGCCGGGGCCGCGGGCGCGGCCGGGCCGGGCGCGGCGACGTGCGCGCGGCGATCATCTCGCTGTTGAGCGAGGAGCCGCGCAACGGCTACCAGATCATCCAGGAGATCAACGAGCGCACCGGCGGCCTGTGGCGGGTCAGCTCAGGCTCCGTCTATCCGGCGATCGCACAGCTGGAGGACGAGGGCCTGATCGAGCCCACCGACGGCAACGGGCGCAAGCTGTTCGCCCTGACCGAGGCCGGCCGCGAGCACGCGGAGCAGAACGCCGAGCAGCTGGCCCGGCTGTGGGAGGCCGGCACCGAGGACGCCCGCTTCGGCGAGTTCCTGCGCTACCGCGAGCTGATCGGCCAGCTGGTCGCCGCGATCCGACAGGTCAACGAGGTCGGCACGCCCGCCCAGCGGGAGGAGGCCAAGCAGGTGCTCACCCGGACGCGGCAGGCGCTGTACAAGATCCTGGCCGCCGACCCGGCCGACGAGGATCCCACGGGGACGACCGGACCGGCCGAGCCGACCGACGCGGTCTGATGCGCCGGCCGGGCCGCCCGCCCCGTGCGGCGGCGACCGAGAACCCTGAGACAGGGCGTCCGGGCAACGCGATCCCGGGGCGGGTCGCGTTG
>Ga0310811_10010804_pt1 | contig 11813 bp, 12 predicted proteins | sample YCmetagenome_FD_207642 | JGI IMG/M metagenome (GOLD analysis project Ga0310811, IMG submission 207642) | Soil microbial communities from experimental microcosm in Duke University, North Carolina, United States - YC | ecosystem: Engineered > Artificial ecosystem > Soil microcosm > Unclassified ...
CCCGACCACCACCCCAGTCCCCAAGTACTCGTAACCAGGCTCATGCCAGCAAGGAGCACAAGGTAGATGCCACCCGTTACCCCCAGCGGCACCACCCTGGTCCCGAACCCCATGCACCAGGCGCTGAGCAGGCTCTATTCGCAGCTGCAGCGGGACGCGGACACAATGAAGAACGCGCTCAAGCCCGCCAACCAGCAGATGTCCGCCAAGGGCACATGGCTGGGCCCCGCGGCCGACGCGTGGGGCAGCCAGCTCGACGGCTACTCCAGCGACTGCGCTACCCAGGTGAACGCCATGCTGTCGGAGGTCGAGTCGGCGCTGTCCGCCGAGCCAGCGCAGGTCACCGCGCAGGAAGCGCAGTCGAAGGCGAAGATCATGTCGATGCTGGGATCAGGACGCTTGTCTTAGCGCGCATGACGCTTCCCTGGATCATCGGCGGGGCCGCGGCCGGCGTGCTCGCGGGCCCGCCGTTGCGGGCTTGCGTGCTGGCCCGCTACAGCGTCAAGCCGCCCAGGCTCACCGTGGAGACGGCCGCCGGGGTCGCGCTTGCCATTGCCGTGCTCCGGTCGGCCTCGGCCTGGCAGGCGGCGGCCCTGTGCTGGCTCATGCTCTGCGCGGTGGCGCTCACGTTCATCGACATCGCGGTCCGCAGGCTGCCCGACCCGCTCACCGGCGCGGCCTTCGTCGGTGTCCTCGGCGTGTACGGCGCCGCCGTGCTCGCCGGCGGACACCCGGGCCAGCTCGTCCGGGCGGCGGTCGCCGCCGCCGCGCTCTGCGGGTTTTACCTGCTGTTGTTCCTCATCAGGCCGTCAGGCATGGGCCTTGGCGACATAAAGCTGGCCGCCAGCCTGGGCGCCGCCCTCGGCTGGCAAGGCTGGCCGCCGGTCGTCGCGGCCACGTTTGTCACGTTCACGGCCGCCGCGCTCTACGGCATCGCCCTGCTGCTCCTGCGCCGAGCCACCAGGACCAGCCAGTTCCCCCTGGGCCCCTTCATGGTGCTCGGCGCCCTGGCGGCGATCCTCGCGTAGCTGGCGTCATGATCACCGGTTAGGCCGGGCCGGTCACTGAAGGTACGCAATTCCTCGAGCGCGCGCGGTGCCGGAGGGTGATTACGGGATGCATCGGGCAACAAAAGATGATTGGGTGATGATAGGTGGTTACGCTACCGGTGTCGCTTATTGAAAGCCATAGATAAAACCAGCTAACGCCGGTATCGGACAGCTATATCTAATTGATAATGGCCGATATTGACTTGTGACGTGGAGTGGCGATTCGCCAAAGCTTTTCAAAACCGCACAGTAGGGTAGTCGCGTCACGATATCTTCCCCTTTGCAGCTAGTTAAGTTTGCAGCTAGCAAAGGTCGGCACGTCGCGAGCGTCGCAGAGATGCAGAAGTGGTGCGGTCAAGCAGGGGAGAAGCCAGTTCGATGGCAAGCGACAGGGGAACGCTCACGCGCTCGGGGCTGAGCGGGGATCAGCAGGGCGCGTGGGGAGAACCAACCGCCGCGTCAAGCAGGAGAATGCCGAGCAGGCAACGCGAACGCAAGCCGGCGCTGTTCGCCCTCGCGATCCTCCTAGTCGCGCTGGGGGCGGGCGCCGCCGGGCTGCTGGTGATCAGGGCGGGTGCCCAAGTGCAGGCGATCGAGATCGTCCAGCAGGTCAACCAGAACTCGCAGATCCCGGTCACCGCGATGGAAGAGGTCGGCATCCCCTCGGGCAGCGCGATCAGCTACGTGCCGTGGAGCCAGGCCGGGCAGGTCTCGAAGTTCTTCGCGGCGACCACGATCCCCGCAGGCACGCTGCTGACGGAGAAGATGGTCGCGTCGTCGAACAACACAACGGCGGGCCAGGACCTCGTCGGGCTTCTGCTCAAGGCCGGCCAGGTACCCAGCAACCTACAGCCCGGTGACAAGGTGGAAGCCGTCGCGCTCGGGACGGCCTGCGGCACCACCGCAGGTGACGTGCTCGCGCAGCAGGCTCAGGTCACGGACGTCAGCGGGAGCGCGGGCGCGTCCGGGTCCTCCGCTGTAGTGACGGTCGCAGTGCAGCCGGCCGAGGCAGGGGCGCTGACTTGCTCGGCCGCGAACGGAAACGTGGGCTTGGCGCTGCTGCCCGGTAACGGCTAGCCGATGGCGTTGATCGTCATCGCCGCCGACAAGGGAGCGCCGGGGGTCACGACGACGGCGCTGGCGCTGGCTGCCGTGTGGCCAAGGCCGGTGCTGCTTGCCGAGTGCGATCCCGCCGGCGGCGACCTCGTCTACCGGTTCCCCGCCGCCGACGGTAGCGCGCTTGACCCGCGCCGCGGCCTGCTGACCCTTGCGGTCGCCGCGCGCCGCGGCCTGCAGCCCGGCCAGGTCTGGGAGCACACCCAGAAGCTGTCCGGTGGCCTAGACGTGCTCACCGGGGTCATCAATGCCGAGCAAGGGTCGGGCCTCGGCTCGCTCTGGGAGCCGCTCGGCGATCTGTTCGCCGCGCTGTCCGGTGGCGACGTGATCGCGGACTGCGGACGGCTAGGACCCGAGGGACCGCAGTACGACCTGCTGGCGAAGGCCGCCGTCGTACTGCTCGTGACGCGGCCCAACCCAGGGGACGTCATCAGGCTCAGGGACCGTGCGGGGGCCGTCGTTGCCGCCGGTAACGCCAGGGGCAGGCGCGGGGCCACGCCCGCCGTCGTCGTCATCGCGGACCAGAAAACCCTCAAGGCCACGGCCGCCGAAGTGGGCGACACGCTCGCGCAGGGCAACGTTCCCGCCCGGGTACTTGGCGGCATCGCCGACGACGACAAGGGCGCGGAACTGCTGAGCGGACAGTGGGGCGGCAAGCTCGACAAGACCATGCTCATCCGCACGGCCCGGGAGATCGCGCAGCAGCTGACGGCCGGCCTGCCCGGTGCCCGCGACGACGCCGGGCCGCAGTCAGCGCCAGCCAAGCCCCAGCAAGCGCAATCCCAGTACCCGCCGGGGCAGCCGTACCCGCCTGGGCAGCAGCAAGCGCAACAGCAGCCCTACCCGCCGGCGGCGCAGCAGCAGTACCCAGCCGCCGCCCCCCAGTACCCGCCGGCGCAACGGCGGCAGCCCCCAGCCGCGCAGCAGTACCCGCCCGGGCAACAGCAAGGGCAGCAGCCGGGCCAGCAGGGCCAGCAGCAGCCGCGCGGCGCGGGCGGCGGCCGGCACTCGTCGGCGCAGCACTCGGCGACGGCCCAATCTGCTGGGGCCGGCCAAGAGGCAGGTGAGGGCCGGTGGACCACGGCCTAGTCAAGCGCCTGCGCGGCGAGGTTGGTGACCGGCTCGCCCGGCAGCGGAGGCAGGACTCCGCGAGCGGCGTCGCGCCGATGTCGCCAGAGGACGAGCGCCAGTTCGCCAGGGCGCTGATCGCCCAGGCGCTCGAAGAGCACGCGCGCACCGAGATCATGGCAGGGCGTGCGCCGCTCAACGCCCAGCAGGAGGAAGACCTCGCCGAGGCGATCCACGCCGCCCTGTTCGGCGTGGGCCGGCTGCAGCCACTGCTTGAGAACCAGCAGATCGAGAACGTCGACATCAACGGGCACGACAAGGTGTTCATCAGCTTCGCCGACGGCCGGGAGACGATGGGCGAGCCGGTCGCGGAGAGCGACGAGGAGCTGATCGAACTCATCCAGGTGCTCGCGGCCTACTCAGGACTGGCCAGCCGCCCGTTCGACACCGCCAACCCGCAGCTCGACTTGCGGCTCCCCGACGGCTCGCGGCTCTCGGCGGTCATGGACGTCACGCTGCGCCCCGCGATCTCGATCAGGCGGGCCCGCCTTGGCAAGGTCTTTCTCGCCGACCTTGTCGGCAACGGGACCATGAGCCCCGAGGTGGGGAGCTTCCTCGCGGCGGCGATCGGGGCGCGGAAGAACATCATGATCGCCGGGGCGACGAACGCGGGCAAGACCACGCTCCTGCGCGCGCTCGCCAACCAGATCCCGGCGCACGAGCGCCTCATCACCGTCGAGCGCGCCCTCGAACTCGGGCTCGACCAGTTCCCCGAACTGCACCCGAACGTAGTCGCCTTCGAGGAGCGGCTGCCCAACAGCGAGGGCCAGGGCGCGATCACCATGGCCGAGCTCGTCCGCCGGTCCTTGCGCATGAACCCCAGCCGGGTCATCGTCGGCGAGGTGCTCGGCGACGAGATCGTCACCATGCTGAACGCGATGACCCAGGGCAACGACGGCTCGCTGTCCACCATCCACGCCAACTCCTCGCTCGAGGTCTTCAACCGCATCTCCACCTACGCCATCCAGGCGTCAGAACGGCTGCCGATCGATGCCACCCACATGCTGATCGCCGGCGCCATCGACTTCGTCGTCTTCCAGGAGAAGCGCAACGACTACGCACAGGGCGGCCGGATGCGCCGGTTCGTCAGCAGCGTCCGCGAGGTGACCGGCGTGGACGGCCGGGTCCTGTCGAGCGAGGTGTTCGCCGCCGGCCGGGACGGGCGCGCCGTGCCGCACGCGCCGATTTCCTGCCTGGAAGAACTCACCCACTTCGGCTACGACCCGGCTCGGGGAGGAGGCTGGCAGTGAGCACAGCACTGAGTCCGCTGCTCGCGATCGTCATCGGCGGCCTGACCGGCGGCGCGATCTTCCTTGCCATCCTCGCGCTCTACGGGCTGCCGCCCAAGCGCCCGGGCAGCGGCCCGAGCAGCCTCGACCGGCTACGGCGCGACCTGTTCGGCACGCGTGGCGGCATCGCCATCGTGACCGGCATCCTCATCCTCCTCGCGACGCGCTGGGTGGTCGCGGGCATCGGTGTCGGGCTGCTCGCCTACCACTGGCGCTCGCTCAGCGGGGCCAACTCCGAGCGCCAGGCGATCGCCCGGCTTGAAGGCCTCGCCACCTGGACCGAGTCGCTGCGTGACACGATCGCCGGCGCGGTCGGTCTTGAGCAGGCGATACCGTCATCCACCCGGATCGCGGCCCCCGCCATCAGGGAGCCGCTGCTCAAGATGGTCGACCGGCTGCACACCCGCATGCCGATGTCGGACGCGCTGCGCCTGTTCGCCACCGACCTGGACGACGCGAGCGCCGACCTGATCATCGCGGCGCTGATCATCAACTCCCGGCTGCGCGGTCCTGGCCTGCGTGACCTGCTCGGCGCGCTGTCGCGCTCCGTCCGCGAGGAACTTGACATGCGCCGCAAGGTCAGCGCGGAACGGCGCTCCACCCGGCGCAGCGTGCAGATCGTCATCGGGGTCTCGGTCGGCATGGCGATCCTGCTCGCCCTACTCGACCGCTCGTTCCTCTCCCCGTACAGCTCACCGTTCGGCCAGCTCGTGCTCGCCCTCATCAGTGTCCTCTACGGCCTGGGCATCGCCTGGCTGCGCCGCCTCGCGAGGTTCGAGTCCCCGCAGCGGATGCTCGGTGACCCGGCGCCGACGGGCGCAGACGCGGAGGGCGCTGCGGGCAGCAGCGCTCCAGGCAGCAGGAAGACCGCCGCCTATGTGGCAGGGAGCCGCGCATGACGACCGAGGCGTTGCTGATCGGCGGGCTGACCGGCCTCGCCCTGTTCCTCGCCATTTTCGCGCTGATCCCGCGGCGGGTCAGCCTCTCCGGGCGCATCGCGGCGTTCGACGCGAGCCGGGCCGCGCCGATGCGCGCCCGCTCAGCAAGCGACACGGACGAGAGCGAAGAGACCGCGCTCACCCGCAGGCTCGGCATCGTGCTTGAGCGGTTCTGCGCCGAGCAGGGCTGGCAGTTCCCGAGCCTGCGCGCCAGCCTGCGGCTGACCGGCAAGTCCTTCGAGGCCTTCCTCGGCACCAAGGTCCTGCTCGGCATCTTCGGCTTCGTGTTCCCTGTCTTCATGCTCACCGGGCTCAAGCTCCTCGGCGTGCACCTGTCGATCATCATCCCGGTCTGGGTCGGCCTGGTCTTCGCCGCCGTGTTCTTCTTCCTGCCCGACCTTGAGCTGCGCTCGGAGGTCGGCAAGCGCCGCAGGGACTTCAGGCACGCGATCGGCGCGTTCCTCGACCTCGTCGCGATGAACCTGGCCGGCGGCCGCGGCGTCCCAGAAGCCCTGATGGCCGCCTCCGAGATCGGCCAGGGCTGGGCGTTCTACCGGATCAGGGACGCGCTGACGAACGCCAGGCTCACCGGCCAGACCCCGTGGCAGGCCCTCGGCCTGCTTGGCGAGGACGTCCAGGTAGACGAGCTGCGTGACCTTGCGGGCGCGCTCAGCCTGGTCGCCGAGGACGGTGCGAAAGTACGGGAAAGCCTCACCGCGCGGGCGGTCAGCCTGCGCCGCAGGGAACTCGCGGACCTGGAAGGACAGGCGGCCGAACGGTCGCAGTCGATGCTTGTCGCCCAGATGGTGATGGCCGGCGCCTTCCTCGTCTTCCTCATGTACCCGGCAGTCCAGGTGCTGCTGAACTCCTAAGAAAGGAAACACCCGCGATGAACGAGCTCAGCCCTCCGGGCATGCTGTTCCACTACCTGCGTGCCTTCCTCGGCACCCGGATCACCAGGCTCCGCGAGAACGACGACGTCGGCGCGTCAGCGGTCGAGCTCGCCGTCATCACCGCGGTCCTCGTGGCGCTGGCGGTGCTGATCCTCGGGGTGATCGTCACCTTCGCCAAGAAGCAGGGTGACAACATCACCGGCACGAACGTCCCCACCGTCCCAGCGGCCCCCGCCGGCAACTAACCGGATCGGCCGGACTATGCGGAAGCTGGGCAGGCGGAGACCGTGCCGGCTGAAGCTGTTCGGCCGGGGCGCGGACCGCGGGGCGAGCGCCGTCGAGCTGGCGATCCTGGCCCCGGCGCTGATCTTCATCAGCATGCTGATTGTCCAGTTCGCGCTTTGGCTCGACGCGACGCACGCGGCGCTAGCGGCCGCCCAGGAGGGCGACCGGGTGGCGCGGGCGGCGCAGTTCAACAACCAGAGCAGCTGGCAGCAGACCGCGACGCAGGTGGCGATGAACTACTACCACGGCCTGGACACGAGCGTGCTCGCCAACGTGTCAGCGCAGGGCACGTACGACGCGAACGCGAACACCGTGGCGGTCACGGTCACCGGCAAGCTCTCCGGCATCTTCCCGCTGACGATCAGCGAGACCGTCAGCGGCCCGGTGGAGTGCTTCAGGGCGACAGGAACCGGAAGCCTGGGGGTGAACTGTGCGACCAATGCGGGGTAGCGGCCGAACGCCACAGGACCGCGGGTCCATGGCGGTTGAGTTCGTGGTCGCCGTGCCCGCTTTCATCGCGCTGCTGTTGCTGATCGGGGCCGGCGGGCAGTGGGTGAGCGCGAGCGGCGAGGTCGGCGCGGCGGCGCGCGACGCCGTGCGCCAGGCTTCGCTTCAGGTCAACTACGCCAACGTGGAGTCGCAGGCGAAGTCGGCGGCGCAAGCCGACCTGAACAACCTGTGCCCCGGCGGCGCGCAAACGTCGGTCGACCTCCTCGCCAACGGGCAGCAGGTCACCGCCGCCGCCTGGGCCAACGGGGCGCAGGCGGTCCAGGTCAAGGTCTCGTGCAACGTCAGCCTGAAGGCGTTCACGATGATCGGCATCCCGGCCAGCCAGACGTTCACCGACACCGCCGTCGCCCCCCTCGACCAGTTCTCGCAAAGGACCGGCGGATGAGCCAGTCTCTCAACCAGCCAGGACCATGCGTCCCCGACTCTTCTTACCCGTGGGGCTCTCTTGCCCCATTGGCGACGCGGCTACAGGCCCACACCCGGCGCCCTGGCAAACCGTTGATGCCGGGCATGCCGCCAATACCGGATACGCAGGCTGCCCTTAGCGTGGAACCTTTGCGCTGCGTGGAGGAAAAGCACGCACAGGGCGTGCTTTTCCTCCACGAACTGCGAATCTTCCACGTTATCCGGCCGCTCGCGGGCTGTGCGCCTCGCAAGCCGCTGCGAGACCAGGCCTTTCCCCGCCAGATTTTTCGCCCGACGGGGGATATGCGCCCCGGGCGGCACCGCGCCGATCAAGGGTCGGTGTCGCTGTGGCTGGTCATCTTCGCCTTCACCACCATCGCGCTCCTCGTGCTCGTCGTCGACGGCGGGCAGACGATGAACGCGAAGTCACGCGCGGCGGACATCGCGGAGCAGGCGGCGCGCGCGGCGGCGGACGACGTCAACGTCGGCCAGCTACGCGGGGGAACCATCGGGCTCGGCGGTAACGCGTGCGACCTGAAGCAAGGGCCGGCCGCCCAGCTGGTGGCCAGCTACGCGGCCGGCGTGCCGGGGGCGACCGCCACGCTGACCAACTGCACGTCCTCGGTCACCGACGTCGGCGGCAATCCTTCGCTGACGGTCACGGCGACCGTCCAGCTCTCTGTGCGGCCCGCCCTGCCCGTGCCGCCGTTCACCACGATCAGCGCGACTGCTCAGGAGACCGCATACCTCGCCTGCGGCAGCGCCGACCAACGGGAGGCATGCTGATGGCACCACCCATTCCCGGCCTGCGGCGACCGCCAGTCAAGCGGGGCCGCACCCCGGCGGACATCGTGATGGGCCTGCTCGCGGTGATCTTGCTCGCGGGGCTAACGATCGGTGTCCCGTTCGCCCTGACCTTGTTCCTTGGGCTGCCGATACCAAAGACCAAGCCATCGATCTCCCTGCTCACCGGGCAGATCGACGTGATGACGATCTTGAAGTTCCTGTCGATCATCGTGTGGCTCGCCTGGCTGCAGCTCGTCTGGTGCGTGATCGTGGAGATCCAGGCCGCCATCCGCAACGTCGGCGTGGCCTCCCGGGTGCCGCTGTCCGGCGGGACCCAGTCCCTGGCCCACCGGCTGGTGATGACGGCGCTGCTGCTGTTCACCGCGACCGCGGCGCTCTCCCCGGCCTTCTCCCACGCGGCCGCGCCGCGCCCGGCGCACAGCATCTCCGCGCAGGCGCAGCTTCCCGGCCACGCCGGGGGCGCGGGCGGCATGGCGGCCAGCGTAGCCGCCGCACCCGCCGCGCAGGCGACGCAGCACACGCAGAAGCTCTACACGGTCACGCCGCCGCAGGGCAGGCACCACGAGTCCTTGTGGGAGATCGCCCAGCACCACCTCGGGGACGGGCGCAGGTACAAGGAGATCTTCGAGCTCAACAAGGACCAGGTGCAGCCGGACGGGTCGAAGCTGACGATCGCCAGCCTGATCCGCCCTGGCTGGGTGCTGAAGATGCCGGGTGACGCGTTCGGGCCCGGCATCCAGACGGTCGGCCAGCATCAAGAGCAGCGGGGGCCGGTGTACCAGGCGTCGGCGCAGCATGCTGGCGGCCAGGCGCAAGACAACCTTCTGCTGTCCGTCCACCAGGGGAGTGGCGGTGGAGGTGCCGCAGGAGGTAGCGGCCGTTCTGCTGAGGGAGCTACGGCCACCACGGGCGTAGCGGCGGCGGGACAGCAGCAGTCGACGATGGCGGCCTGGCCCTATGAGCTTTCTTCGGCCAGCCTGCTGGCTGCGGGCGTGCTCGCCGCGCTCGGGCGGCGGCGCCGGGAGGCGCTGTGGCAGCGCGCGTTCGGGCGGCGGCTCGTGGCCCCCGTCGGCGACGCGGCGGTGGCGGAGGAGGCTCTGCGACTCGGCGCGGACGACCCCGCCGTGCAGTTGCTCGACACCGGCCTGCGGCAGCTGTCCGGCGCGCTCGCCAGGAAGGGGAAGACGCCGCCGACCGTGTTCGCCGCGCACCTGGGCGGGGAGCACCTGGACCTGTGGATCGCGCCGGCTGACCCCGAGCCGCCCGCGCCGTGGCAGCCGGTTGACAGCGGGCAGGTATGGCGGCTGCCGGTCGCGGCCGCCGCGTCACTCGACGGCGCCAGCGTTGACGGAGGACGGGCGCTGGCGCCGTACCCGGGCCTGGTGACCTTGGGGATGAACGAGACCGGCCGGGTCATGGTGGACCTGGAGGTGGCGCACGGGCTGATCGCGGTGAACGGGCCGGCTGATACGGTGCGGTCCGCGCTTGCCGCGCTGGCCGTCGAGCTCGTCACCAACCGCTGGTCGGACCGTATGCGGGTGACGCTCGTCGGCTTCGGTTCCGGCCTTGAGCTGATCGCCCCAGACCGGGTGGAGATCGCGGGCAGCCTGGACGAGGCGCTGCCCGCGCTGGAACAGCGCGGTGCGGAGCTCGAAGGGCAGCTGTCCGCGTGGGGCCTCGACTCGGTGCTCACCGGGCGCTCCGTGATGAACAACCCGGACGCCTGGTCGCCGCACTACCTGATCATGGCGGAGCCGCCGACTCCGGCCCAGGCCGAACGGCTGCTCGCCTGTGCGCGGACCCGGCACCGGACCGCGCTCGGCCTCGTCGTGGCGGGCGAGATACCCGGTGCGAGCTGGGACTGGAAGCTCACCGCCGAAGGACGGCTGCAGGCGGGCGTGCTCGGCTTCGACCTTGCGGCTCAGCTGCTGCCCGCCGCGCAGTACGCGGCGGTCGTGTCGCTGTTCCGCGACCTCAACGACGCGGCGGTCACCCCGCCTGCGGTCGGCGACGTCCCCGCGGCGCACCTGCGGCCGGGCGCGCCGGTGGCGGTCGAGGTGAGCCTGCTCGGGCCGGGCATCGTCGGCGCGCCGGGCGCCATCGAGGCGGAGCGGCTCGGTCTCGCCACCGAGCTGGTCATGTACCTGGCGGCGCACCCCGGCGGCGTGCACCCGAATGTGCTGGCCGGCGCGCTATGGCCGCGCGGGGTGACGACCGAGGTGCGGGACGCGACGTTCGCCCGGGTGCGGCAGTGGCTGGGCACGGACCACCGCGGGCAGGCGAACCTGGTCACCGATCCCGACGGGCGGCTGCGGCTCGGGCCCGACGTGGGAGTTGACTGGCAGGTGTTCCGCGGGCTCGTCGCCCAGGCGGGCCAAAGTGCGGACGCTAGCGCGTCGGCGGCTGCCCTGCAGCAGGCGCTGAGCCTCGTGCGCGGGCAGTTGCTCGACGGGCGGGATCCCGGGAGGTACGCGTGGCTGGCGGCTTCCGACTTCTGCTACGAGGTCACGGCGCTGGTCGCGGACACCGCGCACAGCCTGTCCGCCCTGCGGCTGTCCTGGGGCGACGCCTCCGGGGCGATGGAGGCCGCACGGGCCGGGCTGCGGCTGGCGTTCGACGACGAGATGCTCTGGCGAGACCTGCTGCGCGGCGCGGCCGCGACCAGTCAGGAACAGGCGCTGCGCGCGGTGGTCGATGAGTTGTCGGCCCGCGTGGCGCTCGATGAGGTCATGGGGCGGATGGCACCCGAGACGGAGGCGCTCATCGACGAGCTGCTCCCGTCGTGGCGCTCGTCTGCGGCGTAACGAGGGTGAGGACTTCAATGGGAGCAAGGATCGTTCGGCCGCGGCGGTCGGCCGCAGCCGGGGTGCTGGTCACGGTCGCGGTCCTCGCGGCCGCCGCGTGCTCTGGGCACTCCGCTAGCACGTTCACCCCGGAGGGCGGGGGCTCGTCGGCGGCAGGTGGGCAGGCGACGTCGGGGGACACGTCGTCCCCGGGGTACGTGATGCCGCCGTTCGGGTCGAACGTGCACGTCGACATGACCTCCTGGCTGCCGGCCGACACTTCCCAGGCCGCCGCCGCGAACGCCGACAAGAGCTACGAGCTGGCCTACCTGTACGCGGAGTACAAGGGCGGCCAGGACGAGAGCTGGGTTAACTACGTGAGCCCGGTGATGAAGACGGCGGTCCAGCAGTCGCTGCAGGGCAGCGACGTCACGAGCGAGTCCTTTACCGGCACGATCAAGTACTTCGACATGAGCGTCATCGCCGACCCGCTGGTCAAGGGAGACCTTGACGTGTCGACCTGCTTCGACAACGCGGGCTCATCCAACACCGACATCACGACCGGGAAGGTCATCCCGGACACGTCGTCGCCGGACTCGCACTACGTGCG
>Ga0310811_10010805_pt1 | contig 11813 bp, 12 predicted proteins | sample YCmetagenome_FD_207642 | JGI IMG/M metagenome (GOLD analysis project Ga0310811, IMG submission 207642) | Soil microbial communities from experimental microcosm in Duke University, North Carolina, United States - YC | ecosystem: Engineered > Artificial ecosystem > Soil microcosm > Unclassified ...
GTGAATGCCATTTTACTTTGTGGCCGAAAAAGCGGCTCTCAGTGTGGCAAACACAGAAATAACCGCGCTTATTCCCTCAAGTCGCGGAATCTTTACGCGGGGTACGAAGACGATCGGGCAGTGTTGTCGGTCGCCGTCTCGCATCGCGCATAGGTCGGGGCCACCGGTGAATCCGGCGCGTCAAGCAACGCCGACGCAGGTCAAAAACACGTCGCCGTGTAGCCCCGCGCCGGGCCCATCACTTGGTCGTCGGTGGGGACGGTGTTATTTATCGCGGGGACACACCGTGTCGTTGTCCATATCGCCATCACCGAAGAATGCGCCATCGGTGCCGATGGTGCCGCCGGTCGGCAGCGCTTGCACGCCGTCGGGCAACGGCGGGTTTTTAGTTGACCAAGTCATGGCATAGCCGTCGTCATAGGTGGCACGCCACGTTTTACCGCCGCGCGACACGGACAGCGTTTTTTTGTTCATGTCGACCGCGATCTTGTCGCCGTTCGGGCAAGTCTGCGTATAAACGTGTGGATCGGCGGCGTGGGCGAGCGGTGCGCTGGTGAGTGCCGCACTCGCGCACCAGCATGATAGTACGACAATCGTCTTCGGCTTCATGTCTGCTCCTGCTCAGTTCCAGCGTGGCGCAACACGGCGTCAGGCCGGTAATCGTGGAGGGATGGCCCGCGCAGTGTGCGCGGGCCTTGACACGCATCATTTGAGGCTGTGGTAGTACGCGGCGAGATTGGCAATCTCGGTATCGCTGAGCGGCTTGGCGACCACCGACATGGTTTCGTTCTTGCGCGCGCCGGAGCGAAAATCCTGCAGTTGCTGCACCAAATAATCTTCGTTCTGACCGGCAAGGTTCGGCGCGTCCGGGGCCGTGGCATGTCCGTCGACACCGTGACAGGCCGCGCACTGGGCCGCCCTGGCATGGCCGGCAGCCATATTGGCCGCCAGGCACCCCGTTGTCATCCCGACCGAGGACAGCAGCGCAGCGATCGATAGCAACATCTTGTGCATAAGCGTTTCCTCACTTACCTGTATAGGAGATGCGATAGACCGCACCGGCAAAGTCGTCCGAGACGAGCAGCGAACCATCCTTCATCGGTTCGACATCGACCGGGCGTCCTTTGTACAGCCCATCATGCGTGAGCCATCCCGACGCGAATACTTCAGTGCCGGCGGCGGTTCCGTCGGGTTTCAAGTGCGTAAACATGATGCGGGCGCCGACCGGTTTCGCGCGTACCCATGAGCCATGCTCCGCGCTGAAGATGCCGTCTCGGTAGCGCGCCGGGAACGCCTTGCCGGTGTAAAACGACATGCCGAGATCGGCCGCGTGGGGGGCCATGTCGACCTGCGGAAAGACCACGCCAGCCGGCGGCGTCTTGCTCTGGTACTCCACCGTGCGGTCATGCCCGCCGCCGTAGAACGGATAGCCGAAGTCCTCGCCGGCATGGGTGGCTCGGTTCAACTCGCCGGGCGGCTTGTCGTCGCCAAGCGTATCGGTTTGGTTATCCGTAAACCAGAGCGTCTTGTCCCGCGGATTGAAGTCCAGGCCGACTGAGTTGCGGATGCCGTGCGCGTAGATCTCACGATGGCTTCCGTCGGTGTCCATCCGCATGATCGAACCCATGCCGGCGGCGTAGTAGGCTTCGTATTTTTCCGGGGGCAGCACGTTGTAGTGCTGACCGACCGTTACATACAACTCGCCGTCCGGTCCGATCCGGCACACCCGGGCGCCATGGTTATACACTGCGTCGGCGACCGGAATCAGCTTGCCTTCCGGCACCACGTCGCGCATTGTCGGCGTGGCGCTGCTCAGGTTCGAGAAGGCGATGATGCGGTTGCGTTCAGCGACGTACAGCGTGCCGTCAGGGGCAAAGCACACGCCGTTAGGGTCCCTGAAGCCGGTTGCCGGCGCAAACGCCGTGACCTGCGCGGCCTTGCCGTCTTTCGCGTCGTGCAGCACCCACACGGCATTCTTGCGGCTGCCCACGTAAGCGATGCCGGTGATTGGATCGACCGCCAGTGCCCGCGCGCCAGGGACCATGGCATACAACTCGATCTTGAAACCTTGGGGTAGGTGGATGGCCTTGAGATTATTTTGTATGGCCGCAAGCGCGTCATCGCCTTGAGCCGTCGACTGGGTCCCGCCTGGGGCTTGGGCGTGGGCACCGTTCGAAGCTATGGCAATGGCAACACCGACTGCGGACAGGGTTCGCTTCAATACTGGCTGCACTTGCGTCCTCCTTTGCTCTGCATGTTGAAATCACGGACCTGGCCGCAACAGCGTCGGAGCCTCCAAGGCATATAGCATTACCGTGCTTGTCGGCATCCATGCGGCAGGGGTTACATCGTGTCGTATCAGACCTGGGCAATGCGTAACAGGTTGGTCGTGCCGGATTCTCCGAAGGGCATGCCGGCAGCGATCGCCAGCGTGTCGCCGGGCTTGGCGATATGCTCGCGCAAGGCGATTTCGCACGCGGCGCTAACCATCTCGTCGACCGAGGTCACGTCCTGGCTGACCGCCGAATGCAGGCCCCAGACCAGTGCCAACTGGCGCGCGGTGGCCAGGCGCGGGGTGATGCAAAGAATGGTCGCCATCGGCCTTTGCCGCGCCGCCCGCAGGCTGGTGAAACCGGAGGTGGTATAGGTGACCGTGACGGATGCGCGGATCGTCTGCGTCACGTCGCGCAATGCCGCGCAGATCGCGTCGCTGCGCGTCGGCAAGGGCAACTCGTGCTGCGCATCGAGCAGGCTGGGGTAGAGCGGATCGCGTTCGACTTCGCCGATGATGCGGTCCATGATCGTGACGGCCTGCACGGGATAGGCCCCGCTTGCCGACTCGGCCGATAACATGACCGCATCCGCACCGTCGTAGATCGCGGTAGCGACATCGGACGCTTCGGCCCGTGTCGGCACGGGCGACGAGATCATCGATTCGAGCATTTGGGTGGCGATGATCACCGGCTTGCCATGGTTGCGGCACAAACGCAGAATGCGTTTTTGCACGCCCGGAACCCGCTCCGGCGGCAACTCCACGCCCAGGTCGCCGCGCGCGACCATCACCGCATCGCTGCTGGATACGATCTCTTCGAGCGTATCGAGGGCGGCCGGCTTCTCCAGCTTGACCATCAGTCCGGCGCGTCCTGCGATCAATGTGCGCGCTTCGTCCAGGTCCTCCGGACGCTGTACGAAGGACAGCGCGATCCAGTCGGCGCCGAGCGAGAGCGCGAACTGCAGATCGATGTGATCCTTTTCGGTCAAGATGGGAATCGGCAGTACGCTATCCGGCACGTTGACGCCCTTGCGGTCCGACAACTGGCCGCCAACCGTGACGCGGGTACGAATCCGCTGGCCATCGCTGTCGAGCACTTCGAGTCGAAGCTTGCCATCGTCGAGCAGCAGAGACTGGCCGGCCTTGACCGCTTCGAACAGTTCGCGGTGAGGCAGATGCACGCGGTCCCGGTTGCCTGGGGCCGGGTTGTTGTCCAGCACGAATTCCGCGCCCGTAGCGAGCGTCACCTTACCGTCTTCGAAGGTACCGATGCGCAGTTTCGGGCCTTGGAGGTCGGCCAGTACCGAGATCGGCCGGCCGGTCTTGGTCTCGACTTCGCGGATGATGTCGTAGCGGCGCCGATGGTCTTCGTGACTGCCGTGACTGAAATTAAGCCGAAATACATCGACGCCGGCGTGAAAGAGTGCCGAAATCGTATCGTAATCCGAAGTAGATGGGCCGAGGGTGGCGACGATTTTTGCTTTGCGCAGACGGGGCATAGTGGGTCGTTTCGAGTGGCAGGTTGAGGGGAGGGCAGAGGGCGATGTCGGCGTGACCGGCGCCACTGACGGAACCGTCCCGTGTGGTTCGCCCCCAGGGTGTTGCATGGAGTGATGCACTTGCCGGCGATGGCGCACTCGGGCGTCGAACGATGTACATCGTGTCGGCCCCGAGTGGCGCCAGGTTTACTTGAGCACTTCCGGATTGATACAAGTCTGTGGCGATTCACCCTTGAGCACGCTGATGACGTTGTCGATGGCGATTTTGCCCATCGCCAGCCGCGTCTGTATCGTGGCGGACGCGATATGCGGCACGATGACCACGTTGTCGAGCTCGGCCAGCCCGGCGGCAAGTTTGGGTTCCTCTTCGAATACGTCCAGGCCGGCGCCCCAGATGATTTTGTCGCGCAACGCCACGACCAGGGCCTGCTCGTCCACGAGCGGGCCGCGGGCAGCATTGATCAGCACGGCGGTGCGTTTCATCGATGCCAGTTCCTTCGCGCCGATGTAATGATGGGTCTCGGGCAGCAGCGGCAGGTGCAGCGACAGGTAATCCGATTCGCGCAGCAGGGTTGCCTTGTCGACGAACGTCGCCCCGTACTGGCGTTCGAACTCGGGCTCGCGCTGGGCATTGGTGTAGATCACCTTCATGTCGAACGCGGCGGCCTTGCGCGCGAATTTTGAACCGATCCGGCCCAGGCCGGCGATGCCCAGGGTCTTGTGATCGACGTCCTGGCCGATGAATGCCATCGGCGCCCAACCGTGCCACTTGCCTTCGCGCACATAGCGCTCCGACTCGCTGATGCGGCGCGCGGTCGCCAGCAGCAGCGCCCAAGCATGGGTGGCGGTGGCGTCATCGAGCACGCCCGGTGTGTTCGTCATGATCACGCCACGCTGGGTGGCGGCTTTCAGGTCGAAATTGTTGAAACCGACCGCATAGTTCGCAAATATTTTGCATTGCGGGCCGGCGGCATCGAGGACTTCGCCGTCAATCGTATCGGTGAGCAGCGTGATGACCGCATCCCGGCCGCGCACTTGCTGTAGGAGTTCGTCGCGGCTGAGCGCGCGGTCGTGGGGGTTGACCTCGACATCGTGAAACTGGCGCAGCGCGTCGATGGTTTCCTGCGGGATCATGCGCGTGACGTAGACGTTGGCTTTCGACATGGTGTGGTTCCTGATTGAAGCGCTGGGCCAGCGAGGGAGCCGGGCCAGCAAGCTATCCATGGGGAGGGGGGGGCGCGGCGCTCAGCTTGTGCCGCGTGGCGCCTGGTGGTGCGCGATGAAGTCGGCGCCGGCGTCGGCCAAGAACTGGTCTTCAGCCGGCGTCAGGCCGCTGATGCCCACGGCGCCGAGCACGCGGCCCGCGCCGTCGGTCAAGAGCGCCCCGCCGGGCAGTGCCGTGAGCAACGGATCGCAGAAGAAGCCGATCGAAATATTTTCACGGTGCAGCCGGTCGAGAAACGCCGCCGTAGTCACGCCCATGCGCGTCGCCGTATAGGCTTTTTGCTGCGCCAGCGCAATGCTGCGCACCGGCGCGCCGTCGGCGCGGGAGAACCCGATCAGGAATCCATAAGCGTCACACACGGCAACGCATAAGGGTTTGTCGAACTTTTGCCTGGCCTGCGCGATGCAATGTTCGAGCAGATCTTGCGCCAGCTTCAAATCCAAATTCATACCTTGCACTCTTTACCTCTGCGTTAGCGAATGTATAACCGTGCGCGGGCGACGCTCGACCACAAGGTGCTAGGAGCTTTGTGTGGCGCCCGGGTCGCGAGACTCCTGCGCGGGGTTCTCGTCGGTCACGATGCCGCGCAGCCGTTGTTGGCTGCGGCGGTGTACGTAGGCTGTCAGCACCGGCGTCAGAATCGCCGTTACGATCACCGAGGCAGCGACCTGGACCGTCGCGAGCGGTGCGATCGCCGCATAGGACGGATCGGCGATGGCCACCGCCTGCGGCGTGCCGGCAGCGTTGCCCGCCGTGCTCGAGGCGGCCGCGCCGGCAATGCCCGAGCCGCCCAGCAGGCGATCGGTCAAGATGCAGGTAAGACCCGTGACCGTGACGACCGCAATGCCCAGCAAAATTCCCGGCAGTCCTGCGGTGGTGACAGCTTTCAGGTTGATGCCCTGGCCGAGCGTGAATGCCATGAACGGTACGATCAGCGGCTCGTGAGACCCAAAGAATTCGCGCAGTTCTTCGTCCAGGTTGCCGAGAATCGCCCCCGCGAAGATAGGCGCGATGACCGACACCATGGTCAACCACGGGATAACCGCGAGACCGGCGCCAACCAGCACCAGCATCGTGACGAACGGCCCCGTTTCGATACTCTGCGCGACATAGGTGCCGGCGTCTTCCTTGTTGCCGAAGGTACTGGTCAAGGCGAGAAACATGCCGCCGTTGGTATCGTTCATGGCGGCGAGCACGGCCAGCGTCGTGAGGCCCAGCAGGTTGCCATGGAACAGATGGGCGACGCCCATCGCCAGCACTACGGCGACGCCCACCTTCGCGAACAGAATGCCCAAGCCACGTTTGAGCATGGCCGGCGCCGTTCGCAAGGTCATCTTGGTGCCGGCCGTAAACAGGTACATGGCCAGAATTGTCGGGTAGCCGACATTGGTCAACGCCTGCGTGAAGCCGCCGATTTTTAAAGCGTTCGGAATAAAGGTATTAATCAGCATGCCGATAAAAAGCGGCACTACCATCAGCCCGCCGGGCACCTTATTGATCGAACGATAAATGCGCACGTCTTCCTCCTAGTTCAGCGTTGTCTCATTCAGCATGGCCATCGCCGAATTCTTTTTTTACAGAATGTAATTTCGCACTAAGCTTTAGACGAAAAGCTTTTAAGGATTTTTGTCTCCCTCAGAGCGTCGGTTGTTATGTTATAGGAGAACTTTGGGCGGCAATGTCAGGGAAACCCCTTAGCCAATCCGAAAATGCAACCATTTGCCGCAGGATTTTCCGGGGGGGACATTTCGGGGGGGCAATATCCCCGCTCAATGGCGTTTCGCATTATTCTTTCAACATGCATTCATCTTTGTTTGATTTAGTAAGCAATTTGTTGGATTTTGTGGCGGTAACATGGATTTGCGACGCGCCCCACCGGGATCACGGACGGACCGCTGTCATTCATTCGGCATGGCGCGTCCCATGACGTCGAGAAACGCTGTTTCGCTTTCCTCATGATCGGAAGAAGAGAAAAAGTGTGGCGTTTGCGCGATGTCTAGACGTATTCTGGAAGCGTTGGTGTAGCGCATGCTCGCGCGTGGGAGGGCATCATGGACGTGCGAAATGGATTCGTCGGATGCATCGGCAAGACGCCGTTGATCCGACTGCGAAAGATCAGCGCCGAGACCGGATGTGAAATACTCGGTAAGGCCGAGTTCTTGAATCCTGGCGGATCGGTCAAGGACCGCGCCGCGCTCTATATTATCGACGACGCCGAGCGACGCGGTGCGCTCAAGCCTGGCGGCACGGTGGTGGAGGGCACGGCGGGCAATACCGGCATCGGGCTCGCGCACATCTGCGCCGCGCGTGGATACCGTTGCGTGATCGTTATTCCGGAAACCCAATCGCAAGAAAAAATGGATCTTTTGCGCGTGCTGGGTGCGCAGGTGCGCGCCGTGCCGGCAAGGCCCTATAAGGATCCCGACAACTACCAGAAGATTGCCGGCCGGTTGGCACAGGAGACTGAGAACGCCATCTGGGCCAATCAATTCGATAATCTCGTCAACCGTCAGGCGCACTATGAAACGACCGGCCCCGAAATCTGGCGGGACACCGCCGGCAAAGTCGATGCGTTCGTGTGCGCCACCGGAACAGGCGGTACCCTTGCAGGCGTCGCGCGGTTTCTCAAGGAGCAGAATCCGGCGGTCAGTGCGGTGCTGGCCGATCCTTATGGCAGTGGGCTGTACAGTTTTGTGAAGACCGGCGAAATCAAGATGGAAGGCAATTCGATTACCGAGGGAATCGGCTCGAGCCGTGTCACCGCGAATCTACAGGGCACGCCGATTGACGACGCCATACGCGTCGACGATCAGACTTGCGTCACGATGGTGTACCGCCTGCTGCGCGAGGAGGGGCTGTTTGTCGGCGGTTCGAGCGGCATCAATGTGGCGGCGGCTGCTCAGCTCGGCCTGCGGATGGGGCCCGGTCACACGATCGTCACGCTGCTGTGCGACCGGGGCGATCTCTACTTTAATCGGCTGTTCAATCCGGCCTGGCTGTCGGAAAAGGGGCTGCTGGCGGCGTGATGACGACACACAGCGCCATGCCTGCCGACAGCCGTGCCGCGGCCGTTCACCGTCTCGGCAGATAACGCGATGGGTCGATCGACTTGCCGTCGTAGCGCAGTTCGAAGTGCAGCGCGACGCGGTCGTTGTCAGTGTTGCCCATCTCGGCGATCGTCTGTCCTTGCTTGACGTAATGGCCTTCCTTGGCGAGCAGCACGCGGTTGTGCGCATAGACGGTCAAGAAATCCGCATTGTGCTTCACGATCAGCAGATTGCCGTAGCCGCGCAGCCCATCGCCCGCATACACGACCGTGCCATCCGCTGCCGCGACAATCGGAGTGCCCGGCGCTGCGGTAATGTCGAGGCCTTTGGAGTCAACGCCGTTGAAGCGCCGGATGACTTTGCCCTGCGTCGGCCACATCAGCGCAATGCTGGTGGCCGGCGCAGCCGATGGCGATGTCGCGGCCGATGGTGACGGCCCAGCCGCGGGCGATGACCCAGCCGATGGCGATGGCGATGTCGCTACCGGTGTCGAGGACGTGGCGTTGGCACGCGGCTCAACCGTGCCACCCGTGGTTGCGATGACGGCAGTCTCGCGACCCGGCGGGGCGACCCGCAGCACTTGCCCGACGTCGATGGCATTCGGGTTCGACAGATTGTTCCAGCGGGTTAGGTTACCGACGTTCTGGCCATTGCGGCGGGCGATTTGTAGCAGCGTATCGCCCCGTTCTACGCGGTAGAAGCCCGGGCCGACGGGGGCGGTACCGCAAGCCGCGAGGACGGCGGCAAGGCAGGCAAGGCTCGCGTAGCAGGCGGCGCGTACCGTGCGCGCGGCGGCGATGGATCGATTTTTGTTGGTCTTCATTGAACCCGTGCGCGTGGACCGCGCGACGCAACGCGCACGGCGCTTGCGGCTTACGCGGAAACAAAAGCGACGATTTTAACGCTATCCGGCGAAGGTTACGCCGATACGCAATGCCGCGGTTTCGATCGCACCCGGTGCAAGCCAGCGCAGGCCGAGTCCGTTGGCGATCGCATTGGGCAAGCCGATCCACGGCTCGACGCAATAGAAAGGTGAATCGGCACGCTCGGTCCAGGTGGTCACGGCGTACCAGGGTATCGAGCCGGGACGCGTAAGCTCGAGCGTGATGGTGCGCCCGATCGACGGCGTGGCCAGTACCACGCGCGCGTGCGCGTCCGGGGCCAGCAAGCGGTGAAAGCGGTCGATGATGGAGGGATCGTCGAGCGTATAGCGCGACAGGCCGGTTTCCGGTGCGGCGATGGAGCCGTCTTCCCGCTGGTACAAGCGCTCGGCGGGCGGCAGGCAGAGCGTGGTGTCGCCGCGCAAAGCGTGCGGGAGTGCGAAGTAAAAATGGTGCCCGGCGTAGTAGGGCAGCGGTACGTCGCTGGTGTTCGTGGTGGTCAGCTCGACTTCGAGCGTGAGCCGATCGACGAGCCGGTAGCTGGCCGTGAAATGGAACGCGAACGGGTAGACGGCACGGGTCGCGTCGCTATCGGCCAGCGTCATCGTTACGCGCGAATCGGCGACATCCACTACGCTGTCGAACGGCAAATCGCGTGCAAAGCCGTGCACCGGCAGCGCGTACACGGCGCCGTGAGCGTCGCGCCACGCGCCGATCCGGCCATCCACCCGGTGACGGCCGATGAACGGGAACAGCAGTGGGTTGCCGCCGCGCACCTTCGCGGGATTCGACCAGTCGGCGTCCTCGGGCCAGGTAATGATATCCTGGTCGCCAATTCGCCAACGAAGTAAACGCCCACCGAACTGCGGTGCGGCGAGCAAGCTCGAGCCGTCGTGCTCGAGGGCGATCACATCCTGGTCCTGGAAGCGCATAGGGGCATGGAATTAAAAGGCGAGGCTAGAGCTTGTCGCGACGATTGCCGCTTGTCAATTGGCGGTCCAACGCGCCGCACCGGATTGCCGGCGAGAAACACCGAGCCGGCCACCCCGATGGTGCACACTATCGGCGCATCGGTCTATGCGGCCTATCGTACCGACGCCCCGCCCCGCGGTTGCGTGACAATTGCCATTTCCGTTCAACGGCCCGGATTACGCCGTGTGCGTGAAGCCGCGGTCGTCACGCCGCCGCAATAAAGCGTCATCAAACTTCGCTACAAGCTTGGCGCAACGTGGGGCCGCGGGCATAATTTGCGGCCGATGCGGCGTTGCGCTGCGCAGCGCGTCGACCCGTGACCCCGATCCTTGTGGAGGTAATCCGCGTGAGCATTGTTTTTCTGATTTTTCTTAGTGTGCTGCAAGGCGTGACGGAACTGTTTCCGGTAAGCAGCCTGGGCCACACATTGCTTGCGCCCGCACTATTCGGCTTGCACATCGACAAGCATGCGCCGCAGCTGATCCCGTTTCTTGTTGCGCTGCATCTGGGTACGGCGCTGGCCCTGCTGTGGTTCTTCAGGGCGCGTTGGATCGCGATCGTGCGTGGCTTTGTGGCATCGCTCGGCGGGCGGCGCTCGGAAGAGGGCCACTTGGCGTGGGCGCTGGTAATCGGCACCATCCCGGCCGGTCTGGTCGGTGTGCTGGCGGAAAAACATATCGAGCGTGTATTCCATGATCTGCGCATCGTCGCGGCGGCACTGATCGTTAATGGCGTATTGCTGTGGCTCGGCGATCGGATGACGCGCGCGCGGGCGCATCGCGCGCCCGAGGACCTTTCGATGCGGCGGGCTGCGCTGATTGGCATTGCGCAGATCGGCGCGCTGGTGCCCGGCTTTTCGCGTAGCGGATTGACAATGATCGCGGGCGTCGGCGCCGGCATGTCGGCGCAGAAGGCGGCCGAGTTTTCTTTCCTTTTGGGTACCCCGATTATTTTTGGTGCTGGAATTCTTGAGCTGCCGAAGCTCTTTCGCGCGCCCGGCCAGCTCGGCGACGCGCTGCTCGGCGGCGTGCTGACCGGTGTCGCAGCCTACCTGAGCGTGCGCTTCCTGATGCGATATTTTGAGGGACACGGCCGCCTTGCGTCGTTCGGCGCATACTGTGTAGCGGCAGGCTTGTTCTGTCTCGGGTGGTTCTTCATGCATCCGGGTGGCGCCGTCTGAGCGCCGGTCGCGCTTGCCGCGCATCGTCTGAGCGGCGACGCCCCCTTCGGTCGGGTATAATTGGCCGCTTTTCGGCGCGCGGCGGGCTTGCGGCCGGTTTCCGCCAGCGGCTTTTCCCCCGCGACCGCGGTGTTGCGTCGACCTGCCCATAGCTCAGTTGGATAGAGCATCGGCCTTCTAAGCCGAGGGTCGGGGGTTCGAATCCCTCTGGGCAGGCCAAGGTTCATTCATGCGGCTTCGGACGGTGCGAGATGCGGTGGCTGATGCGCTCGTCGCGCCGCGTCGGCGAACATCTCTCGAAAGAGGTGACGTTGTTCGTGTGTCAAATGCACTACCGCCGGCGGCATTGCAAGAACTAAGCGAAGCCGGAGGTCGCCGCGTGTTCCAGACCCGTCCGAGAGCCCATGACCCGGCAGGCGAATCATGCTGCCCTGCTCAGCGTTCGGTGGAATCCTCACTTGCAGGTCGCGCCCCAGTACCTTTGCTGCGAAGTCACCGCCGAGCGTCGCGGTGACAAAGTCGACCTGGAGCGTTCCGGTCAGGCTCAATCCTTCACGATGGAAGTCGGCGCCGCACAAAACGGCTACCGAGAATATCGCGTCTCCGGCGGGCCCTCCGTTCTGACCTGGAAATCCTCCACCTGCCACGACCAGTCGCTGACCGTCCCACGCGCCCGGAGGTACCGTTACCGTGTGCGTCTTCCGCGAGTTTTCAACACCCGTGCTTAGACATGTCGG
>Ga0310811_10010806_pt1 | contig 11813 bp, 14 predicted proteins | sample YCmetagenome_FD_207642 | JGI IMG/M metagenome (GOLD analysis project Ga0310811, IMG submission 207642) | Soil microbial communities from experimental microcosm in Duke University, North Carolina, United States - YC | ecosystem: Engineered > Artificial ecosystem > Soil microcosm > Unclassified ...
TCGGACAGCAACGGGCTCGCGATCCGGAGCGCGTGCTCACCGCGGTGGCGCTCGTGGGAACCCTGGCCGCGACCGCGGTCGTGGGCGCGTTCGACGCCGTGCTCCTTCTCGCAGCACCGGCGTTCATCGTCTGGACTCTCGCGGGGGTCCTCGTTCCGCCGGGCGCGAGCAAGCTCACGCTGTCGACTGGTGTTCGCGGAGCCGGATCCATCCTGACGCTCGTCCTCGGCACGATTGCGATCGGACGAAGCACGACGCAGCTCGTAGCCATGGGCGTGTACAGCAACAGCACGCGGACCAGCGCGCTCGATCGCGCGGTCACCCTCGATCCGGGGAATTATCGGCTGCGGATGCGACTCGCCGAAGCGTACATTGCGAGAGGCGACTGTACACACGCGCGTGCGCAGGCACGCGCGGCCCGGGACCTGTTCCCGAACGGGGCCGCGCCCAAGCGAATCCTCGCCAGCTGTGGCGGGCGGTAGAATCACCGTGGCACCCGACATCCATCCGACCAATCTCGTCGATCGCGGCGTCCGTCGTCGTCGGCGAATGGGCATTGGAGGATTGATCGCCGGCGTCATCGCGGCGGTTGTCGTCGTCGCGATGCATCTGTCGCGCGAATGGCGTCTCCTGCTATTCGTGCCCTTTGCGATTTCGGCATACGGTTTTCTGCAGGCTCGCGAGAAGACGTGTGTCCTCCTCGCAGCGGTCGGAAAGCGCGAGGTGAACGATGGCTCGTACGCGGATGTCGCTGACGAGGAGCGGGCCATTCTCCGTCGCCGGGCACTCGTGATTGCAGTCCGATCGATACTCATCGCCACTTTGATCACCGCAGCGATAGACTGGATCATAGGCACTTGGCACTAGACACTAGGCACTAGTCAAACAACGCGGGGCGCGGCGAACGCCGCGCCCCGCAGTCCGAATCAGCTAGCGCCCAGTGCCTAGCGCCTAGCGCCTAGCGCCTAGCAGCACATTGCCTAGTGCCCATTCTTTGATGGGGGTGCCCCCGGCTTTCCTCTTTCGGGAGCCAGATAGTCGCCCGGCGGCGGCTCGTTGTATCCACGATGACAGGTCGCACACGTGACTTTGGGCGTGTCCTTCGGATAGAGCTTCGGCAGCTCGACGAGGTTCAGATCGTTCGTCATCTGCTGCATGAAGCGCGCGCGCTTTTTGTCGGTCGACGTGTCGCTCGCGAAGTTGCCCTGTGGTGCGAGACGATGACAGTTCGTGCAATTCCAGCTCAAGGCCTCGCCGTAGCTCTTGTCCATCGTCTGGACGAGCTGCGCCGCGGTGATGCCCTTCAGCACTTGTACGTTCTTGAACACCACCTCGGCGGGCTGATTCTCTCGTCCGGCGATGCTCGCCATCACCTGCGCGACGTAGTTCGCGCGCAGCTTGGCCGCGCTGTCGCGGGAGAGCGGAAGGCGTCGCCCACCGGGAGGGGCTGTGGGTGCGCCCGGGGCACCGCGTTGGCCGCCACCGGTGCTCGCCGTTGGGCTCGTGGCTGGAGCAGGCTGCGGGGAGCTCGAGGGCGCTCGCCTGCAGGATGCCACGACAAGAACGCTGACAATGACTGCGCTGATGCGGCCGACGGACATTCTCCAGCCTCCGTTGTGTTGATCGAGAAACATCTACGGCTTCCTGTCGACAGGAGCGACAGGTGCCCATTTCGCAATGCGGCCACGCGGTCCTGCCGCCCAACCCGCATCGCGCGTCGCAAACGCCACGCTGTTATACGCGACCGAATCGACCATTGTCCAGCTCTCCCCGCCATCGGTGGAAGTCGCGGTGCCCGCGAGTCCGACGGCGACGAGCGATCGCCCGCCAGTGCCCGGAAGGAATGTAACGGCCGACATGTAGCCGGCTGGGAGCGGCCCCTTGGCGAGACGCCAACTCTTCCCGCCGTCCGCCGTGATTGCGACGTTGTCGAACTTCTCTTTCGGTTTGTCGTATTGGCCGCCGACTACGACACCGTGCTGCGCGTCGCTGAACGCGACGGAAAAGATCCCCGATGAGGAATTGCCCGCGTGAAGCGGTGTATCCGACACGCTCCAGGTTCGGCCGCGGTCAGTCGATCGAAACACACGCGCGCGCTCGCCCCCGCCCGTTCCGATCCAGACGTTCGACGTCCCCTGAACGATGAGACACGTTCCGCTGGCGGCGAACGCCGCCTCGTTGGGTAGCATCGCCGGATAGGCCATCCACGGAATCTTCTTCCATGTCGCGCCGGCGTCGTCCGTCGCGAGCAGGAAGAGTCGTCCACCGACTGGATCGCTCAGCGCGATCCCATGTCTGTCGTCCCAGAAGGCCATGGCATCGAGGAAGACGCCTTTTTCCGATGTCTCGAACTGCTTGGACCAGGTCGTTCCGTTCTCGGTTCGGAAGATCCGCGCCTGACCTGCTTCGGCCGGGCCGGCGCTCAGCGCCCACGCGTGCGTCGCGCTGCGAGCCGCCACCGCGCGAAGGTCGAGGGAATCGGCGCCCGGGATCGTGTCGATCTTCCAGGTGCTTCCTCCATCCGTCGTCCGCGCGATGCGACCGCGCGTTCCGCTGGCCCAAACGACGGTCGGGCTCACCGCGACGAGCCCGCGAAACTCCGCATTGGTGTTCGACGCCAACGGCGTCCACTGCGCCTGAGCTGAAGCGCCACTGAGTAACACAGCGACCGAGAGTGCGAATGGCTTCATCGAAGTATCCATGTTGTTGATTCGACTCAACCCCACCAGAATGCTGCCGCGATGATGCAATACAGTCCGATCAAAGCCACGCCTTCGAGCCAGATCGTTTCACCGTCGTTCACGATGATTGCCGACGTCAGCGTCGAGAGAAGCAGCGCGGCGATGAGCAACGGCGGCAAGGCCAGTGTCAAGATCGGGCCGCCGAGCACGAACGACAACAGGACGAGGGTCGGAATTACAATCAGCGCGATGACCAGCGAGCTGTTGAGGATGACGCTCATCGCATAATCGGGCCGATTCTTCGCCGCCAGACGGATACCGGCCACGTTCTCCACCGCATTCCCCGCGATTGCCACCACGACGATGCCCGCGAAGGCCTGCGACATGTGCAGCAGCTCGATCGCCGGCTCGAGCGCGCTCACGAACCACTCGGACACCAAGGCCGCGCCGAGCGACGCGAGTATCAGCACGGTGATCGCCAGCCACAACGGCCACGCGTGGGGTGTCGCGGCGGCCTTCTCCGCTTGCCGCACCGTTCGGTCGGGATCGGAGCTGAGCGAAAAGGGCAGGCTGAAGAAGAACACGATGAGGAGCAGCACCGCGCACGCCGCGCCGAGCGCGTTTTCGTGCTCCGCTGCCGGCGTGTGCAGCTCGGCCGCGAGCGTCGGGATGACCAGCGCCGCGACCGCAAGCATCATGAGCGAGGCGATCATGCGCGGCGACTCGGCGTGGAAATGGAGCCGCCCATGTTTCAAACCGCCGACGAGAATCGCGACGCCAAGCACCAGCAAGGAGTTCGCGAGTATAGATCCGATGAGCGCCGCCTGAACGACCTGCAGCAACCCGGCACGCAAGGCGAACGCGCAGACGAGCACCTCTGGAAGGTTGCCGAGTGCGGCCTGCAGCAGTCCGGTCGGTCCGGGACCGAGGTGCTCACCAATCTGTTCCGTTCCGCTCGACACGTTCATGGCAAGCAACGAGAGCGCGATGGCGGCGATGAACTTGATGACGGGATTCGTACCGCTGAATTGCGCGACGGCCGCGACGATGACTGCCGCGGCCGTGATTCCGAAAACGATGCGATCTTGGCGGGTGAGCACTAGGAATGGGTTTGCGCAGGTTCTGTGAATGCGCCATGGGTGGGTTTCCAGGCGCGCCGAAGGATGCGCGGCCAGGGCATCGGAGTCCAGTGACCCGCGATTCGGCTATTCGGCGCGAAGCATGAACGCGCGCCGGAACGCACGCTCGCCGGTCGCAGAGAAGCTCATGACGCGACTTCTGGGCACGCGCCGCGCCCATCCCGCCTCGACACAGTGTTTCAATACCGCCGCGCCGAACGCGCCGGCGAGGTGATATCGTCGCACGCTCCAATCGAGGCAGGCGCGGCACATCGGGCGGCGATCGCGCTCGAGAGCTTCTGTATCGATACCGAGGCTCGCGGCGAAGCCCCGGCCGGCGTCGGTGAGGGCGAGTCCGTTCGGTGTCGAGCGAAGCATGCGTCGCTGATGCATGCTGTCGTGCACCAACACGCCGAGGTCACCCGCCAGGTGATCGTAGCACACTCGGGCTTTGCGCATCGCAACATCGCGCGGCCCGAATTCCCGCCGCGCTCCAACGCGCGCGGCAACACCAATCAGGTTCTCGATCAGTCGAGCCACCTGGCGATCGGCGATCCGAAAGTAGCGATGTCGCCCCTGGGCCACGACGTCGAGCAGGCCCGCGTCGACGAGTTTGGTGAGATGTGAGCTCGCCGTCTGCTTCGTGATGGCCGCGATGCCCGCGAGCTCCGTCGCGGTCTGCGCCTGCCCCGACATCAGGGCGAGCAGGATTTCCGAACGCGCACGGTCACCGATCAATGCTGCCACCGCAGCGATTCCGGGAGTGTCGCTCATTGTTCGATGCTACTCGAACCATTGTCACCGGGCAAGGCGTTACGATCCGGAAACGCCACGGAGCCAGTCATGCGAATCACCTGTTTCATTCGGTATCAGATCGACTCGGCGCAGCGCGACGCATTTCGCGAATACGCCGAGTGTTGGGCGCGCGTCATTCCGCGGTGCGGCGGCGAGCTCGTGGGCTACTTTCTTCCCCACGAAGGCACGAATGACGTTGCCTGGGGGCTGATCTCCTTCGAGAGCCTCGCCGCGTACGAGACCTACCGACGACGTCTCAGGGCGGACAGTGAGGGCGCGAGCAACTTCGAGATGGCCCATGCGCGCCGCTTCATCCTTCGCGAGGAGCGAACGTTTCTCGAGGCAGTCGACTCGACCTACAACATCGCCGCGGTCGCGCAATGATCGCCGTACTCTTCGAGGTCACGCCGAATCCCGGACGCACCGGGGACTACCTCGACATCGCCAGCCGCCTCCGTCCCCTCCTCGACGACATCGACGGCTTCATCTCGATCGAGCGCTTCGAGAGCCTCACCCGGCCGGGGACGATCCTGTCGCTCTCGTACTGGACCGACGAGCGCGCCGTGGCCGAGTGGCGAACGCGACTCGAGCACCGCGAGGCGCAGGAGGCCGGCCGCCGAGAGCTCTTCGCCGACTATCGTATTCGCGTTGCGAGTGTGGTGCGGGAGTATGGAATGCGTGACCGATCATAGCTACCTTCTGGCTTCCCGCTTTCCTCTTCCGCACGATGTTTTCTCTTTCCGACGTTCGCGCCGCTCGCGAGCGGATTGCCGGCAAAACGCACGTCACGCCAACGATGTCCGCGACGCGATTGGGCGATCGCGTCGGCGTCCGGCTGTTGCTGAAGTGCGAGAATTTTCAGAAGACGGGCTCGTTCAAGGCTCGCGGCGCGCTGAACAAGGTGACCCAGCTGGACGCCGCGACGCGCGCCAAGGGCGTCGTGACGTTCTCGGCGGGCAATCACGCGCAGGCGCTCGCGTGGGCGTCGCGCGCGGCGGGCGTGAAGGCGATCGTCGTCATGCCAGCGGCCGCCTCGCAAGCCAAGGTCGACGCGAGTCGCGGCTATGGTGCTGAAGTCGTCCTGCACGGCGCCAATGGACTCGAGGCGCTCGAGATGGCGCGTCGCCTGGAGCAGGAGCGTGGACTGACCTTCGTTCACCCATTCGATGATGAGTTCGTCGCGGCGGGGCAGGGCACCGCGGGCCTGGAGCTTCTCGAGCAGGCACCCAAGCTGGATGCGGTCGTCGTGCCGATCGGCGGCGGCGGACTCATTGGCGGCTTGCTCGTCGCGATCAAGGAGTCGAATCCGTCGATTCGCGTCTACGGCGTTGAGCCCCGCGGGGCAGCGGCAATGCGCCGCAGCCTCGATGCCGGCCATGCAGTGCAGCTCGAATCGGTGAGCACCATCGCCGACGGCCTCGCCGCGCCCATGGCGGGCAAGCTCACCTTCGAAATCGTACGTCGCTACGTCGACGACGTCGTACTGGTCGATGACGAGGCGATCGTCGACGCGATTCGAGATCTGCTCACGAGCGCAAAGATCCTCGCGGAAGGCGGCGGTGCCGCGGCCACGGCCGCGGTGTTGACACGCTCGCTGCCGCTACGGAAGGGAGAGCGAGTCGCGGCGATCGTCAGCGGGGGGAACATCGACACCGCCCGGCTCGGCAAGATGCTCGGATGACGCGCGGCGGTCGCGGAACGCGTACATCGTAGTTACGAGCCAGACAGCGCCAACGCCCGAGCCGGCGAATACATCGGTCGGCCAGTGCACGCCGAGGTATAGGCGTGAGTACACGCTGGCGATGACGATCGGCACGATGAGAAAGAACGGCCATCGCCAACCCTTCGCTCGGTAGAGGACGATCGCGACGGTCAAGAGCACTGAGATGCCAGCGATGGCGTGGCCGCTGGGGTACGAGCTCCATGCGTACCATCCTCGGCGCTCGAACAGGCTCGGACGCTCCCGCTCGTAAAGCGCCTTGAGGGACGGGTTGAGCAAATAGCTCCCTACCTGTACCGCGAGGAGCTGCACGCTGAGGTCGGGTCGGGCCCATCTGCGCCACAGCCACCACGAGAGCCCGCCGATCACGGGAATCAGCGTCAGATTCGTCCCGAGCCACGGTGTCGTGAGCACCACGAGGTCGAGCCAGCCCGGCAGCGGCCGATGAAGCCATAACATGAGGTCGGCTTCCCACTGATAGCCGTGATCCCATTCGCCGAAGGATTTGATCACCTCGGCACCGATCATTCCGGCCAGGAAGGCCAGGATGAACCCGGCGAGAACCGCGCGCCACGGGCGCCACCAAGGGCGCACGATTGACGGGCTCTCCAGTTCCTTGGCCAGTGGTGCCGTGGTCATGCACGGCACTATGGCAAAATCAAAACCCCTGAGTGCCTGGCGAACCCAACCGAGAGCTAGAACGGTTTCGAAACGAGCTCAGTCGTTGAGTCCGCGATCCTGGACCGTCATCATCGTCGCGACCATCGTAGCCACCACCTTTTCATCATTCCCGGTGAAGGCCGCGACTTCTCCCCAGCAGACCGTGATGGTGCGTCCCGCGCGGATGACGCTGCCGCGCGCCACAATCCGCTCGCCTGCCGCTGGCGCCAGCATGTTGATCTTGAACTCGACGCTCAGCACCGCCGCGCCGGCGGGCATGAGACTCAACGCGGCGTAGCCGCACGCGCTGTCGGCCGCTGACGCCAGGACTCCAGCGTGCAGGAAACCATGTTGCTGCACGAGGTCTTCTCTCGCGGCCAGCTCGATGTCGACCTTTCCGGGCTCGACGCGCGTCAGGCGCGCACCGATTGTCGCCATGAACCGCTGCTTCTCGAAGCTGTCCCGAACTCGCGTCTCGTAGCGCGGGTCCCGCGGCGCGAATGCTCTCACGCGACGCCTCGACAGGCGCAGCATACAGGTTCGGCGCCGAAGTCGACACGCAGACGCTGCACCCATGAGCCGTGCAGATGACGCGCGCAGAGTGACTTTCGGCAGCGCGCGCACCCGCCGCCCGCCACCAGATCGAACCGGACACCGCACTGCTCGCACTCGGTGGTCATCACGGTTCTGGCAAAAACGCGAATCAGCCTCACGGCTTTTTCGTCTCCTTCGATTCTTTCGGCCGGACCTTGGCGACGGTCCACGCGACGATCACGGCGCAGCCGCTCTGGCCCGGCGCCGTGAACTGCGGCGGCGCCTGTGACCCGTGATATACCTCGACAGCCACGAGCTCGGACGGTCGAACGAAATCGTCGACATCGCCCGGCGTCATGGTTTGCCACTGCGTACCGTCGACGTAGAAATTCACGCACCCGTTCGACGAGCTGCGCGAGTCGGTGATGACGTACGTCCGACCATCGCCACGCGGAATGATCCGAAGGCCCGGCGCCACGCGCATCACGTCGCTGAAAGCCAGCGACTGGTGATTGATCATGTTGCCGTCCATGTAGAATCCCTGCCCGGTCTGCTTTCGCCCGCTGAACCCGACGTCGGCCAGCGCCTTGTCCTGCGCCGCCTCGACGCGCATCACCGCGAGCGTCGGCACGAAGTCGTCCATTCGGACCGTCGTACGCGCCGGCTCGTTCGACGAGAGCTCCACCGGTATTTCCGTCACCGCGTAGCCGAGCTTTCGGACGACGAGCGCCTGCGTTCCCGACGGCAGGCTATCGAGCGTGAAATCGCCATTCGCTCGCGAGAGCACGGTCGTTCCGCCGCCCTGCAGCGTCACGCGTGCGTCACCGAGCGGGCGTCCGTTCTTGTCGACGACCTTGCCCGTGACGCGCGCCGAGCCCTTGGCGACGCGCTTCACTTTGCCGCTGTCGCCGGCCACCTCGGCAATCGCCTGGTGCTGCGAGACGATGCTGAACGCGCGAAGCGCGATGCCGTTGGCGACTTCGGCAGGCACTTCTCCCGAGCTGACGCCATTCCGAAAAACCTGAACCTTGCCGCTCATGTCGGCCGGCAGTCCGCAGATGCGATACAGACCGAGCGTATCGACCGTAGCTTCTCGAACGGACGGCGTCTTCTTCCCCGATTGATCCGTCGTTTGATACACCAGCTGTACTTTTGAGCCGAGCGCGGGCTGGTTGGTGTCCGGGTCGCGGACGAAGCCTACCATGATCGCCGGGCCGCGCGATCGCTGGGCCGAAGTGCAGAGCGCATTGGCGATCTGCGGTCCCGTCGGAACGTCGAGATCCAGCTCGTGGGATTCATTCGCGCCGAAAGGATACTCCGGCGTGCGCATGGTCAGCCCCAGCGTGTCGAGAAGGGGGTGTTTCACGACCACGCGATGCCGGCCGACGGGGATACTGTCGATTCGATACTTCCCGTCAGAGTCGACGGCGACTGTCCTCGTCGTCCCCTCGATGGTCACGGTGGCTTTGACGAGCGGCACGTTGTGCACGCTGTCCATCACGTACCCCTGGAGTGCCGAAAGCCCGGGTGCCGCCGGGGGCGGTGCGGACTGGGCCTGCGACGCCCGGTTCGAAACGAGGGCGAACAAGGCGACGGCCGCGGCCCGCGCCCAACGGGGCGCGCCAATGGCAGATGGGGTCGGGGTCGCTTTCATATAGTCGAGACTGCGGGTTTCGGGGGTAGGAACCGAGAAAAGCTACGGCTCGGTCAGCCGCCATTCTACCCCTCACGACCCCAGCGGGTTCGCCTCTTATCCATCGAGCGTCGCGGCTGTCGATTTCGCTGAGGGCCGTTCGACTAGATGCTGCGAAGGAATGACCCTTCCACCTTTCGGAGACGACGATGCAATACATGCTGCTGATCTACGACAACGAGAACGCCTGGGCGGGCCTCAGTGAAGCAGACGCCGGCGCAATGATGGGCGAGTACATGCAGTTCACACAGGACATCGCCAAGAGCGGACACTACAAGGCGGGCGCGCAACTCCAGCCGACGGCGTCCGCGACCACCGTTCGCATCCGGAACGGCAAGCGTCAGACGACCGACGGTCCGTTCGCCGAAACGCGCGAACACCTCGGCGGCTACTACCTGGTCGACGCAAAGGATCTCGACGAAGCCGTCAGCCTGGCCCAGCGGATTCCCGCGGCGCGCACCGGCTCGATCGAGGTGCGGCCGGTCGTCGCCCGACCGATGCCGTCATGAGCGCTGGGCGCGACCCGAAGCGGGTCATCGCCCGGACATTTCGCGAGGAGTCCGCACGCATTCTCGCGACGCTCATCCGCCTCCTCGGCGACTTCGATCTCGCCGAGGAGGCAATGCAGGACGCGTTCGCCGTTGCAGTGGAGCAGTGGACGAGCGCGGACGCGATTCCAAACAATCCACGGTCTTGGCTGATCAGTACGGCGCGCTTTCGCGCGATCGACCGGTTGAGGCGCGACGCACGCGCTGAGCGCCTGTCGACGGCGCCTCCGCTGATCGAGACTTCGGTAAGCCTCGTCGCGACGGATGACGATGAGAGCGGCGTCGCCGACGATCGCCTCCGACTGATCTTCACCTGCTGTCACCCGGCACTTGCGCGCGAAGCCCAGGTCGCGCTGACGTTGCGTACGATCTGCGGTCTCACGACCGAGGAGATTGCGCGCGCCTTTCTCGTTCCGGTTCCCACGATGGCGCAGCGACTCGTTCGTGCCACCGGAAAGATTCGCGACGCGCGCATTCCCTATCGTGTGCCCGTCGCGAGCGAGTTGGCGGACCGCCTCGACTCCGTTCTCGCCGTGGTCTATCTCGTGTTCACCGAGGGCTATGCCGCGACGAACGGGGATGACCTGATTCGACGCGAGCTGTGCGGCGAAGCCATTCGCCTCGGCAGACTGCTCGTCGAGCTGATGCCCAGTGCGAGCGAGGCGCAGGGGCTGCTCGCGCTCATGCTCCTGCATGACGCGCGACGCGCGACTCGGCTATCGCCAACGGGTGAGCTCGTGCTGCTGGAGGAGCAGGATCGGTCGCAGTGGGATCGGCCGCAGATCGACGAAGGCCTCGTGCGCGTCGAATCGGCGCTGCGCACGATGCGGGTCGGGCCGTACGCCGTTCAATCCGCGATTGCCGCGCTTCACTCGTCCGCGACCACGGCGGCGGACACGGACTGGCGACAGATCGCGGCGCTCTATTCGCTTCTCCTGTCGCGTGAGCCGAGTCCAGTGGTCGAGCTGAACCACGCGGTCGCCGTCGCCATGGTGGACGGCGCCGAGCAGGGACTGCTGCTGCTCGACGCGATTGCGGCGCGCGGGGAGCTCGACGAGTATCACCTGCTTCACGCCGCGCGCGCCGATCTGCTTCGCCGTCTCGGACGTCGCGACGAAGCGCACGAGGCGTATCGTCAGGCGCTCGAGCTTGCGTCGCTCGAGCCGGAGCGCCGCTTTCTCATCCGACGAATCGCCGAAGTCTAGCTCGGTCGCTACACCTGGCGCAGCGTCAACAGGCTTCGAAGTCGTTCAATCCGGTGATCGATTCGCGATCCAGGTAGCAGTACGGACCGCACTGCGTGAGATGCGCCGCTCGAAAGAGGCGACGGTACTCGGCCGCGGACCGTTCATGCCAATTGTCACGGTCGCCTTCCATGGCGTCATCGGTCGTGAACGTCTCGATGTACGCGACTCCGCCGAGCAGTTTGCGAATCGCGCGAAGCCCGCGCTCGACACCGCGCGTATCGATGTACTGCATCACGTCGGCACACACGATGAGGTCGACGTTCCGTGGGAGCCGCATCGTGCCGAGCTCCTCGAGGCTGCCGCGGCGAATGTTTCGCGCTACGCCGAATTGCGCGAGTGCGTACTCGCTCGACTCGACTCCGATGTACCGCACGTCCTTGCGGAGTCGGCGCAACACCGGGTACCAGGGCGCCTCACCGCAGCCGACGTCGAGCACGGAGCGAATGCGCCGTCCGAGGATGAACTCCGCCACCGAAACGGCAAGGCGAACCTTTCGCTCGAGGCCGTTTCTCGTCGAAACGCCATCGGTCGGGTGTCGGTACCACCTGTCGAAGTAGTCGCGATCGTAGGTCTTCATGCAGACAGCCTGATATTCGTTCGTTGTTCACGCGCGAGGCATGCCCCGTGCGGGAGGAGAGGCCCTCTCGATTGGGGGAAGCGATGGATGAGACGATTCGTCGCGACAAGAGCGGCGATCCATACAATCAGATGTCGAATCGTGGCGACACCGACCGCCGCGACGAAATCCTTCAGTTGCACCGTCGGCGCGAGCGCGAGGAGCAGTCGCTCACGAAGAGTGAGCGCGAGGAGCGTTGGC
>Ga0310811_10010807_pt1 | contig 11810 bp, 12 predicted proteins | sample YCmetagenome_FD_207642 | JGI IMG/M metagenome (GOLD analysis project Ga0310811, IMG submission 207642) | Soil microbial communities from experimental microcosm in Duke University, North Carolina, United States - YC | ecosystem: Engineered > Artificial ecosystem > Soil microcosm > Unclassified ...
GCCCAGGTCGAGTCAGAGGATTCGGGCACGGCGGATCCCGAGACGCGCTTCCAGCATCGGGCGACGACGCTTGAAGCGTACATTATCAATAAAATATCAACAATTTCCCAATAAGCGTTTTTGCCAGGCTCCCCGGCGCCGGGCGCTCGTCGTACACTCCCGACACCTTCTCATCCTGACTCCCGAGACTCTTCGTTATGTCGCGCCATCCCACCAAGATCGTCTCATCGGAACACCTCGTGTCCGAGACCAGCGCGGAACTGTCCGAACTCGAATACGCGCTGATCATGGCGGGCAACGCCTTCAACCGGTGGATGGTGCGCTGCATGTCGGCAGCGGGCGACAAGGACATGACCGCAATCGAAGTGTCGCTGCTGCACCACGTCAGCCATCGCGAGCGCCGCAAGAAGCTGGCCGACATCTGCTTCGTGCTGAACATCGAAGACACGCACGTCGCCACCTACGCGTTGAAGAAGCTCGTAGCTAGAGGGTATGTAAAAAGCGAAAAGACCGGCAAGGAAGTGTTCTTCTCGGCGACCGACGCGGGCCGCGAGTTGTGTCTGAAATATCGCGAGGTGCGCGAGAGCTGTCTGATTTCGACGCTGAAGGAAAGCGGGCTGACCAACCAGCAGATCGGCGAGGCCGCCCAGTTGATGCGCAACGCGTCCGGTCTGTACGACACGGCCGCGCGGGCGGCGGCGTCCCTGTAGCGCGGGTTAAGGCAATCATGGCGGGTTAAGACGAAGTCGAAGCCACGGCGCACGCCGGCTCAACTCAACGGCGCGGGATAAGTCCCCGCCTCGGTGACGATCAGATCGAGCGGAATGTCGTGGGCTTCGCGTTGCAGCGCTTGTGTGCGGCACGCTTCATATGCGATGCCCACCGTGAACGGCTTCTTCGAACCCGGCCATGCCGCCAGCGTGCGATCGTAGTAGCCGCCGCCATAGCCGAGCCGGTAACCCTCGATGTCGAACCCCACGCAAGGGACGAACAGCAGTTCGGGAAGCACCCTTTGTCCGGTGGTCGGCTCGGCGATCTTGTGATGACCGATTTTCATCGGTGTATCGGGCGTCCATGCGTGGAATTCGAGCGGCACGCCACGTTCTTTAACAATTGGCAAACTTGCTTCACGCCGCGCGCCGGCGGCCAGCCAGACCGAGATCGCGGGGCGCGCATCGAATTCGCCCGCGAGCGGCCAGTAGAACCCCACACTGTCCACCCCGTAGCACTTCAACGCATCGAGCAGGCGACGCCCGAGCGCGGCATTGTGCTCCGGCGTGGAAGCCGCTTGCAGCCTTGCTTCCAATAGCATTCGGCGCAGCGCCTTTTTCGCTGGCGGGACGGGGTTGCATGCTATGCTTTGGTCCAATTCGCGCTCCAGAAACAACGATGTCAAAACGCCTTTATCGAGTATATCGCGCGGCCGGACTGGCGCTTGCCGCAGCGGCACTCGTCGCGTGCAGCACGGCCTCCGCCGTCAAACCCATTCCCCTTTCGCCGCTCACGAACGACGACCAGATATTCGTCCAGTTGCGCGAGGCCGCCCGCAATAACGACGCGGCACGCGCGGCGCAGTTGGCGAGCATGATCCCGAACTATCCGGCGCCTTCCTATCTGGAGTACTTCCAGCTCAAGCCGCAGTTGTTCGATTCGACCGGCCATGCGCGCGTCGACGCGCCGGATGCGCCGGTGCTGGCGTTCCTGCAGAAGTACGACGGCCAGGCGATCGCCGACCGTCTGCGCAACGACTACCTCACGGTGCTCGGCACGCGTCACGACTGGCGCAACTTCGCTCAGCAATACGCGCGCTTCGTGCTGAACGACGACACCCAGGTGAAGTGCTACGCACTCGAATCGCGTGCGTCGCGCGGCGAAAACGTCGCGGACGCGGCGCGCGCGCTGCTGGTCGATCCGAAGTGGTACGGCGACGGCTGTGTCGATCTGATCGTCACGCTGGGCGCAAGCCGCCAGTTCAGCGCCGACGACATCTGGCAGCAGATCCGTCTCGCGTACGAGCAGAACTACACCAACACGGGCAGCAAGCTGCTCGACGCGCTCGGCGACCAGACGCCTGATCCGGTGCTGTTCAGCCAGGCTGCAAACACGCCGCCGTTGCTGCTCGCGCGCGGCGTCGGTCCGGATGCGCAGTCGCATCAACTCGCGCTGCTCGCGATCACGCGGATGGCGCGCAACGATCCGGCAATGGCCGCGGCCACTTTCGCTTCGGTCGCGCCGTCGCTGAACTCGCCCGAGCGCGCGATCGGCTGGGGCACGATTGCCTATCAGGCCGCCGCCAAGCAGATGCCGACCGCGGTGGACTGGTACCGGCTGTCGGCGAACGCGCCGCTCTCGAATCCCGCGTATGAATGGCGCACCCGCACCGCGCTGCTCGCCGGCGACTGGAACATGGTGCGCTGGTCGATCGAACAGATGCCGGAGACATTGCGCAAGCAGCCGTCGTGGGTGTACTGGCATGCGCGCGCGCTGAAGGAGGCGGGCGACACGACCACGGCCAACCAGGAATTCGAATCGATCTCGCCGGGCTACAACTTCTACGGCCAACTGGCCGCCGAAGAACTTGGCCAGAAGATCACGGTGCCGCCGAAAACCACGGTGACCGACGCCGAAGTTCAGCAAGCAGGCAACACGCCGGGCTTCGATCTGGCGCAGCGTTTCTATGCGCTCAATCTGCGGCTCGAAGGCAATCGCGAATGGAACTGGCCGTTGCGCACGATGAGCGATCGCCAACTGCTCGCGGCCGCCGAATACGCGCGCCGTATCCAGCTCTATGACCGCACCGTCAACACGGCGGACCGCACGAAGAGCGAACACGACTTCTCGCTGCGATATCTGTCGCCGTTCCGCGAGATCGTCGAGCGCGACGCGCAGTCGAGCGGGTTGGACGTGGAATGGGCGTACGGGCTGATTCGCCAGGAGTCGCGCTTCATCATCAACGCGCGCTCGGAAGTCGGCGCAGGCGGCTTGATGCAATTGATGCCGGGCACCGCACAACTGGTCGCGAAAAAGATCGGCCTCGGCCCGCTTTCGCGCGACCAGATGAACGACATCAACACCAACATCCTGCTCGGCACGAACTACCTGTCGATGATCTACAATCAGTTCGACGGGTCCGCCGTGCTGGCCACAGCCGGGTATAACGCAGGCCCGGGCCGTCCGCGCAACTGGCGGCAGTCGTTGCAGCATCCGGTTGAAGGCGCGATCTTCGCCGAGGCGATTCCGTTTCAGGAAACGCGCGACTACGTCAAGAATGTGCTGTCCAACACGGTCTACTACGCGGCGTTGTTCGAAGGCCGTCCGCAATCGCTGAAGGCGCGTCTGGGTTACATCGCACCGTAAAGCGCCGTGCCGCCGCGGCCTCGCTTCGAGGTTGCGGCGCGCCACGCCAGCCGTTGCCGCGGCTTCCACCAGGGAGTCGAAAATGCGACATAAAGCCATTGCGATCATCGGCGGTTCCGGGTTCATCGGCAGCCACCTCGTCAACGCGCTCGTCGACATGGGCAAAGACGTGCGCATCGCCACAAGGCGGCGCTATAACGCCCGCCATCTCACCATCCTGCCGATCGACGTGATCGAAACCGACGTGTTCGATCCGGTCCAGCTCGCGCGCTTCGTCGAAGGCGCCGATTGCGTGATCAATCTCGTCGCCATCCTGAACAGCAAACGCGGCACGCCGTATGGTCCGGAGTTCGCGCGCACGCACGTCGAATTGCCGACCCGGATCGTGGCGGCGTGTGAAGGCAAGGGCGTGCATCGGCTCATTCACATCAGCGCGCTCGGCGCCAATCCGAACGGGCCCAGCATGTACTCGCGCTCGAAGGGCGACGGCGAAAAGGCGGTGCATGCGGCAAACGTCGCGTGGACGATTTTCCGGCCTTCGGTGGTGTTTGGTCCCGAAGATCAATTCCTCAACAAGTTCGCGTTCCTGCAACGGATGTTTCCGGTGCTTCCGCTCGCGATGCCGGATGCGAAATTCCAGCCGGTGTATGTCGACGATGTTGCGAAGGCGATCGTCAACGTGCTCGATCTCGATGCCGCGAGCGGCCGGACCTACGAACTGGGCGGCCCGACTGTCTACACGCTCGAAGACCTCGTCACGTATTGCGGCGACGTAATTGGCAAGCATGCGCGCATCATCCGCTTGCCGGAAGCGCTGGCGCGGCTGCAGGCGCTGACCTTCGAAATGGCACCCGGCGAACCGGTGATCTCGCGCGACAATCTGGATTCGATGAAAGTCGACAACGTGCTGAGCGGCCCGCTCGCACCTGAGCTCGGGATCGAGCCGGTCGCCATCGAAACAATCGCACCGGTCTATCTGACCGGCGCGTCGACGCGTTCGCGCTTCGACACGTTCCGCGCGAGCGCGGGCCGCTGAACCAGGCCGCTGAACCTCTTTCCCCACTCCGTTGATAACAGGCATGAAACTGCTTATTGGTGACAAGAACTATTCGTCGTGGTCGATGCGGCCGTGGCTGCTGCTGAAGCATTTCGGCATCCCTTTCGAAGAGGTGTTGATCCACCTGGGCGAACCGGGCACGACCGCGGCTATCCTCGTTCACGCGCCGCAGGGGCCGGGCAAGGTCCCGTGTCTGATCGACGACGCGGGGCAGGCCACCTGGGATTCGCTGGCGATCGCCGAGACGCTGGCCGAGCGCTTCCCGCAGCACGCGCTGTGGCCGCGCGACGCGGCGGCGCGCGCTCGTGCACGTAGTGTGAGCGCGGAGATGCATGCGGGCTTCGGCGAGTTGCGCTCGAACATGTGGATGAACATTCGCGCGTCGTTCCCTGGGAAGAACGCGACCCCGGGCGCGCTGGCCGACATCGCGCGGATCGAGACCATCTGGCGCGACTGCCTGGACGCGCATGGCGGCCCATTTTTGTTCGGCGAGTTCAGCATTGCAGACGCGATGTACGCGCCGGTCGCGATGCGCTTCAACACGTGGCAGCCGACGTTGTCCGCCACCTCATCGGCCTACGTCGAGCGGATCACCGCGTTGCCCGCGGCGCAGGCATGGATCGACGCCGCGCGCAGCGACACCTACGCGATTCCGTACCAAGACGTATGCCCATGAATATCTACGCGGTAGGGGGCGCGATCCGCGACGAGTTGTTGGGCGTGCCGGTGCAGGACCGCGATTACGTGGTGGTCGGCGCGACGCCCGAGCAGATGGTGGTGCAGGGCTACCGTCCGGTGGGCAAGGATTTTCCGGTGTTCCTGCATCCTCAGACACACGAGGAATACGCGCTCGCGCGCACCGAGCGCAAGACGGCGGCGGGCTATCACGGCTTTCAGTTCTTCTATGCGCCGGACGTCACGCTCGAAGAAGATCTTGCTCGCCGTGATCTGACGATCAATGCGATGGCGCGCGAGGTGCGCCCGGATGGTGAGTTGACCGGTCCGATCATCGACCCGTTCAATGGTCAAGCCGATTTGCAGGCGCGGCTGTTCCGGCATGTCAGCGATGCGTTTCTCGAAGACCCTGTACGGATTTTGCGCATCGCGCGCTTCGCCGCGCGCTTTGTCGACTTCACGGTCGCGCCGGAGACGCTCACGCTGATGCGCCAGATGGTCGCCGACGGCGAGGTGGATGCGCTGGTGGCCGAACGCGTGTGGCAGGAAGTGTCGCGCGGCTTGATGGAGAAGAAGCCGTCGCGCATGTTCGAGGTGCTGCGCGAGTGCGGTGCGTTAGCCCGGATTCTGCCGGAGATCGACGCGCTGTTCGGCGTGCCGCAGCGGGCCGACTATCACCCCGAGGTGGACACCGGCGTGCACGTGATGATGGTCATCGATCACGCCGCGCAGCAGGGCTATGCGTTACCGGTTCGGTTTGCCGCACTGGCGCACGACCTCGGCAAGGCGACCACGCCCGAGCACGTATTGCCTCGGCATATCGGCCATGAGGGGCGCAGTGTCGATCTGCTGAAGCCGCTCTGCGAGCGGCTGCGCGTGCCCAACGACTGTCGTGACCTCGCGCTGCTGGTAGCGCGCGAGCACGGCAACATTCATCGCGTGATGGAGATGGGGGCTGCGGCGCTGGTGAGGTTGATCGAGCGTTGCGACGCGATCCGCAAACCGGCGCGTTTCGCCGAAGCGTTGCAGGCTTGCGAGGCCGATGCGCGTGGGCGGCTTGGGTTCGAGATGCGCGACTATCCGCAAGCCGAGCGGCTCAGAGTAGCGCTCGTCGCGGCCCGCGGCGTGGATGCTGGCGCGGTGGCGAAGCGGCTGGCCGATGCGCCTGCCGGCATCAAGGACGCCGTGCATCAGGAGCGCGTTCGCGCGGTGGAAGTGGCGCTGGGGTAGAGCGCTTTTCCCGGGCTAGCCTTTGACGCGGCGCATGCCGCCGTGATCAAAGGCAAACCGACCACAACGAACTTACAACACCCGCGCCAGAAGCGACAGCAGCATCGACAACACCAGCGTCGACATAAAAGGAAACGGGTACTCGCGGCCGAACAGGCGCAAGGTCACGTCGCCAGGCAGGCGGCCAATGCCGAGCTTCCTGAGCCACGGCCAGCAGCTCGACAGCACTGCCACCGCCACGAACGTAGTCAACAGCCAGCGAATCATCGCGAGTTCCAAACGCCCAATAAGGCAAAAATCACAACGTATGCGAGCGGTCGCCGCTGGAAAACGCTTGCAGCGTGTCGTCCAGTCCGCGCGAAAAAGCGATCACCTTGAACAATTCGCCCATCTCCGCTTCGGACAACAACTTTTGCACCGCATTTGCCGCAGGCAGAAACCTCGTCGTGTCGGCCGGATCGATTTCCGACAGTTCCCCGGTAATCCCCGCATTCAACAAAAACCGCGCTTGCGACGTGAAGCCCAGCAAGTCCGCACCCGTCTCGACGCCGGCCTCGGCGATTCCGGTGAATTCCACGTGCGCGGTGATGTCCTGCAAGCCCGGATAGACGAACGGATCGCCGTGCGCGCGATGACGGTAATGGCACATCAGCGTACCTTGCGCGCGCTGCGCATGGTAGTACTCGTGACGCGGAAAACCATAGTCGATCAGAAATGCCGCGCCGCGCGTGAGCATCGTGCAAATGGTGCGCGTGAACGCGCTGGCGGCTTCGTGCGTTTCGGTCACGTAGTCGCCGCCGCCAATGTCGATGTCCGCCAGCAGCGCGAGGTCCGCCGAAGCGGACACCGGCCGGTCGTCGAACGCGAACGCGCCGTCGCGCCACACCACGCCGCGCTCGTGCCAGACGCCGCCGCTCGACGCGAATAGCCGCACCGGCATCGCATCCAGCACCTCATTGCCGATCACCACACCCTCGAAGTGCTCCGGCAACGCGTCCAGCCAGCGCACTTTCGCGAGCGGCGCGGGCGCCGTGGCCGCAATCGTCTCGCGTTGACGTTCGCGCAATTCGCCGGACAGATCCACGATCGAGTAGCTGTCGAATCCGGCGCCCAACGCGTCGAGCGCGTTGAGCAAGCCGGCGGCCAGCTTGCCCGTGCCCGCGCCGAACTCCATCACGTCGCGCGTGCCGCTTGCCTGCAAGGCTTCGGCGAGCGGGCGCGCCAGCGTCGCGGCGAATAGCGGCGACAATTCCGGCGCGGTGACGAAGTCACTGCCGTCGTCGCCGCGCAGCCCGAATTTGCGCGCGCCACCGCTGTAATAGCCGAGTCCCGGCGCGTACAGCGCGCGCTCCATGTAGCGGTCGAACGGCAGCCAGCCGCCGGCGCTGTCGAGTTCCGCGCGGATTCGCGCGACCAGCGCTTCGGACTGCGCAAGCGCGCTTGGGCCGGGAGCAGGTAAACTGTCGGGTTGGTGAGCTTTCGGATTCATCCGCACATTGTAAATGACCGCCTCTCTGGACACTGCCGCTGCCCGCGCGCCTGAAACGCCGCGCGTCGTGCTGATTACCGGCGCCGCTCGCCGCATCGGGCGCGCGCTCGCGCTCGGCTTTGCGTCGCGCGGCTGGGATGTGGCTGTCCACTACGGCGCGTCGCGCGAAGAGGCCGACGAAGTGGTCGCGCTAATCGCCGCGCTGGGCCGCCGGGCGGTCGCGCTGCACGCGGAATTGGGCGACGAGGCGCAGGTCGAGCTGCTGTTGCCGGCCTGCACCGCCGCGCTGGGCCGGCCGGTGTGCATCGTCAACAACGCGTCGCGCTTCGAGGAAGACACCGCGCGCAATGTCGGCTACGAGCTGCTGCTGAAGCTGACCGCGATGAATCTCGGCGCCCCGCTGGTGCTTGCGCGCATGCTGTTCGACGCGACCCCGGAGGCCGCGCGCACCGACGAGAGCCAGCGCGGCGTGGTGATCAACGTGCTGGATCAGAAGCTGTACAACATGAATCCGGATTACCTGTCCTACACGCTCTCGAAGGCGGCGCTGCAAACCGCCACCGTCGCGCTGGCGCAGGCGCTGGCGCCGAAAGTGCGCGTGGTGGGGCTCGCGCCCGGTCTGACGATGCAATCCGGCGATCAGACCGAAGACGGTTTTGCCGCCGCTCACCGTATTACGCCCCTGGGCCGTGCGTCGCGGCCCGAGGACATTGTCGCCGCCGCGCTGTATCTCGCGGATGCAGCCGGCGTCACCGGAACGACGCTGGTGGTCGACGGCGGGCAGCATCTCGTGCCGCTGCCGCGCGACGTAATGTTTTTGACGGGCGCCTGAAGCGCGCGCGGCCTGCCTGCACGGGCGGCCGCCGCGCAGTGAAGCGCCCCTTTGCGTGCCCCGCACGCTTTCTTCGACTGGAACGAACATGTTTGCCGCTCTTTCGCACCCCCGGCTGGCCGATTGCCGCCGGCTCTTTCTGCGCAACTACGAAGTGCACATCAACATCGGTGTGCACGATTTCGAAAAGCGCGGCGAACAGCGCGTCGTGATCAACGTCGAACTGTTCGTGCCGCTCGCGCTGTCCACGCCGGTTCAGGACAAGCTGAACGAAGTCGTCGACTACGACTTCATGCGCTCCACCATTTCGCGGCGCGTCGAGCAAGGCCATATCCACTTGCAGGAAACGCTGTGCGACGACCTCGTCAGGACCATGCTCGAGCATCCGCAGGTGCGGGCCGCGCGCGTGTCGACCGAGAAGCCGGACGTGTATCCCGACTGCGACGCGGTGGGCGTCGAAGTCTTCCGAATCAAAGAGGATTGACCCATGAACGCTCCGGAAATCCTGAACGACAGCGCGGCCGTCCAGACTGCTACCGCCATCGACGCCACGCAGGCCGGCGTGCCCGCCGCGAAGGCCAAGTCGCCGCTCACGCGCCGCGAGCAGAAGGAAGCGTACGAGAACAACAAGCTGTTCAAGCGCCTCGCGCGCCAGGTCGGTGAGGCGATCGGCGACTTCAACATGATCGAGGAAGGCGACAAGGTGATGGTCTGTCTGTCGGGCGGCAAGGACAGCTACGCGATGCTCGAGATCCTGATGCGGTTGCGCGAACGCGCACCGATCAACTTCGACATCGTCGCGGTGAATCTCGACCAGAAGCAGCCGGGCTTTCCCGAGCACGTGTTGCCCGAGTATCTGAAGCAGCTCGACATTCCGTTTCACATCGAGAACCAGGACACCTACAGCATCGTCAAGCGGCTGGTGCCGGAAGGCAAGACCACCTGCTCGCTGTGCTCGCGGCTGCGGCGCGGCATTCTGTACCGCGTCGCTGGCGAACTCGGCGCGACCAAGATCGCCCTCGGCCATCATCGCGACGACATTCTGCAAACGCTGCTGCTGAACATGTTCTACGGCGGCAAGCTGAAGGGCATGCCGCCCAAGCTGCAATCGGACGACGGCAAGAACATCGTGATCCGCCCGCTCGCGTACGTGAAGGAAACCGATCTGGAAAAGTACGCGGAGCTGCGCGAATTCCCGATCATTCCGTGCAATCTGTGCGGTAGCCAACCGAACCTGAAACGCGCGGAAATGAAGGCGCTGATCCGCGACTGGGAGAAGCGTTTTCCGGGCCGCATCGAGAACATGTTCAATGCGCTGTCAAACATCGTGCCGTCGCATTTGATGGATCACAAGCTGTTCCCGTTCGCGGGCCTGCGCGCGAACGGCGAGGCCGATCCGCAGGGCGATATCGCGTTCGACGAGGAGCCGTGTTCGACCGGCAACGACGACGGCGCACCGCTCAACGCAGCGAAGCCGATCTCGATCGTACAGTTCGACGATCTGTGACGGAAACGCCCGGAAAACGGGCGTTTCCGGGCTATTTCACTGGCGAGAAGTGCGCGCCAGCGCGCCTTTTTCACCATGTGGTGCGTGATAGAATCGTCGGCCACAAACTGACTAATTTGCCGACGCCATGAACATCGTGATTTTGGCGGCAGGCACCGGCAAGCGCATGCGGTCCGCGCTTCCCAAGGTGCTCCATCCTCTGGCCGGCCGGCCATTGCTTGCTCATGTCATCGACACGGCTCGCTCGCTCAAGCCTGCGCGTCTGGTCGTCGTGATCGGTCATGGCGCCGAAGCGGTGCGCGAGGCGGTCGCGGCGCTGGACATTCAATTCGCCGTGCAGGAGCAGCAGCTTGGCACGGGCCACGCAGTGCAGCAGGCCCTGCCGCTGCTCGATCCGTCCGCGCCCACGCTGGTGCTATACGGCGACGTGCCGCTCACGCGCGCCAGCACGCTGCACGCGCTGACCGGGCGCGCTGGGCAGGGCGGCTATGGTGTGCTTACCGTTACGCTCGACGACCCGACCGGTTACGGGCGCATCGTGCGCGATCAGCACGGCAAGGTGCTGCGCATCGTCGAACAGAAAGACGCGAACGCCGAGCAATTGCTGATTGCCGAGATCAACACCGGCATCATCGTCGCGCCGACCGAGCGACTCGCCGGCTGGCTCGCGGCATTGAAAAACGACAATGCGCAAGGCGAGTTCTATCTGACCGACGCGGTCGAGATGGCGATCGAAGCCGGGCTCGAAGTCGTCACCACGCAGCCGGACGACGAGTGGGAAACGCTCGGCGTGAACAGCAAGCAGCAGCTTGCCGAACTCGAACGGATTCATCAGCGCAACGTCGCCGATTCGTTGCTAGTTGCGGGCGTAACGCTGGCCGATCCGGCGCGCGTCGACGTGCGCGGCACGCTCGAATGCGGCCGCGACGTGTCGATCGACGTGAACTGCGTGTTCGAAGGCCGCGTGACGCTGGCCGACAACGTCACGATCGGCCCGAACTGCGTGATCCGCAATGCGAGCCTTGGCGCCGGCACGCGCGTCGATGCGTTCACACATATCGAGGGCGCCGAGGTCGGCGCGAACGTCGTGCTTGGACCGTATGCACGCCTGCGGCCAGGCGCGTCGCTGCAGGACGAGTCGCATGTCGGTAACTTCGTCGAGGTGAAGAACGCGGTGCTGGGCCACGGCTCGAAAGCGAACCACCTCACGTACATCGGCGATGCGGATATCGGCGCGCGCGTGAATATCGGCGCGGGCACCATTACCTGCAACTACGACGGCGCGAACAAATTCCGCACGATCATCGAGGACGACGTGTTCGTCGGCTCGGATACGCAACTGGTTGCGCCGGTCCGGGTGAAGCGCGGCGCGACGATCGCGGCGGGCACCACGGTCTGGAAGGACGTCGAAGCCAACGCCCTGGTTTTGAACGACAAGACGCAAACCAGCAAGGCGGGCTATGTACGCCCGACCAAGAAGAAGGGCTGATGGACACGACGCGCGCGCGCAGCGCGCTCCTTGAAACCCAGCACTGAAAAGGAATAAGCCATGTGTGGCATTGTCGGCGCGGTTGCGCAACGTAATATTGTTTCCGTCCTGATTGAAGGACTGCGGCGCCTCGAGTACCGTGGCTACGATTCATGCGGCGTCGCCGTGCTGGGC
>Ga0310811_10010809_pt1 | contig 11808 bp, 8 predicted proteins | sample YCmetagenome_FD_207642 | JGI IMG/M metagenome (GOLD analysis project Ga0310811, IMG submission 207642) | Soil microbial communities from experimental microcosm in Duke University, North Carolina, United States - YC | ecosystem: Engineered > Artificial ecosystem > Soil microcosm > Unclassified ...
CAGACTGACCCGGCAGACTGTCCCGGTGCACGAGGAGACCGAACCGGTCCGGGGGAACTGGGCCTGGACCAGGCGTGCCGTCCGGCTGCTGCCCGGACCGCTGTCGACACCTTTCACCTTCTGGTACCTGGTCGTCCTGCTGGCGACCACCATCGTCCTGCGGGTCGTCGACGACCGGGTCGCGCACCGGCTGCTGGCGCTGTCCAGCACCGACGCGCTGAACCTGTGGCGCCGCCCGTTCATGAGCCTGGTCACCAGCGCGCTGTGGATCAGCGACTCCGGGTGGATCGTCTATGTGCTGATCTTCGCGCTCGCGGTCGCGCCGCTGGAACGCCGGGTCGGTGCGGCCTGGACGCTCGCCGTCTTCGCCAGCGGACACGTGGTGGCCACGCTGGTCACCGAACTGCCGGTGATGTGGGCACTGAACGCGGGGCTGCTGCCGCGCAACGACGGGCACTGGCTCGACATCGGGGTCAGCTACGGGTTCTTCACCACGGCGGGCGCGATGCTGACGGTTCTCGCGCCGAAGGTCCGCCGGTGGGTCGTCCCGGCGACGCTACTGTCCATTGTGGTGATCTATGTCACCGACGAACCGGGTTCGTTGCTGTCCATGGTCACCCTCGCCGGGCATCTCACGGCCGCGCTCATCGGCTTGTTCGCCTGGCGGGGCTGGCTGCGCCGCCGCGGACTGGCGGGCACCCTGACCTTCCCGGGCCCGCGCCGGGGTCCCCAGGTTCCCCCTCCGGCCGCCTTGGCTGGTCGTCCAACACCATGAACTATGGAGCCATGCCATGGCTCGAACTCGAAGGCGCGGTCAACGCGCGGGACCTGGGCGGCCTGCCCACCGACGACGGCGGGCGCACCGCGAACCGCCGGCTGCTCCGTTCCGACAACCTCCAGGGCCTGACCACCACCGACATCAAGCTTCTCGTCGAGGACTACGGCCTGAGCACGGTGGTCGACCTGCGCGCCACCTCGGAAGTCACCTCGGAGGGTCCGGGCCCGCTGACCGCGGTGGAGTCCGTGCGCCACATCCACCATTCCGTCCTGCCCGAGCATGGTGAGGCCACCGACGCGGTCGCCGACGCGCTGGTGCTCGACCGCCGGGAGCGCGCGCTGGCGCGCTACCCGGAGGACCCGATGGTCGCCTTCTATCTGGGCTATCTGGAGGACCGGCCGGAGAATGTGATCGGTGCGCTGCGGTCGATCGCGACGGCACCGGGGGCCGCGCTGGTGCACTGCGCGGCGGGCAAGGACCGGACCGGCGTGGTGGTGGCGCTGGCCCTGTCGGTCGCCGGTGTCCAGCGGGACGCGATCGTCGCCGACTACGCGGCCAGCGGCACCCGGATCGGCGCGATCCTCGCGCGCCTGCGCGCCTCCCCGACCTACGCGGCGGATCTGGCCGACCGCCCCGGCGACGACGAGCACCGGCCCCGCGCGGAAACCATGGTCACGTTCCTGGATCAGGTCGACGCCCGCTACGGAGGCGTGCGCCAGTGGCTGTCCGCGCAGGGTTTCGACGGGCCGGACACCGCGGAACTCCGCACGAAGATCCTGGGCTGAGCCCGCTCACCGGAGATACCGGGCCGTGGAACCGCTCACGGGCATCGCGCCGAGACCGAGCTTGCGGTGGTCCCAGGAGCGCACGCGCCGGACGTCCACCCGCACGGCGACCCGCTTGTGCAGCAACATTTCCACGGCCGGCTTCACCTCGTCGGTGTAGGGACCGTGGTAGCGCTCCCACACGCTGACCCCGACCCGCCACAGCTCCGCGGGATCGTCGCTGATCACCCCACGGCCTTCCAGCGACACCCCGCGGAGCTCGTCGTAACCGCGGCCGTCCTCGATCAGGCAGGTGATCCTGTCGTCGCGGCGCAGGTTGACCACCTTCTGGGCCTTCGCCTTGGTCTCGAACCAGATCTGCCCGTCCAGCACCGCGTACCACATCGCGACCAGATGCGGGGTGCCATCCGGTCCGACGGTGGCCATCGTGGCCGTCCGACCGGCCTCGATGAACGTCGCGATCTCCTCGTTTGTCATGCGGATCTGCGCGCGCTGGTTCACTCCCATGCGGAACACCTTATGGGCAGGGGCAACCGAAGAGCGCGGTTTCCGGTCGGCGCACGACGACCGGCACCGCCGGTCAGTGCACAACGACCGGCACCGCCGGTCAGCGCACGACGACCGGCACCGCCGGTCAGTGCACGACGACCGGCACCGCCGTTCCGTCGCCGGCCGGGGTCACCCGCCACGGCCGCGCCACCAGCAGCAGAACCACCGTGGCCAGCGCGATTCCCGCGAACATCACCACACCCATGGCCCGCGCGTTGTTGCCCAGCACACCCACCACCGGGGAAATCGCGGCACCCACGCCGAACTGCACGGCACCCAGCAGCGACGCCGCCGTCCCGGCGGCCTCACCGTGCGCGCTCAACGCCACCGCGGGCGCGTTGGGCAGGATCAGACCGGCGAAGAACAGCACCGCCCACACCGGGACCGCGAGGCCGAACATGCCGCCCGCGCCGGTCACCGCCACCACCAGCAGCACGGCCGCGGACACCGTCGCGAACACGCTCGCCGCGACCAGCACCTGGTGCGGTTCGTACCGGCGCATCAGCCGCGCGTTGAGCTGGGTGGCGGCGATCAGCCAGACCGCGCTGGCCCCGAACATCAGGCCGAACTGCTGCTGGTCGAGCCCGTACTCCTGTTGGAAGACAAAGGATCCGCCGCTGACGAAGGCGAACAACCCGGCCATCGCCAGGCCGGCCACCAGCACCAGTCCGATGTAGGCCGAGTCGGCGAACAGGCCGCCGTAAGTGCGGACGGTCGCGCCTACGCGCAGCGGTTGCCGCCGCTGTTTCGGCAACGTCTCCGGCAGCAGCAACGCCGAGAACACCGCGATCGCGATCCCCAGCACAGCGAGCACTACGAACACGCCGCGCCACTGGGTCCACTTCAGCACGGCGCTGCCCACGGTCGGCGCCAGCACCGGGGACACGCCCATCACCAGGATCAGCCGGGACAACACCGTCGCGGCCTTGCGGTCGGCGTAGAGGTCACGCACCACGGCCAGGGCGAGCACCGAGCCGGCCGACGCGCCAAGGCCCTGCACCACGCGGGCGGCGGTGAGCAGTTCGACGGTGGGCGCCAGCAGGCAGAGCAGCGAGGCGACCACGTGCACCAGCGTGCCGGCGATCAGCGGCACCCGACGACCGACCGCGTCCGACAGCGGCCCGACGAGCAACTGGCCCAGTCCCAGGCCGAGCACGGTACCGCTCAGGGTGAGCTGGATCGTCGACTCGCTGGTCGCCAGGTCCGTCGCGATGCTCGGCAGCGCCGGCAGATACATGTCGATGGACAGCGGGCCGAGCGCGACGAGCGCCCCCAGCACCAGCACGAGCAGTCCCGGCCGGCTCACCGGCGCGGTGTCGCCGGGCACCGTCTGCTCGTCGCGGGCTGGTTCGGTTCGCGAACCGCTGGTCATGTTCATCCCCTCAGTCGAGTGACCGGAGTCGTCACCATGGATGTCGGAGCCGATCGTCCAAACCCGACACTGGGTGGGACCGCGGCCGGCCTCGCCGACGCCGGTTTGCGAGCCGGCGCGGAATCGCGCGGCGCCCGGGAGCAACGGCGCTCACGTCGAGAAGGCTGTATGCACAGCCTAGCTTGCGATCCGGGCGACTCCGGTGTGTCGTTCCGCGGGCTGGGAGGAGACGGTGACGGTCCCGACACGGCTACCTGCCGGACAACCGGCGCGGCGAGGCGGACGTCCGGTTCGGCGCGCTGCCCGAACTCTTCGACGCGAACGCCTTCCCCTCACCTGGCCGACCTGCCGAGCGGCCGCGTTCGGGTCAAGCGCGGCCAGTGACTTGGGCGGGCGCGCCGTCCGGTGCGGGCTGCGCGCCGAGACCCGAGTCCGCCGCGGCCAGCTCCTTGCGCACCAGTGCGGTGCCCGCGGTCATCGCGCGCAGCTTCGCCCTGGCCAGCTCGGGCGGGAGGTGCCGCAGCCCGCAGTCCGGGTTGACCAGCAGCCGCCCGCTCGGCACGAACTCCAGCCCGCGCCGGATCCGCGCCGCGACCACCTCGGGTGTCTCCACTTCCTCGCTCTTGACGTCGATCACGCCGAGCCCGAGCGCCCGGTCCCAGCGGTGCCGTCCCAGCAGCGCCAGATCGTCGTAGCCCTTGCGCGCGAATTCCAGCACCAGCTGGTCGATGCGGAGGTCGAGCACCCCGGGAAACAGGAAGTCGTAATGCCCCTCCCAGGACGGCCTGGCATACCTGTTGCCGTAACAGACATGCAGTGCCCACCAGGCGTCGACTCCCTCGGTCACCAGGTTGACCGCTTCGAGGCCGACCGCGACCTCTTCCGGGTACCCGGCCAGGAACGGCTCGTCGATCTGGAGCACGGTCGCGCCGGCCTCGACCAGCCGGTGTGCCTCGGCGTTGAGCATCCGCGCCAGCGCCCGCACCAGATCCGCCTTGTCGGGATAGGCTTCGTTGCGAATCCGGCGGGACAGGGAAAACGGTCCGGTGAACGAGAATCTCACCGGCAGGTCGGTGTTCTCCCTGGTGAACGCGAAATCCCTGACGAACCCCAGCGGAACGGCATCGGCGGTCGGTAGCGGCGCCGTCACGGTGGCATCGTAGTAGTCGTAGAAATAGGTTTTCGCGCGTTCGGCGATCGTCACGCCGGGCAGGCGGGCCAACAGGTAGTCGATGTCGTTGTCCCGGCGCAGTTCCCCGTCCGAAACCATGTCGATGCCGGCTCGTTCCTGGTCCTTCACCGCCGCCTTGATCGCCACCTCGTGGATCTCGTCCAGGTACTGGCGACTGATCCGGCGCTGGTAGAAGTCGGTCTTGAGCCGCTCCAGCCATTCCGGCACCGAATAGGACCCGATGACCGTGGTGGGCAGCACCGGCAGGCCGTCCATCAGTCCCGCACCCCGGCGGAGAGCGTGGTGATGTTGTGCGCGAGCCGTTCGAAGGAGACCTCGAACCCCAGTCGCGCGGCGACCAGCTTCAACAGCGGCCCGTTGATCCAGTTGACCACCGACCCGTCGTACTTCCCTGGACCGCAGAAAGCGTTTTCATAGCGCGGCAGCTCGGTGACGAACAGGTCGTGGCAGTGCAGCATGCCGTAGGGGTGCAGCAGTGGAAGCGTGTCGGAGAAGCTCGCCACCGCGCCGTTGCTGACGTGCATTCGCAGGTCTCCTCCGGACTCCAGCAACGGCCGCAGCACCTCACCGGTCAGTTTGGGCGCGATCCGGTAGAGATCCAGGCCGTCCAGCGGAACATAGCGCTCTTCCAGTCGCAGCGCCGACCAGCACTCGCGCCAGAATCCGACCGCGGCGCCTTCGTCGCCGGAGAACTCCGGAACCGCCTCACTGAGCAGTTCGGGCCCCAGGCGCACCAGCTTGGCGACCAGGACGGGAATGGCATCCGCCGCGAGGGAGAACCGCGCGGCGATCCGGCGCGCGTCGGCGTCGGGCAGGTAGGCGCGGACCTCCACCCGGTGCACCCGCCCGCCGATGCGGGCGAGCTCGTCGGTGGGCAGGTTGTCGTAGACATTGGAAATGTAGACCAGAAATGCCTTGTACCGCAGAAAGGCCAGGGTCGCGCTCGGCTCACAGGCATCCAGGACGAGCCCGCTCACGTGCCCGGCGTGCCGGGAAACCGCGGCTCGCGCGAGCGCGAGCACGTGCGGTGAATAGTCACCCATCAGGTAATGCAGCCGCCGGTAGTAGTCGCGCCCGTGCGCGGCGTCCATCCGCCGGAACTCGTCGAGCCAGGCGCGGGCCTGATTTCCGTTGCCCACACCGAGTTCGACCACGTACAACGCCTCAGGCAGGGCACCGCGGTCGTCGAGCGAGTCCCAGATCCCGAACAGCCGCTTGATCAACCGACGCACCGCCTCGAGATCGCGGGCGTCGCTCTTGCCACCGGGAAGCGCTTGCTCATACTGCCGACCCGTCGCGTGCTCCCACTGCGAAAGCGCTTGCCAGTACAACGCATTGAAGCGCCAGATCAGGCTTTCCGCTCCCGGGACCCAGCCTTCGAGATAGGTCCGGGGCGGCTGAGAAAGCGCTTGCCTGGTCGCCGCGACGAGATCGATTCCGGCGCAGCGCCGGAGGTCGACCGCGATCTCGGTGCCGGTGTCGCCGACCGGGCGCACGTCCACGACGTCGCGGAAGTTGTTGCGGTACTGGATCCAGTCGCACACGACCCGGGTCCGGGCCAGATCGAGGGGTCCCTCGCCGAGCGCGCGCAGGATCGGGGCCAGCGCGCCGGAGACATCCACCGCGCCGGGACCGCTCAGCCGGGCGGTGGGGCGCACGTCAACGAGCATCATCGCCCGCTCTCTCGCGCAGTCCCGCGCGGGCCACGATCTCCGGGACGGCGTGTTCGTTGCCCGGCGCCATCAGGTGCACACCCGCCACACCGGGGACCTCGCGGACCGCCCGGACGGTCTCGGCGGCAAGTCCGACGCCGGCTTCGGCGAACCCGTCTTCCCCCGCCGCGATCAGCCGGCGGGCCGTCGAGTCCGGAATGTGGACGCCGGGCACCTTCGTGCGCAGGTGTTCCAGGGCTCGTGGCGAGCGGACCGGGCCGATCCCGGCGAGGATCCGGCACCGCTCGTGCAGGCCCAGGCGCCGGACGTCGGCCATCCACTCGGCGAACCGCGGCACGTCGAACACGTACTGTGTCTGCACGAACTCGGCGCCCGCCTCGACCTTCGTGCGAAGCCGGGTCGCGCCGGCCGGTGGCGCGACCGGCGTGTCCACCACACCGATCAGGAACCGCGGCGGCGGGTCGATTCGTTTGCCGTTCATCAGGCGTCTCTCGTCCCGCAGACCCCGCGCGATCTCCACCAGCCGCACACTGTCCACATCGAACACGGGCTTCGCGTCGCCGTGGTCGCCGGCCCGCGGATGGTCGCCGGTGAGCAGCAGCACGTTCGGCACCCCCAGCGCCCCGGCCGCCAGCAGATCGGACTGCAGGGCCATCCGGTTGCGGTCCCGCGTGGTCACCTGCATGATCGGCTCGACCCCGGCGCGCAGCACCAGCACGCTGCCGGCGAGGCTGGACATCCGCACGTTCGCGCCCTGGTTGTCGGTGAGATTGACGGCGTCCACCCAGCCGCGCAATGCCGCGGCCTTACCCGCTAAGCCGTCCGGGTCGGCACCGCGGGGCGGGCTGAGTTCGGCGGTCACCGCGAACCGCCCGGTCGTGAACGCTTCGGCAAGGCTCATGCCCGTTCCTCCGCGGGTGCGCCGGGATCAGCGTGTTCGCCGTGGCCCGGCCCCAGGTTCCTCATGCGCTCATCACCAGCTTTCCCGCACGGTCAATGGTCGCCGTCCGCCGGCTCGGGCCAACACGGAAGTCAGCGGGACGCTTTCAGCACGTCCGCCTTGTCGGTGCGCTCCCACGGCAGGTCCAGATCGGTACGCCCGAAGTGGCCGTAGGCGGCGGTCTGGGCATAGATCGGCCGGTGCAGGTCGAGATTCGCCCGGATCGCCGCGGGACGCAGGTCGAAGTGCGCATCGATCAGCTCGGTGATCCGCTCGTGCGGCACGTGCTCGGTGCCGAAGGTCTCGACCAGCAGCGACAGTGGGCGGGCCATGCCGATGCCGTAGGCGACCTGGATCTCCGCCCGGTCGGCCAGCCCCGCGGCGACCAGGTTCTTGGCCACGTAGCGCGCCGCGTAGGCCGCCGATCGGTCTACTTTGGACGGATCCTTGCCGGAGAAGGCGCCACCGCCGTGCCGCGCGAAGCCGCCGTAGGTGTCCACGATGATCTTGCGCCCGGTCAGTCCCGCGTCCCCGACCGGGCCACCGATCACGAAGTTCCCGGTGGGGTTGACGAAGAAGCGGCCCCGCAGGCTCTCCGCGTCGTACAGCGCTTCGGGCAGCACCGGCAGCACGACCTGCTCCCACAGCGCTTCGGGCAGTTTGTCCTGTGCGCCCGGGGCGTGCTGGGTGGAGATCAGCACCTTGTCCACCGCGACCGGCACGCCGTCGGAATAACGGACGGTCACCTGCGTCTTGCCGTCGGGGCGCAGATACGGCAGCGCACCGGACTTGCGCACCTCGGAAAGCCGCCGCGAAAGCCGGTGCGCCAGCGCGATCGGCATCGGCATCAGTTCCGTCGTCTCGTTGGTGGCGTAGCCGAACATCATGCCCTGGTCACCGGCGCCGGCCTGGTCGAAGGCGTCGCCGTCGGAACTGTTGCTGCGCACCTCGTGACCCACGTCCACGCCCTGCGCGATATCCGGCGACTGCTTGTCCAGCGCGACGAGCACACCACAGGAGTGCCCGTCGAAACCGAATTCGCCGTTGTCGTACCCGATCCGGCAAATCGTTTCGCGGACCAGGTCGGTGTAGTCGATCGTGGCGGTCGTGGTGATCTCACCGGCCAGCACCACCAGACCGGTGGTCACCAGCGTTTCGCAGGCGACGCGACCCGCGGGATCCTGCGCGAGCACCGCGTCCAGCACCGCGTCCGAGATCTGGTCCGCGATCTTGTCCGGATGGCCTTCGGTCACCGATTCCGACGTGAACAACGTCTCACCCATGGCCTCCACTATTCGCCGGCCGTGCGCTCCCGCCTAGCACCCGCGGTCACAGACTTCGTTGTGCTCGGCTACAGATCTTTGCCCCGGCCGCCGGTTCAGGTCTGCCTGACCAGCGGCAGGACGTCGCCGAGCTTGCGCCCGTCCTTCATGACCAGCACCACACCCTGGACCAGCGGGCGGGCCCGGGCGAGCAACTCCTTCGCCAGTTCCAGCCCCGCCTCCCGGCCCCCCTCCCCCGCCGCTTCCAGCACCGTCAGCGTCTCCCGCGGGATCCGGACGTCCGGCACCTCGTGGGCGAGGTACTCGGCCTCGGCGAATCCGGTGAGCGGGGATACCGCCATCAGCACCGGAATGTCCTCATCGGACAGTTCCGCGAGCATCCCGGAAAGCGCTTCCGCCTCGTAAACCGGCCGGGTGATGAGGAACTGCGCGCCGGCGGCGATCTTCGCCCGGGTGCGGGCCAGCTCGGCGTCGCGGTCCTCTGCGCCGGGGTTGAACCGCGCGCCGATGTGGAACGAGGTCTTGGTGGCCAGGGTCAGGCCGTTGCAGTCGCGACCGTCGTTGAGGCCGGCCAGCAGCTCGATCAGGCCGACCGAGTCGACCTCCCAGATCCCGTCCGCGTTCGGGTAATCGCCACGCAACGGCGGGTTCCCGGTCTCGCAGACCACCGTGCGCATCCCGAAGGCGTGCGCGCCGAGCAGGTCGGCCTGCAAGGTCATGATCGTCTTGTCCCAGGTGGTGACGGTCGCGATGGTCTCCGCGCCCACCTCGCGTTCCACGTGCAGTGCCAGGCTCGCCGAGCTGACCTGCGCGCGGGCGCTCTCCCGAGCCGTGACGAACACCAGGTCGATGCCGTGGGAGCGCAGGACGGTGGCCAGCTCGGTGGCCTCCTCGGCGCCACCACCCGCCGGCGGCGCGATCTGGGCGGCGACCGCGAACCGCTGCTCCGTCAGGCGCTGCGCGAGACCGCCGTGTTCCGGCCGGACGACCGCCCGGGTGCGGGGCGCGGGCTCGGGGCGACGCTGCTGCTTCGGGCGCAGATCGGCCAGCTTCGCGACGATGTCACGGGTGTGGGTGGGGGTCGTCCCGCAGCAGCCGCCGACGATGGACGCGCCGCAATCGACATAACGGCGCGCATATCCGGCGAAATAGTCACCGTCGACGCTGTATTCGAACCTTCGTCCGATCCGGCGCGGCAGCCCCGCGTTCGGCTGCGCGCTGATCGGCAGTTTGGTGTAACGCCGCAGCTCTTCGACGACCGAGAGCATGCGCTGCGGCCCGACCGTGCAGTTCGCGCCGAGCGCGACAATGGGCAGCTCACCGAGCTTGCTCGCGACATCGTGCGGGGTCTCGCCACCCGGGGTGAGTCCCTCCGCGGTGAACGTCGCCTGCGCCAGCACCGGCAGGTCGGTCAGCTCCGCGGTCACCTCGACGGCCTCGACGAGTTCGTCGAGATAACCGAAGGTTTCCAGCACGAGCAGGTCGACCCCGCCGTCGACGAGCGCCCGCACCTGGTCGCGGACGACCTCCCGGCGTTCGTCGGCGCGCACGCTCTGCCGCTGGCTCGCGCTCACCGCGGGCGAAACCGAACCACCGACGTAAATGGTGCGGTCCACGCCGCGGCGGGCCTGCCGGGCCAGCCGGACACCGGCCAGGGTGATGTCGCGCACGTTCAGGGAAGACCCGTGTTCGGCCAGGCGCAGGCGATTCGCGCCGAAGGTGTTGGTGAGCAGGATGTCCACGCCCGCGGCGACATAGCTTTCGTGGACCGTGCTGACCAGTTCGGGATTCGACAGGTTCAGCTCGGGCAGCGCCCGGTCCAGCGAGTTTCCCGCGGAATGCAGCATGGTGCCCATGGCCCCGTCGCACACCAGAACACGCTCGCTGAGAGCGCTTTCAAAGGTCATCGCCTCTCCCTGTCCTCAACGGGGAAACCGCCGGGGCCCCCTCCCCGACCGCGTCCAGAATCTCCAAGGCGACCTGTGCCATCAGTCGGTCCCGGTAATGAGTGAAGTCCAGTTTGGTGATCTGCTCAACCCTGCGCACCCGGTAAGTGACCGTGTTGGGGTGTACGTGCAAGGCCCGCGACGCCCGCTGCGGACTGTTGTTGGCCCGGAAATAGCAGCCCAGCGTGGTCAGATATTCGGCGACCGCGGCGTGCGGGTGGGTGCTGAGCCCACCGAACACCTCGTGCGCGAACTCCCGCAGCTGCGCGGGATCGGCCACCTGGAGCAACAACCGGTGGATGCCGAGCTCGTCGAAGGCCACGACCGAACCGGTGCGGCCCATCCGGCGGGCGGCCTCGACCGTGCGGCGCGCGTCGTCGTAGGAACGGGCGATACCCTCCGGCGGACCGCAGCGGCCGCCGATGCCGACCGTGACCAGCGCCGGCGGGAACAGCTCACGGACCCGGTCCAGACAGGACGCCGTCAGCGACTCGGCACGGTCGGCACGGTCCGGGAGCACGACCACCACCTCGTGGTCGCGGACCGCGGTGATCGCGTCGGAGGCCCGCGTGCCGAAGAACCGCTCGATCGCGACCGGCACCCGCGCGCCCAGGCCGTCGCGGCCCTGCTCGACCACGAGGGACAGCACCCGGTGCTCGCGGGTCTCGTCATAGCCGAGGTGGCGCGCCCAGCGCAGGAGCTCGTCGGCGTCGCTGCCCTTACCCGACAACAGCCCCTCGATCAGATCCTCGCGCGCCCTGGCCGCCGCCGCGGCGACGACCCGCTCGCGGCCGAGAATGACCCCGCAGATCGTCGCGGCGTGCTCGGTGACCAGCAGCCGCAGGTCTTCCCCGGTCTCCGGGTCGCCATCGTGCAAGGTGAGCAGGTAGGCGGGCACCTCGTCGCCGACCAGGACCGGCGCGACGATCATCGGCGAGGCCTCGCTGACATCAGGGATCCGCGCCGCACGCCGCGACCTCCCGGTCAGCGCGAGCACCTGCACGAGCCGGGGATGCACGACCCGGGCACGCACGGCCTCCTCGGCCCCGCCGCCGGGAGACGCCGCCGCGAGCACGGTCATCTTCTCGTCGACCACCGCGACCGTGGCGTCCATCCGCTCGGCGATCAGCTCGGTGACCGCCTCGATCCCCGAGTCCTGCGCGGCCAACGTGGACAGGTGGCGATACACCGCGACGAGCCCGCGCAACGCGGCGTTCTCGCGGCCGATCTCGTCATCCGCCACGCAGCCATGGTAAAGGCACCCGGTGACGACCGGTCGACGCTTTGTGC
>Ga0310811_10010810_pt1 | contig 11807 bp, 9 predicted proteins | sample YCmetagenome_FD_207642 | JGI IMG/M metagenome (GOLD analysis project Ga0310811, IMG submission 207642) | Soil microbial communities from experimental microcosm in Duke University, North Carolina, United States - YC | ecosystem: Engineered > Artificial ecosystem > Soil microcosm > Unclassified ...
ACAGAGTGCCTTCAACATATTCATAGAAAAATAATGCACGTCCTCCGTGGGAAAAAAGAATAACAGGGTCCTGACAATTTTATACATAACGCCCGCGAAGATACCGTTTTTCATTTTTTCCCCCTATAGACTTCCAGTCATATATAAATATTTATTAACGGCGTAGATGTGGAAAACCACAAAAAAGGAAAGTACTTTCCCGCGATCTAAAATTTTTTATTCTTTTGAAAAAACAAATTTTACGAATATATATTACAGGTAGTTTTAAGGTAAAGAACCACACGCCCTTTCTCTTTTTAAGCATTTTTATTAAAAGCCTTTCGACCAAAAAACTTTACAATAATGCCCATGATCCGAAGAGTTCCTACCAGTTCGTGGTATAAGGAATAATAAATTGTTTCTTTTACATTAGCGCAATCAATGAATCCTGCCCGCCTTAATCCCGCCCCGTGTATCTTTCTGCTTAACCCCAAATCAATAAACCACAATGCGTCAGATGAAAAAGATCGTAATGTTCCTCCTCGGTTGCCTGGTATGCCATGTGGCCTTGTCTCAATGGATAACATCCGGTAATAATATCAATAATACAAACTCCGGAAATGTGGGGGTTGGCACAACGACTCCCTGGTCAAGGTTGGATGTCCGTACCGCCGGGGCCACCGCCGGGGACCAGAATGCCCTTAATATTCAAAACCCTTCCAGCGCGGCTTATGCGGCCGTTCAGCTCTCGCTGGCAACAGGCGCTACGAGCAATTCGCTCATCTATGCCCAACGAAACAATCTCACCAATGGTTCATCCCTGTTATTCTGGAATACGGATGGCAGCGCTGTGCTTCAGCCCAGGATGGCGATTACAGATGCAGGCAATGTAGGAATCGGTACCGTGGTCCCGCAATCGATGCTGCATATCGTGCAGAATAATAACCTTGTTTCTCTTGTTTTAGAAAGCAGCAGCGCCGGATGGGGCTCGGGCATGTATTTTAAAAATACAGCTGCTTCCGGCAAAACTTATGGTGTATATGCATCCTCGTATGGTAGTCTTAATATTACCGATGCCAGTTCAGGTGTTGACAGGATTTTCATTGCTGCCAACGGAAATGTAGGTATCAACACACATGGTGTCAGCGACAGCCATTATCAATTATGTGTAGAAGGGGGCATAAGGTCCCGCAAAGTAGTTGTAGATCAGACTGTTTGGGCAGATTATGTATTCAGAAAAGACTACCGCCTCCCTTCCCTGGAGAGCGTAGACAGGTTCATAAAGGCCCATCATCATTTAGCGGATATGCCTTCTGCTGACAGTGTACAACGGAACGGGATAGATATTGGTAATAACCAGGCCATGCTGTTGAAAAAGGTGGAAGAACTGACTTTATATATCATTGAACAAAACAAAAAAATTGAAGCTCTGTCGGCACAGATCAAAAAAATTCAAAAGACGAGGAAGAAATGAAAAAACTATGCTTGCTATTGTGGGTTGCCATACAGGCAACCGCTCAGGCCCAGGTTACCGGCAGTTTTGTAGTCAACGGGGATGTCGATAAATATTATCCGGTAGCCTTTACCGACAACGCAGCGACTTTTAATATAGCAACTGAAATGACATTAGGCAGAACCGGTGTTCACGATGATGCGCAATGGAGAGGCGCCATAATTGCTAAAATCAGGTTTCATGCCAACCAATGGGGAAATGGGGCGAATTTTATTGACGTCGATATGCGGGAGAATACTACCGGACCGGTAACCATTAATAATTTTATCGGAGGATGGGTGGATGCTTCCATGAGCAATGGAACCTCCCAGGTGGTTATCTGGTTGCGGGGAGGTACTACCACCTACTTTTATACCTCCAATTACGGGATCCAGCCCGTCATATACGATGGCATTCTGAATACGCTGCCTTTCCAGGTAACCAGCGGTCCTTCTCTCACTTATAAGACAGCCCCTGATCCGTATGTAAATGTAAATGGCATCAATGTCTCAGCCGGCATCAGCACTTCCGGTAACTTCACCGCCAGAGGGACAGGCAGTAATTATTTAACCGGTCCCCTGGCCATAGGGACTTCCACACAGGGCAGTTATATGCTTACCGTCAATGGTGTCGGAATTTTCACCAAGGTCATTGCCCGCCCATATCCTTTCCCCGATTATGTATTTGACAGTACTTACAGGTTGGAGGCTTTACATAATGTAGAAAACTATATAAAAAAGAATCATCATTTATCGGAGATACCTTCTGCCGACAGCGTAGAAAAAAACGGGATCGATCTGGGGGGGAATCAGGTCGTGTTATTGAAGAAGATCGAGGAGCTGACCTTATATCTGATACAACAGAATAAAGAAAGGGAACAACAAGATAAAAAGTTACAGGAACAAGACCAAAAACTGGAAGCACAGGATAGGGTATTGCAGGCCCAACAGGAAAAAATAACCAGGTTGGAAAAATCGATCGGAGCCAAACGGCACAATTAATACCCATTCGTTATCCCCTTCCATATTTCCCCCCAATTCCCTAACTTTGAACCAGAAAGTTGCATAGACAACCAATTAAAAATCATCTTATGCAGGACGCATACATCGTTGCCGGCTACCGTTCAGCCGTCGGCAAATCCAAAAGAGGTAAATTCCGGTTCTACCGCCCCGACGACATGGCCATCGACGTCATCAAAGGCCTTCTGGCCTCCGTCCCCCAGTTGGATCCCCACCGGGTGGACGATGTCATCGTAGGAAATGCCGTACCCGAGGCGGAACAGGGCCTTCAGGTAGGACGCATCATCGCTGCCCGGGCCGTGGGCATCCACGCGCCAGGTCTCACCGTCAACCGGTACTGCGCCAGCGGACTGGAGACCATCGCCATCGCCACCGCCAAGATCCGCTCCGGCCAGGCCGAGTGTATCATCGCCGGGGGGACGGAGAGCATGAGTATGGTGCCCACCGCCGGCTGGAAGACGGTCCCCGCTTATTCCATAGCATCCGAAGAGCCTGATTACTACCTCAATATGGGCCTGACGGCTGAAGCCGTCGCCAAAGAATATAAGGTCAGCCGGGAAGACCAGGACCAATTCTCTTATCAGTCCCATCAAAAAGCGATCAACGCCATAAAGAACGGCTATTTTAAAAGCGGTATCCTGCCTTTGCCCGTAGAGGAGGTCTATGTCGACGAAAACGGTCGCCGGCAGCAACGCACCTATATCGTGGACACTGACGAAGGTCCAAGGGCGGATACTTCCCTGGAAGCCCTGGCTAAACTAAAGCCGGTCTTTGCCGCCGGCGGTTGCATAACGGCCGGCAATTCCTCCCAGACCAGCGACGGGGCCGCCTTCGTCATCGTAATGGGAGAAAATATGATAAAAGAGCTGGGCCTTCAACCCATAGCCCGGCTGGTGGCCTGCGCCAGCGCCGGCGTCCATCCCCGTATCATGGGCATCGGCCCCGTGGAGGCCGTTCCCAAAGCCCTGCGGCAGGCGGGGATGAGCCTGGGACAGATCGACCTGATAGAGCTCAATGAGGCCTTCGCCTCCCAGGCGCTGGCCGTCATACGCACCCTGGGAATGGATCCCGCCATCGTCAACACGAATGGCGGCGCCATCGCCCTGGGCCACCCCCTGGGGTGTTCCGGCTGCAAACTGACCATTCAGCTTACCCACGAACTAAAGAGACAACAAAAGAAATACGGCATCGTAACCGCCTGTGTAGGAGGTGGTCAGGGCATAGCGGGGATTATTGAAAATGTCAATTGAAATCCTGGTTACCCGAAGCCTATTAGCACTCATTTTTAGAAAAGCCCCTCCGCCGGGGCTTTTTAATTTCCTCATATCATAAATAGTTTTAACTTGCTTTTTGATGAAAATGCTTACTGGTCCCAGGTATCTTCATCATGGCTAACCATTTTCCATTAAAAGAATCTATATAATTACCATGATTCGAGTATTCATTACTGATGATCATGAAATGTACCTGGAGGGATTGGCTTTACTGTTGGGAAAACAAAGGGACATAGAAGTGATAGGTACGGCCGTATCGGGAAAAGCTTTATTGGAGCAACTCATGGGGTTACCGGCAGATATTCTGTTACTGGATGTCTATTTGCCCGATATCGCCGAAGAGGAGCTCCTGCAGAATATCCGTGCCAGCCGCCCCGAGCTAAAGGTTATTTACCTCACCCTTCTCAGGGGCACCCGTTACATCCACAAGCTCACCCGCTATAATATTCAAGGCTATGTACTGAAGAACGCTCCCCTGGAGGAGCTCCTCACCGCCTTGCGCGCCGTCAACGATGGGGGCAGTTATTTCAGCAAAGACATTCATATCGGGGATAGGGATGAAGACTTCCGCAATACCATCACGATCGAAGACCGACAGATAGACGATATCCTCTCCCGCCGCGAGCTGGAAGTATTAAAGCTGATCTGCCGGGAATACAGCAATGCCGAGATTGCAGAAAAACTGTTTCTCAGCGTCAGCACCGTGGAGACGCACCGGAAGAACCTGATAGCCAAGCTGGGCGTCAATAATACCGTGGGCCTGGTAAAGTTTGCCCTCCGGCATAAATTGATCGAGTAAAAGCATAGACGGACAGCGGAAAGAGTATTATCTTAGGGCTAAATGAATAGGTATAGCCTGTGAATCGCCTACTATTGTTTCTTTTCCTGCTCTGCTCACCCGCCCTTTTTGGACAACCAGACACCACCGGGCTGAGCCGGCTTTACTATCGGGCCATGCATCTCACCGAGGCCCAGACGGATTCCATACTTTACTACTCAGACTATATTAATCACATTTACCTGAATGGGCATTATCCAAAAGCAAAAGTGATGGCCCTTCGCCTGCATGGGTTTTATTATGAGAACAAAGCTGATTACAAAAAGGCGATCGACTATTACCTGCAGACGCTGGACGAAGCCCGCCGGCTCAACGATAAGGAAAGTCAGATCAATGCGTTGACGGACTTAGCGGTGAATTATACCGAGATGAAACAACCTCAGAAGGCAAAAGAGGTTTATCTGGAATGCGTACAATTACACAAGCTGCAGGGGGATGCCAGCTCGCTGGTCACCAGCTATATCAATCTGGCTCCCCTGTATAACCACCTGGGCCTTTATGACAGCGCCCTGCTTTTCCTGAAAGAAGGGTTGCGTATCGGCAAACCCCTGGAGGAGAAAGGCCTGGAAGACCTGTCGAATCTCTATAATAACCTGGGAACGACCTATTACTACCTGAAGAAATATGACCAGGCCCTCGTTTACTTTAAGGGGAATTATCAGCATCACTTGTCCCTGCATACCGCGCAAAGCCTTGCAGGCAAGGCTGATATATGGTTTGATGTCCTTAACCTTGCCGACTCCTATACGCAAACAGGCGCGCTGGACTCAGCCGCCAAATATGCCGACCTTGCCATATCGCTTGCCCGGTTGCTGGAATCGAAAAGTAAACAATCCGACAGCTACCATATCCTTTCCGAACTGGCCTACCACCGGGGAGACTATAAAAAGGCCTGGGAATACCAGAGTAAATGGTATAGTCTGGACACCGCCATCGTAAACGGTGAAGCCTACAAAGCTATCGCGGAACTGGAGGCAAAATACGAAGCCAGGGAAAGAGAGAATGAAAAACTGCTGCTCCAGGGGGAAATAACCCAACAAAAATTCCATAGCCGGATCATGCTGATCATGACCATCAGCCTGTTCCTCGTCGCCATCGCAGCCGCCCTGGCCTTTATGACCAAACGAAAGGCGAATAAAAAATTGCAGGCCACCAACGACCTCATCATCCGGCAAAATGAAAGACTGTCCGAACTGAACTATGAAAAAAATTCCCTTATCAGCATCGTATCTCATGATCTCAGCACCCCCTTTGCCAGCATCGGCATGTGGAACCAGCTACTGAAGACGGAACAGGACAATCTCACTCCGGAACAAATAAAAGCTCTCAGCCGCATCGAACAAGCCACCAATTACGGCGAAAAGCTGATACGCCATATCCTCGACGTGGAAAAAGCAGAGACCAACCAGCACAAGCTCAGCCTGGAAAACCTGGACCTCCGCATCTTTACCGAACGCATTGTAGAGGATTTCCAGCCCACCGCCGCAAAAAAGAACATTCACTTACACCTGGATTGCCCCCGCAAGTCCCTCTATTTCCTCAGCGATCGCCAGTTGCTGAGCCGCATGCTGGAAAACCTGCTGTCGAATGCTATCAAATACACTACCTCCGGTAAACAGGTCTGGATCAGCGTCAGTGAAGAAAAAGATGCCGTAAGCATCAAGATCCGCGATGAAGGCGTCGGTATCGAACCCGACGAATTGCCCCATCTTTTCTCCAAATACAGCAAAATATCCTCTCAACCGACCAATGGCGAAGCTTCTACCGGCCTGGGCCTGGCTATCGTCAAACGTATCGTCGAAGAATTAAATGGAGAGATCTCCTGCGAAAGCTCCCTGGGAAAAGGCTCCGTATTCACCATCGTCCTGAAAAAATAACAGCCGCTTAGCATCTTTTAACGGGCAAAATTTGCCCAGGGCCCCCGACTGACCTAAATTTGAAACCTTGTAGCAAAAAAACATGAATCGACTTATATACAGTGTAGGACTTATTTTGGCTTTTTGGGTTACGTCAGCATTCGCAACGACCTCATTCACAGGATTCCCGGCCTCAGCCGATTCCGTTTCACCACACAGCCGCGACGGGCGGGGGCTGGCGGCGCTACCCTCCCCCGGCACCGGGTCCCTTTCCGGCAGGATTACCGAACAGGGCGGCGGCCCTCTGATAGGCGCCACGGTCTACATCCCCGACCTCAAACTGGGCGTAGTCACCGATACCGCCGGGTACTACAAATTCAACTCCCTGCCTTCCGGCAGATATCTCATCGAAGTGCATTCCATCGGGTTCAAGACGATGACACGGTCTGTGACGATATCCGGCCCCATCACCCAGGATTTTGCCCTGACCGATGAATACGTGGAAGAAAGCCCCGTAGTTGTGACAGGCTTGTCAAAAGCTACCCAGATCAAAAGGAGCCCGGTCCCGATCGTATCCGTCTCTCATAGTTACCTTGCCACGAACCTGAGCACCAATGCCATCGACGCCATCGCCAAAATACCCGGCATACGGGCGGTCACGACCGGCCCCAATGTGTCCAAGCCCTTCATCAGGGGCCTGGGGTATAACAGAATACTCACCCTCTACGACGGCATCCGGCAGGAAGGCCAGCAATGGGGGGATGAGCACGGCATTGAAGTAGACCAATATGCCGTAGATAGGGTAGAAGTGATAAAAGGACCCGCCAGCCTCAGTTTTGGCTCCGATGCCCTGGCCGGGGTCGTCAACCTGATCCCTACCCAGCCGGCCCCGGAAGGTAAAATGATCGGAGATCTCACCCTCAACTACCAAACGAATAATAAATATCTTGGCGGCTCCGCCATGCTTAGCAGCACAAAGAATGGGCTGGAATGGCTAGCCCGCATCTCTCACAAACAGGCAGTCGATTACCAAAACAAAATCGACGGCCGCGTATTCGGTACCGCCTTTTCCGAAACAGACGCCAATGCATCCCTGGGCCTCCATCGCAAGTGGGGCTACTCCCACCTGGATTTCGTCCTCTATGACGACCTCCAGGAAATTCCCGACGGCAGCCGTGACAGCGCTACGGGCAGGTTCACCCGGCAGATCACCGAAGCCGATAGCGTCCGCCAGATCGTGCCTTTATCCGACCTGGACAGCTACAAGATGGAGAAACTCCATCAGCACGTACAGCACTACCGCATCTACTCGGGGAATAGCTTTATCCTGGGGGAATATGGAAGGCTGCAGGTCAACCTGGGCTACCAGCGCAGTATACGCCGGGAATACAGCCATCCTGAACTACCTTCCATTCCCGGCCTGTACCTGCAACTCAATAGTTTTACCTATGATGTAAAATACTTTTTACCGGAATTCGACAACTGGAATGTAACGGTAGGGGTCAATGGCATGTATCAGGATAATACTACCACCAACGGAACGGAATTCGTGATCCCCTCCTATCATCAATTTGATATCGGACCCTTTGTGCTGGCCAAACGTAGCTTTGACAAACTCGACATCTCCGGCGGCCTGCGCTTCGACACCCGCTCGTTTAAGAACTTTCAGCTCTACACCAGTCCCGATCCCCTCACCGGTTTCGATAAACCGGTCACCGGCGCCGATACCGTCGGTGCTGACAGACAGTTTTCCAATTACCGCAAGACCTTCAGCGGCTTCTCCGGCAGCGTGGGCGCCACCTACAATTTCTCCGAACAATTCGCCATCAAGGCTAATATCGCCCGGGGTTTCCGCTCCCCCAATATCGCCGAGATATCTTCCAACGGTGTCCACCCGGGTACCGGCATCTACCAACTGGGCAACCCTGATTTTAAACCTGAGTTCAGTTTACAGGAAGATATCGGTCTCGTATACTCCTCGCATTACGTAGTGGCCACCCTGGACCTGTTCAATAATTTCATCACCAATTATATCTATAACCAGCGTGTCACGGGCGCCGGTGGCGTAGATACTTTTTACCAGGGCAACCAGATCTTTCAGTTTGTTTCCTCCAAAGCTCAGTTATATGGCGGCGAAGCCAGCATCGATATCCATCCCATAAAGGCCCTGCACTTCGAGAACAGCCTCTCTATCGTATACGGCGCCAACAAAGGCGCGCAGAACAAAGCCCTGGGAGACAGCGCCAAATACCTTCCCTTTATCCCACCCACCCACGGGATCTCCGAGCTGAGGTATGAATTCAGTGCGAAACAATCCCGTATCGCACACGCTTTTGTAAAACTGCAGCTGGAATATTATGCCGCGCAGGACCGGGCTTTTCTGGCCTATAACACCGAAACCCCTACGGCCGGGTACTCCCTCGTTAACGCAGGAATAGGAGGGAGCTTCACCGATAAAAAAGGAAAGACGATCTTTAATCTTTATCTCAACGCCAACAACCTGTTTGATGTAGCCTATTACGATCACCTGAGCCGGTTAAAATATTTCCTTTACTCCTCTACGGACACCGATCGCAATCATGGGATCTACAATATGGGAAGGAATATCAGCATCAAGCTGGACTTCCCTCTGGACTTCTCCTTAGGCAAAAACAACACCCCGCCCACCGATGTTCTTAACTAAAAATTTGCATATAAAAGACAATCGGACCATGAATTAAATAATAATATTAAATTTTTAACGTTTTTACAATAATAACTACTAACCCAATAGCATAGTTACCGAAAGGTCGTCCCCAAAAAATACCGGGGCGGCCTTTTATTTTCTTAATCCCAGTGCTGGACGGCCGTATTCTTATAGTCCTCATCATACTTCACAAAAAAATACAGGTAGAGCACCCGACTCATCCGCATCAGCCAGGGTTGCAGCACGACAAGAAAAATAGCATTGAGCCCCATCCACCAAAAAAACCGGTGATCCTCCGTCGACAACCCGATAAAGATCCACCAGGCGATAAAAGTAGCGACCGATACCATGAAGGAGAGGAGATAGCTGACATACCCGGTGCCATACCAGAAGCCGACTTCCAGCTCGAAGTGCTGGCCGCATTCGGGGCATTTCTCCGGCATGTGTAGGACTTTCCTAAGTTTCCAGGGGTTGGGATCGGTGAACATAGGTCCACGCCGGCAGCGGGGACATTTCATCGAAAATAAGCTCCATAGATAATTTGGTTTTTCCCGGGTAGGCATGGGGGCAAATTTAAATCGTCCAGGTAGTCAGCCCATGATCCGTGAATTGATAAGGCTGACAATGGCCTCCCAGTTTTTCCAATACTTCCGCCACCCGGTATTTGGAAAGGGCCGGGCAATAAAAGGTCATAAACCCGCCGCCCCCCGCACCGGATATCTTTCCACCCGTTGCGCCGGCTTGTTTGGCACGCTCATAAATATCATCTATAAAAGGACTGGATATGCCTTCGGCCATCTTTTGCTTTTGCCGGAACCCAAAATCCAGTATTTCTCCGATCTCATGGATACGGCCTTTTAATAAGGCCTCTTTCATCAGCTGCGCTTGGTGCTTCAGCTGATGCATAGCCTCGATAGACCCCTCTTTCTTATCTACCACATTCTGGCTTTGTTTCTCGATGATCTTCGCCGACTCACGGCTGGTAGCTGTATAATACAGCAATAAATTATTTTCCAGTTCGAACAGGTATCGCTGCTTGACCCGCAAAGGATTGACAATGACCTTATCGCCGCCATAGAATTCCATATAATTTACTCCGCCGAAAGTAGCTGCATACTGGTCCTGCTTGCCCCCGGCCATCTTCAGATCATTCCTTTCAATATCGAAGGCAAGATGGGCCATATCGTATTCCCCGAGCGGTAGCTTCAGCATTTCCGCAAAGGCGCCGATGATAGCTGCCACCAGGGTCGAAGAAGTACCCAGGCCCGAACCCGCCGGCGCATCCACAAAGGTGGATAGGCGAAAGCCCGTGGCTGGCAACCCATATTCTTTACGGATCCGGTTGTACACTCCCTTCAGGAGATCCAGCTTACCATCGATGGGCAGGCTCTCTAATTGAGGCCCCCCTTCAAATCGCTGCTCTTCCTTACGGTCAATACCCGTTAGGATAATAGTGTCATCTGTCAGCGGTTCGATAGAGGCATGTGCATACAGAGACAAGGTTGCATTGAGGATAGCTCCCCCATACATGTCGCTGTACGGGCTCACGTCCGTTCCGCCTCCGGCCAGTCCAATACGTAAAGGCGCTTTACTTCTATAGATCATAGTCAGTCATTAATTGTGTAAGGTCTTCAACTCGCCGGCTTCCCGTTGCACCCGCTCATAATCTTCCGGGATGCCAATATCAATAAAATAGTTGTCCTGGACGAGTCCGAACAGGCGCCGGCTGGTATAAACTTTCTCCAGCCAGCCGCTTTCAAAAGAGAATTTTTCCGGTAAGGGTTCCTGCAGGAACCGGGCTCTGTCCAAGGCATATACGCCCCCATTGATCAATCCGCTCTTGTAGAACTGCTTCTCCCGGAAACTGCGCACCCGCTGATCCTCGTCGACCTCTACTACTCCGAACCGGTCAAAATTCTCCATGGGCCTGAGACACAGCGTGCAGTCGGCTTGTTTTTCCCGGTGGAAGGCCGACAGCTCATCCACCTGTATACCGAAGAAAGTATCCCCGTTCAATACCAGTACTGTCTTTTCCTTTGCAAGAGAACAGGCAAGCCGGATGGCGCCCCCTGTACCCAGGGGCTCTTTCTCAACAGATATTTCATAACCGGTGGCCGGCAGCTCTGATTGTAGAAAGCCCTCGAAATGTTCACTCTTGTAGCCCAGTGCAAAAATAAACTTTTGGATGCCCTGCCTGCTGAAGTAATCAGTAACATAAGCTATAAAGGGCTTGCCTGCCACGGGAGCCATACACTTAGGTAGGTCAGGAACGGCAGAACGGAGACGGGTGCCTAATCCCCCCGCTAATATAATGGCCTCTCTGATCATAGGACTATAGGGTTTTAATCCCTTCTTTCGGAGATACGGAAGCGAAGTATAACTCTTCCACCAGCTGGCAGATAATATGACCCAGCAGCATGTGAACCTCCTGGATGCGGGGTGTAGTTTTGGAGGGTATGGCAACAAGATAGTCGCTCAGGTCTTTCATCTTGCCTCCGCCCTCACCGGTAAAGCCGATGGTGGAGACATTTTTCTCGCGGGCTGTCTCGAATGCTTTTACAATATTGATGGAATTACCGGAGGTGGATAATCCCACGAGGATATCACCTTCATGGGCCAGTCCCCTGAGCAGTCTGGAATAGACGACGTCATAGCTATAGTCG
>Ga0310811_10010811_pt1 | contig 11807 bp, 11 predicted proteins | sample YCmetagenome_FD_207642 | JGI IMG/M metagenome (GOLD analysis project Ga0310811, IMG submission 207642) | Soil microbial communities from experimental microcosm in Duke University, North Carolina, United States - YC | ecosystem: Engineered > Artificial ecosystem > Soil microcosm > Unclassified ...
CGCTGATTGCCAGCACTCCAATCAGAAACGTCCAGGCTGTGATGCGTGCCTTGCCCCAGAGTCCACCCATCTTCCTCATATCCTGTTCTCCCCCCAGCATGTGAATGACCGCGCCAGCACCCAGGAAGAGCAGAGCCTTAAAGAAGGCATGTGTGATCAGGTGGAAGATACCTGCGGTATAGTTCTGCACACCTTCAGCGAGAAACATATACCCAAGCTGACTGATGGTAGAATAGGCCAGCACGCGTTTGATATCCAGTTGTGTTAGCGCGATTGTTGCCGCGAACAGGGCGGTAATGCCGCCAATACTGGCAACAACCAGTAATGCGGCTGGCGATTGTGAGAACAGAGGATGAGCGCGGGCAACCAGATACACACCTGCGGTAACCATCGTCGCGGCATGGATCAGGGCACTGACGGGTGTTGGACCTTCCATCGCATCAGGCAGCCACATATAGAGTGGCAGTTGTGCTGATTTTGCCGCGCAAGCCACAAAGAGCAGCAGGCAAATGATGGTTGCGATGTCTGTTGGGAAGGTATGTCCAAGCACCGTGGTATAGTTCAATGACCCGGTAGTAGTGAAGAGCAGATAGATGGCGACCATCAAGCCAGCATCACCAATCACATTAATGACAAAAGCCTTTTTGGCTGCCGCCACCGCTGAAGGGCGTTGATACCAGAAACCGATCAGTAAGAACGATGCCAGACCAACCAATCCCCAGCCAACCAGCAGGAACAGGAAATTGTCAGCAGTTACCAGCAGTAACATCGCGAAAATAAAGAAGTTCAGATAGGCAAAGAAGCGCCAGAAGCCCGGATCATCCTGCATATAGCCTGCTGAGTAAATGTGGATCAGGAAGCCGACCCCTGTCACAATCAGCAGCATTACCATTGTCAGCGGATCAAGGTATTGACCGAAGCTCACTTGAAAACTGCCCGCGCTAATCCAGGTAAATGGCACATCAATGCTTAGCCGTGCCGCTGCTGGCGTGCTCAGCATCGCGAAAAAGTTGATCACACTGAGCAGAAATGAGAGGCCACAGGCTCCCCAACCAATAGTGAGAATGATTGTTCGGTGCATGAATCGTCCTGCCAGACCAAGTATGATAAATCCGAGCAGGGGGATGAGCAGCACCCAGAAACTAAGATTTAGCATAGCTAGCCTCGCAGTATATTCATCTCGTCAACGTCAATATTGTGACGTGAACGGAAGATAGAGACAATCAATGCCAATCCCACAACCACCTCGGCTGCCGCGACCGTCAATACCAGGAAGACCAGCATCTGTCCATCCACTGTATTGAGAAAATGTGACAGGGCAACAAATGAGAGATTGACAGCATTGAGCATTAATTCAATTGACATAAAGATAATGAGCGGATTACGTCTGATCAGTACGCCTATGACACCAATTGTGAATAAGACCGCGCTCATTATCAGATAGGCTGATAACGGCATCGTTTCCTCCCGATAGTAGTACTTGCTCGTAGTACAGTTTTGTATAGTCCTGGTGCAATCTCTATGTGGTGCGGCGTCCAAAGACAAGGGCACCCAGAAGTGCAACAATGATGAGTAGACTGGTGACCTCAAATGGAAAGAGGTAGCCATGAAAAAGGGCCAGACCGAATGCTTCAGTGTTGCCATACCGGGCAACAGCGCTCGACAGGCTCTCCGCTGTATTGACTGCGGTTGGGTGCGCGGTTGTACCTGTAAAGAGCAGATAGCTCAGGGCAGCAACCAGCACCAGACCCAGAATGCCGCCAACGGCACGTTGCCAGGGAATATGATCTTCCAACTCTGCCTCATTCTGATCCGAAGCCAGCATCGTGACAACAAAGAGGAAGAGCACCATAATCGCGCCCGCGTAAATCAAGATCTGAACAATGGCGATAAACATTGCTTGCAACTGCAAGTAGAAGAGCGCCAGAAACAAAAAAGTCAGGATCAGGCTCAGTGCGCTATGGACGGCATTTTTGAAGGCGATGACACCGATAGCCGTTGCGGTACTGGCGACCGCGAGCACGATGAAGGAAATTGTTTCAAATGTCATGGCTGGCCCTGCTCCAATTTTCTTCTATCCTGGTCCTGTTCTTCATTCGTCAGAAGTACCTGCCGTTGCGTCTCTTCGATGTTGCCCAGTCCCACCGCGGCAGCGCTGGCTCGTGAGCCATCGAAGATGCGTGATTCTTGTGGAACTGGTTGTAATGCTTCATCAACTTCTGGTGCTTGCTCTGCCCAGACCGCGTTGGAGCCGATGGTCGCTTCTCCGGGTGCTTCCAATAAAAGCTCTTTATGGTAGACCAGATCTTCCGGGTAGTAGGAAGCGAGTTTGTAGTTATTCTCCAGCGTAATCGCTCCAGTCGGGCAGGCTGCCTGACAGTAACCACAGAAGATGCAGCGCAGCATATTGACATCGAACACGCGAGCATAGCGCTCTCCGGGCGAGACACGTTGTTCCTCTGTGTTCTCTTCGGCCTCGATATAGATAGCATCGGCTGGGCAGGCTCCCGCGCAGAGATAGCAACCGACGCAGCGCTCAAGGCCATTATCATAGCGATGGAGGACGTGGCGACCACGAAAACGGGGAGGCAACTCGCGCTCTTCTTCTGGATAAGAGACGGTTGTCGGTTTGCGCCCCATGTTTTTCAGGGTTGTCGCCATACCTTTGATAATGTCAAATGACATCTGGGAACTCCTTTATGCTTGAACGGTCGTTGTCGTATCCTGTTGTTCTTGATGCCCATTGGTCGGGACAGGCTCGATCCGTTCAAAGTGGGCTAATTTTACCGATGTCGGCAAGATAAATTTTCCTTTGGTTTCTGTAAAACGACTACCAGTAGTGATTTCCTGACGGCGCAGCAGAAGCAAAGCGATGACGATCACAGCCAGACCAAGTAGACCATTCACCCACCAGGGAATGTTTAGAGCAACACAGGTTGCTGTAATCACAATATTGAGTACTGCCAGCGGCAATAAGAGCTGCCAGCCCAGACGCATCAGCCGATCATAGCGAATACGCGGCAGGGTCGCACGTAGCCAGATAAAGAAGAACAGAAAAACGGCGACTTTGAGTATATAGACCACAATTGACAGAAATGGGATACGCTCGGTCAGGCCAAACAGACTCCAGCCGCCAAAGAAAAGTGTGGCCGCGACTGAACTGACGGTGATCATATTGATGTATTCCGCCATCTGGTAGAGGCTCCAACGCAGACCGCTATATTCGGTGAGATAGCCAGCAGTGAGTTCCTGCTCGGCTTCCGGCAGATCGAACGGTGCTCGATTGACTTCGGCAACTCCGGCGATCAAATAGATGACGAAGCCCAGTGGTTGTGCCACGATGAACCAGATACCCATATCCACCTGTTTATGGATAATTCCAACCATGCTCAGTGTGCCAGCCCACATCAGGACGCCGCTGAGCGCTAAGCCCAGACTGGTTTCGTAGGACACCATCTGCGCGGCACTGCGTAAAGCACCGAGCAGAGAATAGCGATTACCAGATGCCCAGCCACCAAGCACAATGCCATATACTGCTAAGGAGGAGATCGAGAGAATCCAGAGAATGCCAATATTGACATCAGCAATGAGCGGATTCCAGACGCTCTGCGAGTTTGGATTGCCACTCCAGTTGTTGCCGATGGGGATAATGGCAAATGCACATAGGGCGACGACCACCGAGATGATAGGCGCAATCAGGTAGATCGCTTTTCGGGCCTGTGCAGGCACGATCTGCTCTTTAAATGCCATCTTGATCGCATCCGCCAGCGGCTGAAGTGTGCCAAATGGGCCAGCGCGGTTGGGTCCAATGCGCCCCTGAATTTTGGCGACAACACGGCGTTCGATCAAGGTCATATACGCGAAGGCCGTCAACAGCGCTCCGATAACGACGATTGATTTTATCAGTGTGGCGAAGATGATATTATTTAGCAGGTCAGACACGAGCCACCTCCTGCTCCTGTGTGATACGTATCCCTTGTAATCCCAGGTCTTCGTAAGCAAGACCGGCGTAGAATGGATTGATTTCTGCTATCTCATCAAAGATGTCCCGTGGGCTGGCATAGGTCCAGTTCTGGCCCATTGCATTGGCAAGAGCAATCAGGATTTCCCAGTCAGCTTTCGCACCGGGCAGTGGTCGCAGTGCGCGGCGAACCATCTGGACGTGATGGTCTACATTGGTCATGCTACCCTCTTTCTCCGCGAAGGAGGTCGCGGGTAACACCACGTCTGCCTGTAGCGCGGTCGTGGTTGGTAACAGTTCCTGTACTACGATCAATTCCAGATGATCCGGTAGCTTCTCCGTCGCGAGCCGTTGTGCCGGATTCGCGCCCATGATAAATAGCGCCTTGATTTGCTCATCCTGTAGGATGGCATCGTAAGAGAGGCCAGTCTCTAATGCTGGTTGATAACCAGGCAGCGCATCGGGTAGCAGACCCATATCACGTGCGCCGAGTGAGTTGGCGTTCCCATAGAGTGGACCAACGCCTGTACCCGGACGGTTGATGTTATCGGTCAGGATTGCCAGCGCCTGAATATCCGCTGCGATATCCGCACCGGGTTCGCGGGTCGCCAGTTCGTCATACAGGATAATGGCTTTTTCCGCGCTGGCTATTTCATCAACCAGATCGTACAGTTGGGTAGTCAGACGCGCCCCATATTCATCTTCTGTGGCAAGCACGATCTGATCCTGTCGTTGAATATTCGTTGCAATTTCATTGTAGCGAGCATGCTCTTTCACCTTTTTGTTCTTTAACAGATGTTTGAGCATGACTTTGACTGCTCCACCAATGGTGTATTCGGGAATGGTTGCCCGTTGAGTTGCGAAGCGATCAAGTTCGGTCGGAGCGCTATTGACGATCAGGATTTTCGCTCCCTGTCGCATGGCCTTTTTGATGCGTAGATTAAGAATTGGTTGTCTCTGGTAAGGATCGGAGCCAATCAGGACGATATGAGATGCCTGCTCAATTTCCGCGATGCTATTGGTCATAGCCCACGGTTTATCAGTGAATTGATCGCGAATATCAGGGAAATAGCCATGAAAGTGATCGACATTGGGGGTGCCAACGACCTGTCGTAAGAACTTCTGAAACAGGTATGCCTCTTCGTTCGTTGTGCGTGTTGAACCAATACCTGCCACAGCCTGTGCCCCATGTTGCGTAATAATTTTTCGTGTGCGGGCCGCGATAAAGGTGAGGACTTCACTCCAACTGGCGGGTGTCAGTGTGCCATTGCGGCGTAACAACGGTGTGCGCAGGCGTTGTGGACTATTCACATAGTCGAATTCCCAACGGCCACGATTACAGAGCCAGCCGTCATCTATTTCATCATTGTTGCGTGACATCAGGCGCATGATTTTATCGACGCGGCTATCAATACGGGCGTTACAGCCAACGCTACAGTTGTTGCAGACGCTCGGCGTGCGCTTTAGTTCCCAGGGTCGGGCTTTAAAGCGATACGTTGCTGCTGTCAGCGCACCAACCGGGCAGATCTCAACGGTATTACCCGAAAATACAGAGTCAAACGCATGTTCTGGCGCGGTTCCCACCTCCATACGGAAGCCACGGTTGATCATCACCAGTCCATTATCCATCGAAATCTCTGAGCTAAACCGGGTGCAGCGCTGGCAGAGAATACAGCGCTCACGGTCCAGCATCACATCATTACTGACAGGGATTGGTTTAGGATAATGGCGTTTGGGTTGATCGAAGCGTGTTCCGCCCGGACCATGCCGCAACGTAAAGTCCTGTAGATCGCATTCACCCGCCTTATCACAGATCGGGCAGTCAAGTGGATGGTTGATCAGCAGGAACTCTAATGTGCCACGACGAGCTTTGAGCACCTTCTCGGTTTGGGTATGGACAATCATGCCTTCCGCGACAGGTGTTGTACAGGCTGTCTGTGGTGGCTTCGGTAATTTCTCAATCTCGACAAAGCACATACGACAGGCACCCAGCGGTGGCATCTTGGGATGATAGCAGTAGATGGGAACTTCTATGCCTGCCTGCTTTGCCGCAGCATAGACCAGAGTACCGGGGGGAACGGCAACCGGCATATCATCTATAGTCAGGTGGATGAGTTCGTCTTTCTTCTCTTCGTCTGGCATATCTTCCTCGCATTCAGTTTGCTGGATGCCTATTAATCTGCAACGGCGGCGGCAACTGCGCTACCGGGTCCGACCATGCAATGTCCGTGCGTCACGTGGTATTCAAACTCTTCACGGAAGAGGCGGATACCGCTCACAATTGAACTGGTTGCGGCATCACCTAATGGGCAGAAGGATTTGCCGCTGATGTTGTCGCAAATATCCCGTAAGAGTTCGATATCTTTTTGCTGACCATGCCCATGTTCAAGGCGTTCCAGTATCTCAGTCAGCCAGTATGTTCCTTCGCGACAGGGTGTACATTTTCCGCAGGACTCGTCACGATAGAACTCTGTCATGCGCAAAATTGCTCCGACAATGCAGGTATCTTCATGTAGGATGATGACTGCACCGGAGCCAGCCATCGAGCCTGCTGCCGCGATTGATTCATAATCGACAGTAATATCAATTTTGTCCGCCGAGAGAATAGGCGAAGACGAACCGCCGGGGATAATCGCTTTGAGCTTTTTGTCACCCAGAATACCGCCGCCATAGTGCTCGTCATAAATCAGCGTGCTTAATGGTGTATTGAGCGGTAATTCATAATTGCCGGGTTGCTTGACATGTCCACTCAGGCTAAAAATGCGTGTGCCTTTGCTTTTCTCTGTCCCAAAGCCTGCGTACCATTCGGCTCCTCTGGACACAATCGCTGGGAGTGCGCAGAGTGTTTCGCAATTGTTAATGACGGTTGGGCCACCATACAGTCCGATAGCTGCCGGAAATGGCGGTTTGAGGCGTGGATAGCCGCGATGGCCTTCCAGGGATTCCATCAATGCGCTCTCTTCACCGCAGATGTATGCTCCCGCTCCCCGATGGACAATCACTTCCAGACTGAATTCGCTGCCCAGGATGTTCTGACCGATATATCCGGCCTCATAGGCTTCAGCGACGGCTTTTTCTACCTGGCGACCGGCCAGGGCCAGTTCGCCACGCACATAAATAAAGGCCACAGAGACGCGGCAGGCGTAACTGGTCAGAATTACGCCTTCGACCAGGCGATGAGGGATCTTCTCCATCAACATGCGGTCTTTGCATGTACCCGGCTCGCTCTCATCCGCGTTGCAACAGAGATAGCGTGGCTTATCATTTTTAGCGAGAAAGCTCCATTTCATGCCAGCGGGAAAGCCAGCACCACCTCTGCCACGGAGTCCTGATGCTTTGACAAGATCAACAAGGTTATCAGGCTGGTACGTGCGCAGCGCATTTGTCAGCGCCTCATAGCCACCATACTGCCGATAGACCTCCAGGCTGTCGATACCAGGAACATCAATATCCTTTGTTACAATCAGTTCTGGCATTGTTGATATCCCTCATGTTGTAGCTCTTGCTCTAACTCTTCGAGTAAAGCATCTGCCTTTGCGATTGAAACGTTCTCTACAAATTCGTCATTGACTTGCAGGGCCGGGGCTGTACTACATGAGGCCAGACATTCAACGGTCATGAGCGTATAGTTGCCATCGGCTGTTGTTTCGCCACATTTGATACCCAGGCGCTGTTCCAGATGTTTGATGAGCGGATCACAGTCACGGAGATAGCACGAGATGCTATTGCAGACCTTGATGACTCTTTTGCCCTGTGGTTTCTGATAGTACATGGTGTAGAAAGTCGCGACACTTTCAACGTCATCGATGGTCAGGTTCAGGGCTTCGGCGACCGCGTGCAGCCCTTCATCAGTGATATAGCCCTCTTCCTGTTGCGCGATATGCAGCGAGGGCATGACTGCTGAACGAGCAACGGGATAGCGTGCAGCCAGTGTGCGCATACGTTGTTTGGCCTGTTCAGAAATCATCTGTCCACCTCCCCAAGGACAATATCAATGCTGCCGATACCAGCAACCACATCAGAGAGAAAGCCCCCTTCAATCATCAGTGGCAACACCTGTAAGTTCGCGAATGACGCGCCACGCACATGCATGCGATACGGTTTGGCGGTACCATCACTGACGATGTAGTAGCCGAGTTCGCCTTTCGGTGACTCGGTACGTACAAAGACCTCTCCTTTGGGTGGACGATAGCCTTCGGTAAACAGCTTAAAGTGGTGAATGAGCGCCTCCATACTACCAGTAATTTGCCATTTGGGTGGTGGAGCTATCTTGGGATTGTTGACACGATGGCTGCCAGTTGGTAGACCATTCAATGCTTGCAGAATAATTTTGAGGCTTTGTTCCATTTCCAGCATACGGACCAGATAACGATCAAAGACATCGCCATTGGTGCCAACCGGAATATCAAAGTCAAATTGCTCATAACCGCAGTAGGGAAACACTTTGCGAATATCCCATACCACACCACTGCCCCGTAGCACAGGCCCGGTTGCGCCATAAGCAATCGCATCTTCCTTACTGAGATAGCAGATGCCTTTGGTGCGTTCAAGCCAGAGTTGATTATTTGTCAGCAGATCATGATACTCTTGCAAGCGGTCTGGAAATATATCCGTGAATGCGCGAACTTTCTTTTCAAAATTGGGCGGAAGATCAGCCTGTAAGCCGCCAGGACAGATATAACTGGTCATCATACGGACACCAGAGATATATTCAAAGATATCCAGAATCAGTTCACGCTCACGGAAACAATACAGGAACATACTCATCGCACCCAGATCGAGTGCGTGGGTTCCTAACCAGACGAGATGGCTGGCGATCCGTTGCAATTCAGCGAGAATGACACGCGTGTACTTGATCTTATCGTTTATCTCATCTTCAATATCGAGGAGCCGTTCGACTGCCAGCGCATAGCCCAGATTATTGTTGAGTGGTGCCAGATAATCCATGCGATCAGTCAGCACCAGCGCTTGATGGTAGGTCTTGGCTTCCGCCGTTTTTTCAATACCTGTATGCAGGTAGCCAATATCAGGGATTGCCTTGAGCACCGTCTCACCTTCGATGGTAAGGAGCAGGCGTAACACGCCATGAGTGCTGGGATGTTGCGGGCCCATATTGATCGTCATCGTATCGGAACGATGCCCATCTTCCAGCAACTGGCTATCCTCAATTGTATAGGTATGTTCGATCTCTTGTTGTTTCATCTTTTACCCTTCGTTGCTCTTTCCGTTCTGCCTGACGCGGTCAACGGTTGGAACAGGCCGTGCGTTGGTGCCGGGCTCTTGATCTGGATTGACCTTACTACGACTTTCGTTGAACTCGCGGCCTTCCGGTGAGCGCAACGTTTGCGTGTAGTATTCTCCAACGCCTGGATCGACATCATAGGGGACCTGTCCTCCCCAGTGTGGCTCAGGAAGTTCAAAACCAGTGAGAGGGTAATCCTTGCGCAAGGGATAGGTCGTCCAATCGGCAGGCATGAGAATACGTTGGAGATTGGGATGATGATCAAAGATAATACCGAAGAGATCAAAAACTTCACGCTCATACCAGTTGGCACCGGGCCAGATGTGCGTCACAGAAGGCAGATGCGGCTCTGTTTCTCTTCGTTGACCGACACGTACCTTGAGACGAATATAGCTTTGTTCGGGGATAGAGAGCAGTTGATAGATGACATCGAAACGTGGCAGTCGTTCAGGCCAGTCAACCGCTGTAATCGTTTCCAGAAAATTATAGTGAGCATCTTTCAGCAGAAACATGCACACCTCTGTAAGGCTGTCCGGGTGTAGCACAATTGTTTGTTCAGCGCGGAAAGTGGTCGTCTCCACAACTGCCTGCGAGAACTTGTTTCGCACCATTTCAACCGTCGATGTTGCTGTTATGGTCATACTACTTTATGTTCCTTTTAATGGTCATCCAAAAATGCTGTTGTGGGGCATTTTTTAGCAAAAGGCGATCAACAAAGCTCCGTGGACAATACCGCCGGAAATAAATCCAGGGCACCTCTACAGGTGCCCCCTCAATGCTTGATCTGTCGCTCTTACGCTTCATCTCCTTGTGGTCCAATAAGTCGTAAACCACTATCCTTGAGGGGGTCCGGTGGATTGGGAATACCCTCGCGTATTTTGCGTTGCAACTCATTGAAGCCAAAGAGCAACATATCTGGCGTCGGAGGACAACCAGGAATAAAGACATCAACAGGGACGATTTTGTCTACTCCCTGGACGACCGCGTAGTTATTGAAGACACCGCCACAAGATGCACAGGCCCCCATCGAAATAACCCATTTCGGCTCAGGCATCTGGTCGTAGATTTGCCGTAATACAGGTGCCATTTTGATCGAGCAACGACCAGCGACGATCATCAAGTCAGCCTGACGGGGGGAAGCCCGATAGACCTCCGCGCCAAAGCGTGAGATATCAAAGCGGTCAGCGCTGGTTGACATCATTTCAATCGCGCAGCAGGCCAGACCAAAGAGAGCAGGCCAGAGCGACGAGCTGCGTCCCCAATCAACAAGTTTGTTTACCTGCGTTGTAAAGATGCCAAAACCACCATCCTTCTGGTGGTTCTGTACCGGGAGTGTTCTGCGTAACCGAGGCGTTTGCGTATTTGAATACGTCTGGACCGGCTCCCAGGGATTTTTTACTCCCATGTAAAGGCCCCCTTCCGCCACACATACACATAGCCAACTAGCAAGATCAACAAGAAGACCAGCAGTTCAACCAGACCAAACAGCTGGAGTTGACGAAGCAAGATGGCGAGAGGATAAAAAGAAACAATTTCAATATCAAATGCAATAAAGAGCATGCCTGTCAAGAGATACTTCACAGGGAAGCGCCGCCTTGGGGCGACAATCTCTTGTATACCGCATTCATATGGGGCGAGTTTCTCCGGCGTTGGCTTTTTAGGCCCCAGAACTGTCGTGACCACCATGACCAGGATGCCGAAGAGCACTGCCAATGAGACATAAATGAAAATAGGGAATGTAGTTTGCCCCATGGGCGTGAAACCTTCATTTCTTTCTAAATAACAGGTGTAAACGTGCATTACCTGGCGCACAAAGTATACTTCCTTATTTAGTATCGTAGCATAGAGCAGGATGTAAAGTCAAACTTTAAATGTGTTGAAATTGAATTTATAAGAAAGCAAGCTTCGTGATATATTGATGAGATTTCAGTATATTTATATGTTTGAGTTTTATTAGTATTTTTTGTTTAATCATATCAGCATACGGTATTTTTATTGGCATATGCAGAAAAAGATGTAATAATAGTGTTTGCTTGCCTCCTGGTGTCTCTTTTATCCCTTTCTGCTTAGCTTTACCAAATGAGTGAATCATACACGTTTTTCGCTTTTAATGAAAAATCAGAAAATGCTTTTTTGTTTATTGGGAAAAATTTGCGTTTTTGTTAAAAAATTTAAATATTACGGAATAAATACTTGCTTTTTGGGCTGATTACTCTGTATAATTTCTGTGCTAGTGAAAAATATAAAGGAAATATGATATGAATCGAAGGACTTTTGCATTCTGGTCTGTTGCTTATGTACTTTTAATGATGCTGCTGGGTGGCACTATGCCCTCACCGCTCTATGTCGTATATCAACGTCTCTGGCATTTTCCCGCAAGTACTTTGACGCTGATTTATTCCGTGTATGCTATTGGTGTGATTGTTGCGTTGCTCTTCTTTGGACGACTCTCAGATACGATCGGTCGGAAACAGGTGCTGATTCCTGCGACCATTCTGATGGCATTGAGTGCTCTGGCGTTTATGTTTGCGCAGAGTGTGGCCTGGTTGATTGTTGGACGTATCTTGATGGGTCTGGGTATCGGGCTGACGACGAGTACGGCGG
>Ga0310811_10010814_pt1 | contig 11805 bp, 12 predicted proteins | sample YCmetagenome_FD_207642 | JGI IMG/M metagenome (GOLD analysis project Ga0310811, IMG submission 207642) | Soil microbial communities from experimental microcosm in Duke University, North Carolina, United States - YC | ecosystem: Engineered > Artificial ecosystem > Soil microcosm > Unclassified ...
TCACGACCTGCGCGTCACCTTCGCCGGTCCGGATCATCAGCAGGTGGTCGACGAAGTCGAACTCGATCTCGAAGATGCGGTCCCGGTAGGGGATCGCCGTCGTGGTGAGGCCGCGCGCACCGACATAGAGCGCCACCTGCCACCAGTGATTCATCTGAGGTGCCAGCGCCAGCCGCACCTTGCCGACGACCTGCGTCCACATGTGCAGCGTGGTGCAGGTCGCGCGCCAGTTATCGTAGGGCAGCGCAGGCCAAGCGTCGTTCACCGGGTGCTCGTCGGCGCCGTGTCGAGCGCCTTGAACGCCTCCTCGAGCTGCGGAGACATCGGGACGTTCATCTGTTCCCCGGTCGGCAGGCGGCGCATGAACCACTTCTCGTACAGCGGCGCCAGGTCGTGGTTGGTCGCGAGCTTGCGGAAGGTGCGCTCGACCACCTTGGCAAGCTGCGGCTCGTCCTTGCGGAACATGATGCCGTAGGGCTCGTAGGACAGCAGGTCTCCCACCACCGCGAACCTGTCCTGGGTGCGGTGCCGCGCGATCAGGCCGTACAACAGGATGTCGTCGGTGGCGAAGGCATCGACCTTGCTCTCGGCCAGCATCTGGTAGGAGTGCTCGTGGTCGTCGGCGGTGACGATCGTGAGGCCCAGGCCGAGCCTCTTATCGGCTGCGTCGATCGCCTGCGCGTTGGTCGTGCCGCGGGAGACGACGATCGTCTTGCCCTTGAGATCGGCGATGCCCGAGACCTTGGACGCCTTGGGCACCATCAGCCGGGTGCCGGCGACGAAGATCAGCGGCGAGAAGGCGACCACCCGGCGCCGTTCGGCATTGTTGGTGGTCGAGCCGCATTCGAGGTCGATCCTGCTGTCGAGCAGCGCCGGGATGCGCGTGTCGGAGGTCACCTTCACGTACTCGGTGCGGAGATAGGGCGAATCGACCTCGGTGCCGATCTCCTCGACGATCGCCTGGCACAGTTCGAGGCTGTAGCCGATCGGCCGGCGCGCCTGGTCGAGGAAGGAGAAGGGCGGCGAGGCCTCGCGGTAGCCCAGCTTCACCACGCCGTCGCGCTTGATCACGGCGAGGGTCGGGTCGAGGCCGGTGTCCTGCGCGATGGTGCCGCCCGCGCACAGTGCCGCCAGCAGCAGCACGCCGGCAGCGAGCAACCGGCGCATCAGGCACGCACCGGGTCGCCGGGCACCGACGTGGCCAGCGTGCCGCCGGTCACGTTGGGGGCGCTGCGGCCCATGTCGAGGAAGGTATCGATGCCCATGATCATCAGCAGCCCCGCTTCGGGGATAATGAACTGACTGAGTGTCGCGGCGATGACCACCAGCGAAGCGCGCGGCACGCCGGCCACGCCCTTGAAGGTACCATCAGGGTCGCCAGCATGGCGAACTGCGTGCCCAGCGTCATCTCGATTCCGTCGGACTGGGCGATGAGGATGCTGGCGAAGGTGCAGTCCATCATCGTGCCGTCGCGGTTGAAAGCGCGAGTGAAGTTTAGCGGGCGATCACCAGCGCCGGCGTTCGGGTGCCACGCAGCAGCGCCGAGGTGCGCGGGCCCAGGAACTTGGTCTCGCCCTGGCGCAGCGACGTGCCCAGCACCACGAGGTCGAAGCGGCCGCCGCGCAGGGCGCGGCGGATCTCGCGCTCGGGCCGGGCGTTGGTCGCGGTCAGGCCCTTGACGGGCACGCCGCTGCGCTTGCCCAGGCGATGCGCGTCGACCAGCAGCGAGATGCCCGGTCGCCGCGCGCGGCCGCGCAGCACCGCGGTGTCCTCCTGCGGCTCGAAGACGTGCAGGGCCCCCACCGTACCCTTGGTGGCATGGGCCAGCGCCAGCGCGATCTCGGTGGCGAGCCGGGCGTCGGGCGTGCCGCTGGTCGGCAGCAGGATGTCGAGCGGCACGTCGGCCGGACCCGCCGCGCCCGCGCCGTTGACCGCGATCGCCACCGGGCCGTCGAAGCTGTCGACCAGTTCCTGCAGCCGGTGCTCGAACTGCCGCGACGTCGGGTCGAACGGATGCTCGAGGCCGACGAAGGCGATGTCGTAACCGCGCGCGATCTCGCGCTGCAAGGCCGATTCGCCCGGCGCCGGCCGCAACGTCACCAGCTGCTCGGCGGCCTTGGGCTGCTCGGCGCCGGCGCGCGCGGCTTCGGCGAGATGCTCGCGGCTCGGGGCTTCCTCGGCTCCCTTTTCCTTCTTCTTGCCGTTCGCTTTCTCCTTCTGGCCGTTCGCGTCGATCACCGTGGCCAGCACCTGCTGGCGCGCGGCGAACAGGCCGGCCAGCCGCGCCGCCAGCCGGCCGTTGGGGCTGTCGTCGACATAGACCAGCGCGCGCTCCATCTTGGGCAGGCTCTGGTCGAGCTCGGCCTCCTCCTTCTCGAGGCGCTTGGCCTCCTCCTCGCCGAGCGGCACCCGCTTCATCATCCAGCGCAGCATCGGCGGCATCGCCATGGTGGTGACCACCGCCATGGCGACGATCATGGTGTAGAGCTCCTTGCTCAAGGCGCCCATCGCCAGGCCGATGCTGGCGATGATCACTTCGGTCGAGCCGCGCGCGTTGAGGCCGGTCGCCAGCGCCAGTGATTCCAGCGTGGTGAGGCCGCCCAGCCGCCCGCCGATCAGGGCGCCGGTGAACTTGCCGACGCTCGCCACCGCGATCACCGCCACGGTGAACAGCAGCAGGGTCGGATCCATCAGGGTGCGCAGGTCCATGCCGAGGCCGGCGACGGCGAAGAACACCGGCGCGAAGAAGGCGAAGATGAAGCCGCGCAGCTCGTTCTCGATATGCTCGGTCAGGATCGGCGACTGGCCGATCATGATGCCGGCGACGAAGGCGCCGAGCGCGGTGTGCACGCCGATCAGATCGGTGGTCAGCGCAAGCGTCAGCATCACCACCAGGATGGCGGTGATCACCGGCACGTCGATCGTCATGTTGTCGTTCACCCAGACGATCAGCCGCGCCACCAGCCGCTGGCCGATGGTGAGGCAGAAGGCGAGGAACAGGGCGGTGCCGGCAATGCTCGCGCCGATGCTCTTGAGGTCGACCCCGCCGTGGGTGGCGATGCCCGAGATCACGGCGATGATGATCCAGGCGATGGTGTCGTCGAGGATCGCGGTCGACAGGATCATCTGGCCGATGTCGCGGCGGATCACGCCGATATCCATCAGCGTCATGGCAACGATCTTGACCGACGAGATGGCGAGCGCGGTGCCGAGGAACAGCGCCGTCACCAGCGGGTTGTCGTGGCTCGGGATGACGTCCTTGGGCAGCGCAAAGGCGAGCGCCACGCCGCAGGCGAACGGCACGGCGATGCCCGACAGCGACGAGGAGATCACGGCGCGGGTGCGCCGCCGCACCAGGGCGAGGTTGGTCTCCATGCCGGTCAACAGCAGCAGCAGCAGGATGCCGATCTGCGACACCGCATCGATCATGGTCTTGAGCGTCTTGTCGTCGGGGAAGATCACCGCCCGCCAGTGCGGCGCCAGCAGGCCGAACACCGACGGGCCGAGCAGGACGCCGGCCAGCAGCTGGCCGAACAGGGCCGGTTGGCCGATCCGGCTCATGCCCTCGCCCAGCACCCGGCCGACCAGCAGGAGCAGGATCAGCTGAGCGGCGAAGATCGCCAGCGTATGGTCGCCCAAATGAGTTCCCCCCAACTGCAAGCACCGGCCGAACGTGGTCCAAGGCAGATGGACGGCCTGTCACGATTCGTGCTGACCTTGCAGTAACGGCCGAACGTTAGAAGGGATGCGAGCAGCCTTGCAACCCGTCGCGGGGATACCCGCAACCCGTCGCGAGGATACCCGCAACCCGCTGCGAGGATAGTCGCAGCTTGTTGAGCGCACCGTCTGATGGGGTCTCCCATGCTTACGCTTGACACTGCCTTGGTCGTGGTAACCGGCGTCGCCTTGTTCGCGGCTTTCGTGAACGGTGCGCTCGGCTACGGGTTTTCCTCGCTCACCGTGCCGCTGGCGCTGGTCTTCTACACCAATCGGCTGCTGAACCCGGCGGTCGTGCTGATCGAGGTGTTGATCAACTTCTATGTCCTGACGATCAACCGCCAGGGCGTTCCCTCGGTCTGGCGGCGGGTCTTGCCCATCCTGCTGGGCCTGCTGCCCGGCATCGGCCTGGGGGCGCTGCTGCTGAATTGGCTCGAGCCCGCCTGGGTCAAGCTCGTCACCTACACGATCTTCCTGCCGCTGATCCTGGTGCAGGCCGCCGGCTGGCGGCGTCCGATCCAGTCTACCTGGGCGGTCGGGCTGCCGTTCGGCGGCGCGCTCGGCGTCCTCTATTCCCTGACCACCATCTCCGGGCCGCCGCTCGCGGTGCTGTTCAACAATCAGGGCCTGGTGAAGAACGAGTTCCGCGCCGGCCTCGCCCTGGTGCGCGTGGCCGAATCCAGCCTGACCGCGCTGGTCTACTGGAACCTCGGCCTGTTCACCGCCGAGAGCCTGGCGCTGACGCCGCCGTTCCTGCTCGCCATGCTGGTCGGCATCCCGGCCGGCGCCTGGGCGATCCGGCGGCTGGACGCCGAGACCTTCCGCCGCCTCTGCATGAGCTTCGATGCCTGGGTGGTCGGTTTCGGACTCTCGCGCGTGCTGATGGAGCTGGATCTGGTGCCGGGCCCGGAGGCCTACGGCTTCATGCTGGCGACCATGCTGGTCGATCTCTGGCTGCTTTACATCTTCTTCAGCCGCCGGATTGCCGCACGGCGATCTCCCACGCTGCCGTAAGTGGACGGCGCCGCGCGATTCGTGCTCACGTTGTCGGCACACATGTCGCTGGCCCACACCAAGGGGAAGGACCGATGGACAAGGAATTGATGCAGGCGCTGGCCCGGCGGGCCGGTCTCGACAAGGCGCTGGCGGAATTCCCCGACGACGTTGCCGCCGCCGCCGACTCCGCCAACTCCGTGACGGCCCGTATCAAGGTGCCGGCCGATCCGCGCGCCGAGCCGTGGCCGGCGATGAAGCCGGGAGACGGGCTGTGAACGCCGGCGGCGAGGCCAAGGGCGAGGCAGGCCACGGCCTGCATTTCATGACCGTGACGGCGGCCGCGCACGCGATCGCCCACAAGGAACTCTCGCCGGTCGATCTGATGAAGGCGCATCTCGCGCGCATCGAGAAGCTCCAACCGACGCTCAATGCCTTCATCCGGCTCGACGCCGAGGGCGCGCTCAAGGCCGCGCACGCCGCCGAGGTTGAGGCGACGGCCGGTCGGCTGCGCGGGCCATTGCACGGCATCCCGGTCGGCATCAAGGACATCATCGATGTTGCCGGCCTGCCGACCACCTGCCATTCGAAGGTCCTGCAGGACAACGTGGCGACCGCCGACGCGGTCGTCGTGAGCAAGCTGCGTGCGGCCGGCGCGATCGTCGTCGGCAAGCTCTCGACGCACGAATTCGCGATCGGCGGGCCGAGCTTCGACCTGCCGTGGCCGCCGGCGCGCAATCCCTGGAACCCCGACCATCATCCCGGCGGTTCGTCGTCCGGCTCGGGCTCGGGCGTCGCCGCCGGCCTGTTCCCGATGGCGCTCGGCACCGACACCGGCGGCAGCGTGCGCAACCCGGCGAGCTCGTGCGGCATCGTCGGCATGAAGGCGAGCTACGGCGTGGTGTCGCGACGCGGCGTGTTTCCGCTCTCCTTCACCCTCGACCATGTCGGGCCGATGACGCGCACGGTCGAGGACAATGCGCTGATGCTGGAGACGATCGTCGGCCACGATCCGCTCGATCCCGGCAGCGTCGCCGCGCCCAACGGCCACTATCGCGCCGCGCTCGACCGCGGCGCGAAGGGCCTGCGCATCGGCTTCGTGCGCCACTTCCACGAGGTCGACATGCCGGCCGATCCGGAGATGACGGCGGGGCTCGAGCATGTCATGCGCACCCTGCAGATGCTGGGCGCCGACGTGCGTGACGTCCGCCTGCCGTCGCTGGTCGAGTTCTCGGCGGTCAACCGGGTGATCCTGCAGAGCGAGGCGTGGTCGATCCATCGCGAGTGGCTGCAGAAGCGGCCGGGCGACTACGGCAAGCTGGCGCGGCGGCGCCTGATGCCGGGCGCCTTCCTCGGCGCCGGCGACTACGTGATCGCCAACAAGCGGCGGGCCGAGATGATCGCCGCGGTCAACGCCGCGCTCGCAGAGGTCGACGTGCTCTTGTGCGCCAGCTCGATGGATCCGCCGTGCCGGATCGACCGGCCGGCCGAGGTCGAGCGCACTTACCCGCGGCAGGCGCGCACGGCGTTCAACGTCACCGGCCATCCGGCGCTGGCGATGATGGCCGGCCTGTCCTCGAGCGGCGTGCCGCTCTCGGTCCAGTTCGTCGGCCGCTTCTTCGACGAGGCGTCGGTCTACCGCGTCGCCCGCGCCTGGGAGAAGGCCTCCGGCATGGACAAGAAGCACCCGGCGATCGGTTGAATTGAGCGGAGATAGGCGAACTGATGGCTCTGTCGTCCTGAGCGCAGCGAAGGACCTCATGGCGATTGCCATCAGATCGCCAGCGCAATGAGATCCTTCGCTGCGCTCAGGATGACAGACCATGAAAGACCACCCGCCCGCCTACCAGGCGACGACCCCCGCGCTCTCGGTCGACAAGGCCTTCTACAAGCGCATCGCCGACAGCCCGGGACGAGTGCCGGTCGAGTCCTTCACGATCCCGATCCGCAGCGGCCGCGCCTGGACCGTGCCGGCCGGCCATGTCTTCCGCATCCTCACGCCCGAGGGGTCGCAAGTCGGCGATCTCAACATCTGGAACCGGCACAATCCGCGCGAGCGCCTATGGGCCTCGCGGACCCGCCAGCTTCAGGCGGCGCACGTCTCGGTGTTCGACCGGCTGTGGTCGACGCTGCCGTACCTGCGGCCGATCGCGACCATCACCTCGGACAGCCTCAAGGACTACGGCATCGACGAGTTCGGCGGCCGCATCCACGACCTGCTCGGCACGCGCTGCGATCCCTATGTCAACCGCATGCTGACCGGCGAGGATTTCGACTTTCACTGCCATTCCAACCTGGTGCGCGCGGTGGCGCCCTACGGCCTGACCGAGTTCGACGTGCACGACGTGCTGAACGTCTTCCAGTGCACCGGGCTGAACCAGGCCGACAAGTACTTCATGCGCGCCAGCCCGGCGAAGACCGGCGACCATCTCGAGTTCTTCGCCGAGATCGATCTCCTGTGCGCCCTCTCGACCTGCCCCGGCGGCGACCTGTCGGTGCCGCTATGGGGGCCCGACGCCCGCGACCCGATCGACGTCTGCCACCCGCTCGCCGTCGAGGTCTACGCCCTCGACCCGATCCTGCTCGACGGCTGGAAATCGCCTGAATCGCCGGCCTACAAGGGCGCCCACGGCCTGAAGCTCACGACGCCGGAATGGGAACGCTAATTTGGTCTGGACGCTGGGATGTTGTCCAAATTGTCCTAATTGTCCAGGTTGACTAAATTGACATCGTGTCTGGCCGCCCCATATCCTGTGCCGGAGGTGCGACGATGGTGGAAAAGCATCCGCGGGGTATGGCCGAGGACGCCGCTTTCTATGCCTATGAGGTTGCCCCGGAGAAGCTGAAGAAGCAGGCCGGGACGGCGCGCCAGCATCTGCCGGCGGGAACGAAGGTGCTCAGCCCCAAACCGATCTCGGCGGCGAAGAGCCATGACCTGGGCTTGATTGCGATCGACCCCGGGAGACTCACGGACCTTGGCCTTGGGGTGGATGCCAGGAAGACGAGAGCCTATGGCGCAGATGCGCGATCGCGCGCCCTGCTGCGCGGTGTGGAGCTTCTCGAAAAGGATCTCGAAGCGTCCGGCGGCGCGTTCGATCTTGCCGAGGTGCAAAAGCTGCTGCATGGCATATCGCGCCAGGCGGTCCACACTCGAGTGAAGGACGGCAGCCTGCTCGCCGTGCCCGGTCCCTCCAACCGTGCGGTCTATCCCGTGCTGCAATTCCAGGATGACGGCAGCCCCGTCGCCGGCCTCAAGGAGGTAAAGCAAGCGCTCGGCACCGCGAGTCCGTGGATGCTGCTGAACTTTCTCGCCAACAAGCAGTCGCCGCTCGACGGCAGGAAGCCGATCGATCTCTTGAAAGCTGGCAAGCTCGAGCGCGTGGTCGAGGCCGCGCGCAGCCTGGGCCGCCAGGGTGGGTGAGGACGGCGCCTGGAACTGCGCCAGAGACTGACATGAACGACCCCCCGCCTTCGCCGCCGGCCGATCTCGGCGCACGCAAGCCTGCGATCCAGATCCTCAAGACCGGCGCCGAGCTTCACCGCTTCCATGCCGCGCGCGACGCCAACGGCATGCTTTACGATCCGATTTTCTTCGACAAGTCGAAGAAGGGCCGCTTCAACGACTCCACCGGCACGTTCGGCGTGCTCTATGCGGCGGCAACGGAAAGCGGCGCCTTCGCCGAATCGTTCCTGCGTACACCGGGGCGGCAGGTGCTGGCGGCTGATTTCGTTTCCGACAAGGCTTATGCGCGCCTCAAGACGAAGCGGGACCTGCGCTTCATCAGTGTGGCCGGCAAGGGGTTGGCCCCGATCGGCGCCACCGCGCAGGTCTCGCATTCGGGCTTGCCCTACGATGTGCCTCAGGCCTGGTCGACCGCACTACATGATCACAAGGCGAAGGCCGACGGCATCGTCTACACCGCGCGCCATGACGATGCGGAACTCTGCTACGCGATCTTCGAGCGGGCCAAGGGTGCCATTGTCACAGTCGATCGCCGCCTCCATCTTGACGACAACTGGTTCTGGCAGCTCGCCGAGGATTACGACGTCGGCCGGGCGCCTTCCTGAGGGTCGCCGCCGAGGAACGATGCCGGTGAAATGTTGGCGAACCGTTGGCAGGAGATCGCTGCCTATGATCACTTGCTCGTTCGAGAACGGAAACCGTGCCTCGTTGCGCCACGCCGTCGACGACAACCTCCTCCTACAAGATGACCGCATCCTGTTGGTCAAACGGGCCAACCAGCTGATCGAAGGCGGCACGATTGTCTTTGCTGGGAGCGCGCCACTCCAGTGGCGCTCATCGTCTTCGGTCCAAAGGAGCATGAGAAGAGCGGCACTGGAGTGCCGCGCTCCCAGCAAAGACCCGAGTCGCCGACCTGCAAGAACTCACACGGTATGAGATTGCATTGGCCGGCTTGAGCTTCACCGCATTGTGCTGGCACGCTGTGCCGGCATGCGCAGAGTGGTGAGAGTTTCGAAGGTGGGTCTGGCGACGACCGGACTTCTTGTCATCGCCGGCCTCGCGACGACCGCCCTCGTCACGCGAAGTGCCCGCGCGATTGCCGGCGACGAGCCGTACTGCATCCAGGTCGCGGATACCCAGGCGGACTACCGGCCGGCCCGAACATTGCTCGAGCTTTCAGGATTGATGATGCGGGCGAAAATCTTCGACCAGCACCATGCCATCCTGGTCGTCGGCGACGAGACACACCCCAGCCTGTTTCATTGGTCCTATCACAAGGCGCGATTCGTCCCGGGTGTGCTCAATGCAGCGATCCCGGGTCATGAACCGGTCCTGTCCTGCGAATCGCGGCGCAATTACATCGGCACCCTGCCGGCACTCTGGGCTCCACATCCGGAAAGCACCTACGTCCACTTCTCGGAGCACAGGATCTTTCGCGTTCCGACCAGCTACCAGCCGCGATGGAGCGGCGGCTCGTCCGCCTTCCTGGCGATCGCAACCGCGGCTCCTGATTTCGAGCCGCTCACGGTCCCCTGGATCTCCCTCGCACCGTCCGAGCGCGTCCGAAACGTCGCCTTCATCGCCTGGGCTCCGGCCGGGCTGCATGACCTGGCGGCGGCTGCGCCGGCAGATGCGGGCGCCGGTGAATTCGGGCTCCAAGACGCTTCGACGGGGGCCTCGAAGCGATATGTGGTCCAGGAACAACCAGGCGTGAACGCGACGTCGATCGATTGTCCTGTCGGCTCCAAGGCCCATCCGGCGATGTGCCGGCATCGCTTTCTGGCCCACGGCCACGAGTTCGATTTCGTCCATCGCCCCGAGGAGCTGGCGAACTGGCGGCAGATGCAAGAACGCCTGGTCAGCCTGTTCGCATCGTTCGAGGCCGCCGATTAATAGGTCCTATTAAGACTTCTCGCCCGAGGCGCCTTGCCGGACGGCGGGGCAGGGGCAAGATAGGGACCATGAGCAAGAAGCAGCTGCGCCTCGGCGCCTTCATGCGGCCGGTGTCGATCCATACAGCCGCCTGGCGCTATCCCGGTGGCACGCCGGACGCCAACTTCAACTTCAAGGCGCTGGTGGAGTACGCCCAGACGCTGGAGCGCGGCAGGTTCGACGCCTTCTTCATGGCCGATCACCTGGCCGTCCTGAACATGCCGATGGAGGCTCTGAAGCGCTCGGCGACGGTCACCTCTTTCGATCCGCTGACGCTGCTGCCGGCGCTGGCGCAGCACACCGAGCATCTCGGGCTGATCGCCACCGCCTCGACCACCTTCGAGCCGGCCTACACCATCGCCCGCCGCTTCGCCTCGCTCGACCATCTCTCGAACGGCCGCGCCGGCTGGAACATCGTCACGACGTCCAATCCCGACGCCGCGCAGAACTTCGGCATGGACGACCAGATGGCGCACGACGAGCGCTACGCGCGGGCGCGCGAGTACTACGACGTCGTCACCGGCCTATGGGATTCGTGGGCCGACGACGCCTTCATCCGCGACGTCGAGAGCGGCATCTATTTCGATCCGGCCAGGCTTCACGTTCTGAACCACGCCGGCAAATATTTGAAAGTGAAGGGGCCGCTCAACATCGCCCGCCCGATCCAGGGCTGGCCGGTGATCGTGCAGGCCGGCGCCTCCGATGCGGGTCGCCAGCTTGCGGCCGAGACCGCCGAGATGGTGTTCGCCGCCGGCGGGCCGATCGTGGGCGCGCGCGAGTTCTACAAGGACGTGAAGAGCCGCGCGGCGCGGGTCGGTCGCAACCCGGACCATATCAAGATCCTGCCCGGCGCCTTCGTCGTGGTGGGCGAGTCCGAGCAGGAGGCCAAGGACAAGCGCGCTCGGCTCGACAGCCTGGTGAGCTACGACAGCGGCATCGCCGCGCTGTCGATCGCGGCCGGCGTCGACGCGCGCAAGTTCGATCCCGACGGGCCATTGCCCGATCTGCCCGAGACCAACCAGAGCAAGAGCGGCCGCGAGCGGGTGATGGCGCTCGCCCGGCGCGAGGGGCTGACGGTGCGCCAGATCGCCGGCCGGCTCGGCGGCTATGGCGGGCTCGGCATGGTCGGCACGCCGGCGATGATCGCTGACCAGATGCAGGAGTGGCTCGAGACCGAAGCCTCCGACGGCTTCAACGTCATGTTCCCCTACCTGCCGGGCGGGCTCGACGACTTCGTCGACAAGATCGTGCCCGAGCTGCAACGCCGCGGCATCTTCCGCACCGAGTACGAGGGCAAGACCCTGCGCGAGAACCTCGGCCTGCCGCGCCCGGACAACCGGTTCTTCGCGGCGACGGCGAAGGCGGCGGAGTAGCTATCCCGTCGTCTCGACCGGAGCGCGTAGCGCTGAGTGGAGAGACCTTCTCTCAGCGATAAGTGGCCTATCGTGGAGAGAAGGTCTATCCGCGCGGCCCTTCGGGCCTTGGTCGAGACGACGGGAGCGGGGTTACCTCCCCGTGATCATCTTCAGATCGATCGCGCCCGCCATCGCCGCATAGCCGGCGCGGTTGGGATGGAGCTTGTCGCCGGGGCCGCCGGTCGAGGAGTTGGGTTGGTACATCGCCTTGATCTCGCCGGTGGCGCCGTCGAACGTCGCCGCGTCGAAATCGACGAAGCCGTCGAAGTCTTTCGAGGTGCGCAG
>Ga0310811_10010815_pt1 | contig 11804 bp, 15 predicted proteins | sample YCmetagenome_FD_207642 | JGI IMG/M metagenome (GOLD analysis project Ga0310811, IMG submission 207642) | Soil microbial communities from experimental microcosm in Duke University, North Carolina, United States - YC | ecosystem: Engineered > Artificial ecosystem > Soil microcosm > Unclassified ...
ACCAGATCGACTGTGGCAAAGAACCTGACCTTCTTGCGGTGATGCTCGACCGCCTGGACACCCAGGGCAGTTGCCATATGACTCTTGCCGGTTCCGGGGCCGCCGATCAGCACGACATTATCGGCGCACATAAGATACCGGCATGCCGCCCCCCATCCCCGTCCTTCTAATGTCCTATGAACCGGCATGGCCAGAAATGGCGGCCGAATACGTTGCTGGCCTGCAGGTACTCGGGTCAACGCTTATATGACAGTGCATCATATCGGCTCCACGTCCATGCCAGAGCTGACCGCCAAACCAATCATCGATCTAATGCCGGTCGAGCTTGATCGAAAGCTCGCTCGTGGAGACACTGGGATACAGTTGGTATGGCGAGCTCGGCATCACCGGAAGACGCTATTGCGCGCTGTCTCGTGAAGCTGCCCCGGTAAATCCTAGTGTAGTTTCATTGCCTCCATGTCCCGGATTCCGCCTTTCAACCAGACTGGACTAAGTCTGGTTTGGTGGATTATGCTAAGTCCACTGGGGACCCAATCATGCAGACCGTAAACATCCACGCCGCCAAAACCCACCTCTCCCGCCTGCTCGATGCTGTGGCAGACGGCGAGGAAATCCTAATCGCCCGCGCCGGCCGGCCTGTCGCCCGTCTGGTGCCGTTGCAAGGCGCAGCTGCGCCCCAGCGGCGCCAACTCGGCCGGCTTGCCGGCCGGTTTAGCGTGCCGGAGGATTTTGACGCACCGCTGTCCGAGGATGTCTTGAACGGTTTCGAGGGCCGCTGATGCGCCTTCTCCTCGATACCCATCTGCTGCTGTGGGCCCTGGCTGAGCCGGATCGTCTCGACGCCACCACCAAGGCAGTTCTGGAGGATGCGAACAACGAGGTGTTGTTCAGCGCCGCCTCAGTCTGGGAGATCGCCATAAAGACGGGGCTCGGGCGCTCCGATTTTGCTTTCGACCCGCAGCAGATCTTGCGCGCTGCCCTGGACACAGGCTTTGTCGAGCTGCCAGTCCGCTCGGATGCCGCGGTGTTGGTTGCCAAGCTGCCGCCACATCACCGCGATCCCTTTGATCGCCTCCTCATCGCCCAGGCCATGAGCGAGCCGGTCCGCTTCTATACTGCCGATCCTCTCCTGCCGACCTACTCGGAACTCGTCACCTTAGTTCGTTAAGTCGGGATCTGCCTATACTGGCCGGTGCATAATTCTTGACTTTTGCAACAAGAGCTGGCCCGATAATTGTGGATGTCCACCGGGAGGGGGCCTGCTGAGATGGCGGCATCGTGCAGAGGCCCGAGAATTTCCGACATGGTCTGGAACGCTGAAGCGACGAAGTTTGTCGTCTTGACCTTGGTGTTTGTCCCGGACGTTATTTTGATGTCGGCCAAAATATGGAAAGCCCGGCCGCGGCAGGTTTCTGGCCGGCGATGAACCATCCCCTGCTCCGGAGCCGGAAGCGCACCACCTTCCTCGCGATCGCGGAAATTCGACAAATGAGATCTTAGCCGTACTTTTGCAGGAATATTCTTGATTTTTGAATTGTTACGGTACAGAGAAATTCCGCCACATGCTTTCCGCACCCTGGAGCAGTTAGAAAATCCTCAAACTCAAAGTACGCACCTTCATCAACGGTGCTGCATCCGAGGTAGATTAACGCGCGGGCTCCGCGCCGGTCGAATCCGATACGACAACCCGGATATCCTTTCAATTCATAAATAAGCGACGAGTATATAGCATCCCAGTTTACTAGGAGCTTTAGAAATTCTGGATTATTTTTGTTTATGTGCAGAGCTCGCTCTCGAGTGAACTCTGAAAACCATACGTTACTTTGGATATACAAACGACCCTCAACCCTCTCTTTGGAATCGGTTGTTCTTTCGAATCGTTTAGCGATTCGATCACTGATGTGGTCTCGTACACGTTTAGTATGAAGGCGCAGCACTAGATCGAGTTGTCGAAGTTCGAGTGAGGAAATCACCGTTAGATCAGTCTGTAGAGTATCCTCCACCATTTGAGCCAATGTCACTTAGTATCTCCTAAACTTTATTGATTTGTTTGAAGATCATATTCATTGAGCCAATAGTGAAAAGCGATGTCCGTTGTTATGTAACTCTTTACAACGGTTAACCTCCGACCAGTTAGAATGTTTAGCCAGAACGTCTCATTTTCAAAGGAACGTTCTTATAACTTATAGCAAGTAACTAGTACGTCCAATATGTTACTTTGACGTAACCATGTGTTTTTTGGAAACAAAACAATATATTTTCTGCTGAATGTAAAATCAAAAAAGATGTTAAAAGACACCGGGCGAACGCTATTTGGGGTTGCTGAAGTGCTCCGGTTTGTCAGTCCGACTTGAATTTTCCCCGGACCGTCTGCACCACTTTCCCCTCCCAAACTGTGTAACCATCTGATTTTGTTGGCTTGTCACCTTACTTCTAATCTCGAGGCACGGCGTTCTGTACCCCGTGCCGCCGCAATTCCTGGTGATTCAGCACACGCTTGGCCGTTGCGTAGCGGCGATCTGAATGCGCCAACCGGTACGCCCGCCAGCTCGCCGGATCGTTGGTCTTCGGCCCCACTTCGACCAGCGCTCCCGCCACCACATCCCATACTGCGGGCGTGACCAAGCGGTGGATCATCACCTGCTTTTCCACCTTTGGGCTTTTGGGGTCATAGGGTCGCAGCGGCCGGGTCTGTGTCTCCAGACAAGCCTTGAATTCAGCCGCCGGCATGGGGGTCAAACACACTTCATACCAGAGCCCTTTCACCAACCGCAGTTCCCGATCTGGAGCGAGTTCGATCCGTGTCGATGCCCCCTGGGGCTGGTGCCGTTTTGCCCGGCGGCGGGCCTTTTCCTCGGGAAGATTGGCGGTCCTGCACAGCAAGCCGGTCGCCGGATCGACATAGAGCGGCTGATGCCAAAGACCGCTGCCTGGCCGGTTCCACCAGCAGCCAAAAACCCGCCGCGGCGTCACCGCCACAAAGTCTTTCAGATGGTCCCGGACATGCTGCTGCACGGTGTTATCGGCGCGCAGGTTCTGGGCAATTTCGGCATAAACCTTGTCCCACGGACGACCGACCTGGCATTCAAGATAGCGACGGAGCGGCTGCAAATTTTCGTTCAATTGCTTGCCCCAGCCGCGCAGCAAATGCGGTCGCCGCATCCCCTCATGGTTGGGTAAATCCCCAAGCGATTTCACCCGTCCCTTACGGGTTCCACGATCAGAACGGCGGGGCCGTTCAACGATGATTTTAGCCATATCGTCACGCATGGCTCAGCTCCTTAGGCGGCGGAAAAAAGCAGCACGAAAACCCGCGCAACCATTGGCTGGCGGGGGGAGAATAAAACAGCGATAGGATGGATAGTCTGAGATGATTTGTGCCGGGACTTAATGCCCGATAGCCCCTCACCCCGTCAATAATCCGGCGCTCTTTCACGCCGGCATCCGCAATCCCACCGTGACCGCGCTGCAGAGCCTGGCGGCCGAAGCCGCGTACAAGTCCGCCCTCAAAGACGTAACCAGGCGACGGTGCTTGGTCCGATCCTCAGCTGACCGCGTCACCGCCCCCGGCTGAGACTCCGCCCGTGCTCAATCGTCTGTGCCAGCGTTCGCTGCTGTTGCGGGGCAAGCATCCGGACCCTGTCGTTCAATCCAATCTGCAGGAACCTTAAAAAGCTCCGGACATCGAGCGATTTCTGCGGCACGGAGACGGTTCCGGCCAAGCCGGTTTGCCGCAAGGCCATGACTGTTTTCTCCAAATCCTTGGTGATTTTAAGGTGACGGGACATCTGCGCGACGTTGCGCCGGGCTTTCCGCTCCTCCGTCCGCAATTCGCGCAAACGCGGCTGGTCGCGATTATAGCGGTCAAGCGTTTGCTTCATGCCCGGCTCTGATTTCAGCCAGGCTTGCGCGCGGTGACGTTTTTTCTGCGCCACAGCCAGCTTTGCGGCCGCTGCATCCACGTCCATCGACCGCTTCGCCGATTGCCATAATTGCCCAGCCGGGTCCTTAAACCAGTTCATAATGACGCGTGGCGACGCGTCGATGCCGGCGCGCTGCCGAGCCACATCCAAATCACGCGTCGCCTGTTTCACCTCTTGGTCGAACCGCGCCAGCACACCGCGCTCAATAGATTTAACCGTCACGCGCAAGCTTTTTTGTTCTTGCAGCGTGCGCGCGAGACTCTGCTGATGGCCCTCGAGCTGCGCCTCGAGGTGGCGGCGAACACCGACCAGGTCCACCGAAACTTCGACCACGGAGCGGTTAACGGGCGGGCTATATTGCCGCTGCAACGCGTCCTGGCGCACGCGGATTTCCTTCATGCGCTCGTTTGTGACACGGCTAGCGCGGTTTAAATCACCACGCGCCGAGCGTTCGCGGCGCCGCTCCATCGCCGTGGCGCCAGGCCCCAAATGATGGCCGGGGACCTTATCAACCCCCTGCTCGGCGTAGCTTTGATGCGTGACCTGGGGCGCTTTTTCCCCCAAAGCTTGCGTCAAATGCCGGTTCTGAATCGCCGCCCAGCTCTCGCGCCACGCATATAAATGCTCCTTGGCGTTCCACTCCCGGCGTTTTTCGGCAAAGCCATTTGGCGTCATGGCGCGTGTTGTGAGCAGCACATGGGCATGGACATTGCGCTCATCACCGTGGCGCGACGGCGCATGAATCGCGATATCGGCGACCATGCCGCGCGCGACAAAATTGTCCCGCACGAAGTCCGTGACCAGTTCCTTACGCTGCGCGTCCGTCAATTCATGCGGCAAGGAGAGCTGAATTTCACGGGCGACTTGCGAGTTTTTGCGGGTCTCGGATTGCTCCACTTCGTTCCATAATTGCGCGCGGTCCTGTGCCCAAACCGGGGCATGTGCCGGCGCGATGATCTCCGTGTGCAGCACCCCGCTCTTGCGGGTGTAGTCGTAGCTCTGACCGTTCCGCTCGTTCGCCAACGCGACGCCGGCCCGATAGGCCGCGGCGGCCACCGCGTTGCGGCCATCGGCGCGGCTGATCATCTGCGCGGACAGGCGATAATCGGCCACCTCCCCGCTACCTCTGACCAGGGATCGCTAAGGGCTTGCCCTTGGCTCGGACGGACCGATTGGCCCGCCCGAAGGGGTGCAGGGGGCTTGCCCCCTCGCCGCCAACAAACAAAAGTTTGTATAAGTGCGCCATTCTGGGTTTTCTAGCGCACGTTGAATCTGGTTGCCTAGACCAGACACGCTGTTTTTTCGGCGCGACAATGGATCAGACCCGCCCAGATCGCACACCACCGTGCGCTCATTTTCAGCGTGGCGCGGGTCGCAACGTTGGTAAAAAAAACCTGCGTTGAAAGATTCGAATGGCCCTGCTTCGGCCGCGCTGGCGCGCCTGTTGATCCTTACCGCCAGGGGCGCTCCAGATGAACGGCATCATAGGGAAAGACGATTTGCCCGTCGTCTTTCTGCAAAACCCCGGCACTGAGAAGCGCTTGAACGTCGTCGTGAACGGTCTGCACATCATGCCCGACCAGCCATGCGGCCACCTCAACGCTCATCGGACCTTAACCGGCCATGGCGCGAATGAGGTCCCAGCGTCGTGAGGTTAAGACCTTCAGAAGGAGCATTTCGGTGATAAAGGAAATCCGTGAGCCCTCCGGCCTCAAACGCTGCGTCGCTTCCTCTAAGCTCTCGACGCCAATCGTCACGGTCTTCATCGTTTTGCCTCCTGCGGCCATCGCCTGGCGGATCAGCCGCGCCCGCTGGGCCCGCTCCATCGCCTCAGCGGTGACGTCGAAATCCTCAGGGTCTGCCGGATCAGCCGGCAAGACGATATGCTCATTCTTCGCCATTGTTGCTCCTCAAGCAGGCAGCGTAGCGCCAGCGCTGAACCGACGGCAAACGAAATGCCTCCTGAGCGAGGGCGATCGAGGGGCAATGCATGCCAGACAGCCCTACCGGCGATAGACCTCGCGGCGGTTGCCGATACGCACGATCAGGATGCAGACTGTGTTGTCCTGGATGTCGGCGATGATGCGGTAATCGCCGACCCGGTACTTCCAGAGTTCGCCGAGCTTGGAACCCTTGAGGGCCTCACCGAGGCTCCGCGGATCCTCGAGCGGGGCCAGCCGCTCCCCCAGGAAAGCGAGGATCCGCCGGGCGACCGGCCGGTCGAGCTTGTCGAGTTCCTTCCGGGCGGCCGGATCGAACTCAATCCTCCAGGCCATACGCCTTCATCACGTCATCGAGCGGGATGGCCTTGGTCTTGCCGGCTTGGAGGTCGATCAAGCGCTGCTCGGCCAGATACAGATCTTCCAGATCCTCGATATGCTCGAGGATGGCCTGGCGCGCGTAGAACGTCTTCGAGCGGCCGGTGGCCTTGGCCAGGGCGTCGAGCCGGGTCTCGATGTCGACCGGCAGGCGAATGGCGAGCATGGCCCCCTCCTTCGGAAAAATGCTATACGTGTATAGCGCAAATTTCGCGCGCGGTCACGAAGTTTCGCCGCGGTGCCGTTCGGTTCTCGCCCCGCGCGGTTTGCAGGTGGCTCGAAAAGGCTCATGAGGGGATGTCGAAAAATTGAGACGATCACATCCAGCCGCGAACGTTCACACCGTATCTCCTCAAAGCCTTTTTCGTCCGTGGTTCAAGAGTAACTTCTAAGCTGCACTTTGCCAGTGACTGCTAAGTCGCTTGGTGCAGAAGTCCGATGCATAACCAGCCGCAGCGGGTTGTTTGGAATGCATCAAGACATCTGGTCATGCCCACGTACTGATCGCGTGCAGGCAAAACGCCCCTCCCCTTTCCCGCTCCCTCCATCGAAACTTTGGACGCCTGAGAGCCGACTATGCCCGGCTTCGGGTTTGAGGATAGATGGGGGCATGGAGACGATCGAAACCAGCCTGGTTATATTTCAGGATGTGGGCCAATCTGTTGAGCTTCGACTTGGCGCGGCGCATGACACTGTCTGGCTGACTCAGCGGCAAACGACCTATTTTCGAGACGTCGGCCGATAATGTGAGCCTGCATCTCAAAAATATGCACGACTGCGGAGAGCTCGGCAAAGGGGCAACTACCTAGGAATCCTCGGTGGTTCGCCGCAAAGGCTCATCGCGTCGGACCACCGTCCGATGACCTGCCGAAGTTCGGTCTTGCTGTGAGTGATTGACTGTTCGATGCGTTTACGATCCTGCTCGCGCTGCCGACGCTCCTCCATCTGCGAAGTGGGGTTCCGCATTGAGGCGATTATTGAGCTCGCGCGTGCTGATTCGGGAACCTAGCCTCACAGGTTCCCTCTTTCCTCTTTATTGAAGAAGGGGATCTGGTTCTTTTGTTCTTTTAAGATTCTAAAGGTTCAGGATTGATTTGTTTTTGATAGAACCAGAAATGTTAGGAAAATCGGCTACCTGGCGCGAGTGAAAAACTACTTTTTGCGTTTTTAAATGCTACCTGATGCGAGCTGAAAAGCTACCATTCACGAAGCAAGAACAACTATTTACGAGTGAAAAGCTACTTTTTACGAGTACGGCATCGACGAATAACAAAAAAGTTAAAAGCCACTTGAAAAACTACCAGGTCGCTGACATCGTAGCTTTACGATGGCCCGAGTCCCGACAATCCAGGCAATCACGGATCGCGAAGCTAGGTCAAATGACTTGGTCGGCGCTGGCGAAGTGCTGGATATGCAATTTGACACGACCCGGAAGGGGTTGTCTCTGCGGGCAGCCAAGCTGTTGCACCTGCTAATCAAGGAAGCCGGCAGTAAAGCGGTTGACGATGTTGAGCACAAGGTTCCGGTAGCGGCCCTAAACTCTTCAATGCATCTGACCCTTAATGAATTCATCAATACCGTGAAGGAGTTGATGTTCGTCCAGCTCGGGCTTCGGGCGATCAACGAAAAAACTGGCGTACCAGAGTTGTATTTCGACCCTCTCATTCACTCTGTCAGCCGCACCGATTCGGATGATGATACCGCAGTCGTCGGTTACCGGCTTTCTAACACGCTCCGGCGGGTCATGAAGGACTCTGTTCACTGGGCAATCCTTTCCCGGCAGGCCGTTATGGCATTCGAGAGCCGCTACGCTCTTCGCCTCTACGAGCTGGTTTCGCTGAGGATAAATCTGACGCGTAACACCGAGAAGTTCACGATCGATAATCTGCGGGAAAAGCTCGGTGTGCCGGCTGGTAAGCTTTTGAAATGGGATGCTTTCAACAGAAAAGCCCTTGGGCCGGCGATTGCCGAAGTTAATCAGCTCTCGGGCTTTATAGTCTCGGCAACACCTTATAAGTCAGGCCGTTCTGTTGCTGGCGTAACTCTCACTTGGGCAGTTGCCCCCACGCCCGAGCGTGTCAAAATTCAGAGAGAGCTAGAATTCAGTCGGGTCGGCCGATCGGTTCGCCGAGACACGAGTCCCGATAAGGTTGTCGATCTGCTCCCTGTGCACACGCCCACCAGAGTGACTGCCATTTTTCCAAGAGAGGGCGGCATAGCCTATTCAAGCTGGGGAGACCTGGCTCGCGGGAACTTGCCTCACCCCCGGCCGGACATTGATTATGTAGCTGAACGCTTTCGCAATTTTTGCGGCCGCAAGGGGATCCTACTCAACAGCTCGAGAATCGAGGCCACGTTCACATCGTTCTGCAAATCCTGGCAACAGGACGACTAGCCCTTTGTCGACCCAACCAAAAAACTACCTCTTACGACTCGACTTCCTAATCGTCAGCCGCCTGACCCGACCATTCATCATCGACCTGGCTTGTCTCGCCAGATAGAGAAAAACTACTTCTCACGAATTGGCGATCCCAAATGATGGCGGACATTATTTTGTTGAGTAATAACAACGCCTTTAGTCACGGACATTCAGAGGAAGTTTCCTCCAAAAACTACTTTTTGCGAGCAACCACGGTCCCGTCCCCGACTGAGAGTTCGGTGATAGGCTTGACCTAGAAAGCTACCGTTTACGAGCCCAAGAGCTACTGATCGCGAGTATTGGGCCGCGCCCCACAGCCGAGAATAATTTGAATCATCAGTCTGCTCGTGAAAAAGCTACTGATTACGAGTTAGGACCGCGCGCCGGGGGTCAGCCAAGGGCCTCTGGCTCGTAAAAGGTAGCTTTTGGCTCTGCTCTGTCCCTCTGGGATCGAGGCGGAACGGGTTCGACCTTTTCCTTACCCCTCTTGGCCTGATGGGATCATGAGGGATGCTTGTAAAAAGCGGTATTGCGCCGTGGTAAGGATTTTGAAAAGCTACCGATTGCGAGTTCGGATCACGCCCTACCCGACCGGCGTCGCCGACAGTTTGGATTCAGATGTAGCGCTTGGCTGGGGTAAACCCGGCGGCCAGAGCCGATTCGGTCATCCGGATGAGGAGCTGTTCCTTTTCTGGAGTCCGACGCCCCCCTCTGTTCCTCATTTGCTCGTCAGTCGGCAAAACTACGCCTTCATCAGCAAGCGCTTTTCTGCGCCCCTGAATTTCCAGCTGTAGATCCACCATTCTGAACTGACGAGCCAACATAATGCAGGTTTTAACCGATGAGGAGGTTTGGATCGCCACCTTCTTCGACGATCCTGCGCTTTAGATAGTCCCCATCTATCTCTTTTGCCAACCTGAAAATCACGCGGGCTTGCTCGACTAGTTCGAAATGGCTCTTGCCACCTTGAGCGGCGAATTGCCCGAGTCGGTCAGCTATTAGGTCTTCGTAGGCCGGCAAAGTCAGCTCTCCGCCCCCCTGCAGCTTGATGGCGATACCCTTCGATTCGTCCGATTTTCCATCAAAGAGCGGACCGGAGACTAGCTGCCAGCCTAGGTCCGGATGATCCGGGTGCATGTAGCCGACATGCAGCATGGTTCCCATCCTTCCTTGCCCTCTTTCATTCTGGAATCCATGTTTGATGAGGATTTCCTTAAACAGATCCTCGTGGGCGACGACCAAATCAAAGTCGCCGGAATGAAAGGCCCCTCCGGTCAAAATGACAACGCTCGCCCCGCCAACCAGCCATGCCCGATCCCCCCCAGTAGCCCCGCGGTATTCTTCGCAAACTTGGCCGAGGAGCTCGATGGCTCGGAGATAATAGTCTGGCAAGGGCATTCATCATTCTCGCACAAGGTTGGGTAGCGGGCATGAAACCTGCATAAATAGCAAAAAGGATATATTGCCTTACGGCTATTTCTTGTTGCCTCTCCGGTCAGGGACCATATCAGCTGGATCGATCGCATAGCCAGCCATCGCCAGGGCCTGCAGAATCAGATGTGTCTTGGTGCAGTCCTTTTCGACCGCGTCCCGCGAGAGCTGCTTATTCAGATAGGCCGGTATGTTCAGCCTGATCGAATCAAAGACTGTGTCGGGTTTCGGCGCTTGGATGGGTTCAGTCGCGGCGGGCTTATGGGTGGAAACAGCGGGCCAGGAGCGGGCCAGATCGGCGGTGTTGGCGTTGACCGTCTCGTCTTCGAGGGCCGAACGTGGTGCGATCTGGGGCAATCGGAGTCTGGGGCGACCGCCCAGGTCATCATCGATGCTGGGCAAAGCGGGCTTTTCTACCATACTATGCTGTCCCCTCTTCTGCCGGTTCCATGGCTTTCAGGATCTCCGCGGTCAAATGTGAGACATTTGTGGCCGATGATCCTTTGGGGTCGAGCTGGCGAGGGACCTTGCCGGTCACGTGCATTTCGCGAAAGCCAGCGCGCTCCATCAAGCCTGAAGTGAGGATTGGTACCCCCTTCCCTCCGGCGCTTTCCCGGACATGCTTGGAAACCCGGCTCTCATAGCCAGGCAAAATCCGGGTCCAGACGATGGCCCTTTGTATCGGCGCCCTGGCCAACTCCTCGGCATCAGCAATCTGATTAACGGTTTTGAAGGCATCTCGGATATCCGGCAGGCTGGTTTGGCTCGGAACGACAACCAAGTGCGACCGCTGGAAAGCTTTGAGGGCCAAGGTCGATGAGACGCCGGGCAGATCGATAATTACGAGGTCGGCCTCCTTCTCGGCAGTCCTCAAGACAGAGAGGACATTATGCTCGTCCACACCTCCTATGACCTGGAAACCAGAGATATCGGCCTTACTCGCGAAAGCCACGCCGTGCTGGTTCAGGTCACAGTCCAGCAGGGCCACTCTGTAGCCTTCCAGCGCCAGCTCGGCGCCAACCAGGATCGCCAAAGTCGTCTTGCCACACCCTCCCTTGACTGACGCGACGGCTATGACGGGCATGGAGGCCTCCGTTTGTGTAAAAGGGACAGAATTACAAATCGCACTGTGTAATTATAGCTTGATTGACCTATATCCTTATTTCCAAAAAGATAAAGGGCAAAATGGAATTAAGAGTATATGTAATTGACTCATCATGGTAATATAGATAGATATCCTTTTATCTCTTTAAAAGAATCCAGCGGCCTTCTAATCGCGCCGGAACATCTCGGTAAAATGGCAGCACATCAAAAGGGATATTTGTTTATATCGCCAAATGTTCCCTTTCTGGGCGCTCCACGTCCCCAGCGACAAGTGGAATCCTTGTGAGAGGAACGGAGGCAAGAAGATGACCCACCAATTTCCAAATAAGCCATTCAAATTACCGACGAAATCTAACGAGCGGGCTTCCCGCTGAGAGGCAATACGGGGGCGATGTTCTTTAAGAGATCCTATAATTATCTTCGAGACAATCTAATCGCTTTTGTTGGCGCAAAAGCGATCCAGGGCGGCGCGCGTTCGGCGGATGGTCGCCTCCATCTCCGCGAGGGCCGTGTCCAAGTCGCCATAGGCGAACACCGCGCGCGAAAGCGGCGGGGGAGGGGGCAGGGGAGGGGGCAAAATTTCCTCTTCGACCGCTTTGTCCCGCACCA